>Ga0114999_10008195_pt1 | contig 11674 bp, 10 predicted proteins | sample ArcticOcean_MG_C_3_FD_89820 | JGI IMG/M metagenome (GOLD analysis project Ga0114999, IMG submission 89820) | Marine microbial communities from western Arctic Ocean - ArcticOcean_MG_CB8_126 | ecosystem: Environmental > Aquatic > Marine > Oceanic | place: Arctic Ocean: Canada Basin | collected...
AAAACCAGAGTATTGCCTTACTGTCCAGGGCCTTTTAGCGTACATAGTTGCTCTTGGCCCTCTAATATAGGGTGCAAAACCGGGTAATGAGTCCAAGTGAGCTATGTTTTCAAGATCATCTGCGGTATAAAGAGGCTTAACATCGATGCCTTCTAATGTTTTCCACATTAGGTCATCCAATGACTTTCCTTTGAGTTCATCGGTTGCTTTATCTTGCCAATTATTTTTAGACATTTACTCTCTTTAATTTCCATTAAATAGTTTTTAATGGTTATATTGTATAGTTCTGTTTGGAGCAATCATAGAAGATAACTCGAAAAAAAATAAAGAAATACTTTCAGTTCTCCATTTAAAATGTAACCAATACAAAATATAATAGAATGTTAGATATTAAAACGAGATAATTATGAAATTAGGAATTGGCTTAGGATATTCACCTGCAAAACTAGAAATTCCAATGGAGGATATTTTAGAAGCAGAAAATTTGGGGTTTGACTCAGTTTGGGCTGCAGAATCCTATGGTTCCGATGCCGTTTCAGTTGCCTCTTATATTCTTGCTCAAACGACTAAGATAAAAGTTGGTACAGCAATCATGCAAATGCAGGCTCGTACGCCAACTATGACAGCCATGACTGCATTATCTTTAAATGCTTTATCCAATAATCGTTTTTTGCTTGGTTTAGGACCCTCAGGACCACAAGTTGTAGAAGGATGGTACGGACAACCATATGGCAGACCATTAACGAGAACCAAAGAATACATATCAATTGTGAGAAAAGTTATTGCAAGAGAGGGGGCACTCACTCATGAAGGATTTCATTATCAAATTCCCTTTAAAGGGGAGGGTTCTTCAGGCCTTGGAAAACCATTAAAGAGTATTTTACATAGTACAGGGGATCTAAAAATATATACCGCATCGATAACACCAGCTGGCTTAAGGACTGCTGGTGAGGTTTCTGATGGCGTCTTCCCAATCTGGATGAGCCCTGATAAATTTAATTTAATTGGGGAGTATGTGGAAGAAGGTTTTGATAAATCTGATTCTGATAAAGATTATAGTGGTTTCGATGTAGCTCCTTTCATCCCCGTTGCTATGGGTGATAATGTTAAGTTTTGTACAATGGCCATGAAACCCATGTTTGCATTATATATAGGTGGTATGGGTGCTAAATCAAAAAATTTTTACAATGATTATGCCAAGCGATTGGGCTATGAGGAAGCAGCTGAAACCATTCAAGAACTCTACTTAGAGGGTAAAAAAGAAGAGGCCACTATGGCTGTTCCTGATGAATTAATTGATGAGTGTGCTTTGATAGGACCTCCTGAAAGAATCAAAGAAAGACTTCAATCTTGGAAAGATTTGGACAAAACAGGAAAACTAGGAACTTTGATATTAGGAAATGCCAGCAAAAAAGCTATGCAAGTAATTGCTGAAGAGCTACTGTAGTTAAAGCACAATGAATTATAAAACTTATTTTCGCTTCTTAATTATTACCCCAATAGTCATGATATTTATAGCAGTACTATTAGACTTCGGCTATGACTTCCCTGAATCTGTTAATGGTTATTATGGGCAATTGGCAATGGATGGTTTTAGTACTGCTTATAATTTGCAATTGGTTTTCGCACTATTGGCTTTCATTGCGGATATCTTGATATGCTTTTTTGTTCGCTATTCTCGTGAGTTATGGATATTGCTTATTGCTGTCTTTTATCTATTGGGATCAATCATGCCCGAGCTTTTGATAATGTCCCCTTTGTCTATTGTGATGGTTCAAATTGCTAGTCTGATGGCAGGTTTGAAAATTTCACTGGCCTATTTGTCTCCACCCATTAGAGATTTATTCTAAAAAATAGAGAAGGGGACGCTATAAGGTTTCCTTCCTTTATTATTTAACCTGTTAATTTCTTTTTTTTAATTTTCAGGGAAGAAGTATTTTTTAAGCAGAAGTTGGTTGGAAGTAGAATTTTCTCCAAAGCCTTATACCTATGACTAAAGAGGCAAACCAGAGAATAAATTCAACCCAATTAGGATTTGAATTATAGCCAAAAAAGCCTTTAAGAAAAACACCGACCATCCCTTTATCATGTAAAAGATGAGTGTGCTTCTTTTTACCATTTAGGTCATAAGAATACATACTGGCATTGTCATTAAGATTGAGTTCTGTTTTAGGCTGAAGGATATCCCAAACTCTTACGATATCTTTTTTATTCTCTAAGCCTACCCATTCAAGATGATCCCCCTTTACTAAAAATTCTTCAGCCTCATGAGTTCCATAAGCTACCATTCCTGAAGCAAATATCACCAACATAAGTGTGGTTGCTTGAAAGAAGGTTCTAAGGTTAATTCGTCTACCTTGGACAACTATGAAATAACCAATAAGGATTGCCAGAATCATCCCTGAGAAAAAACCAACATATGAGAATGACCCAAGTATTGAGAAGCTGCTGATCAGAAAGATAGCAGTCTCAAAGCCTTCTCTTAAGATGGCAAAGAAAACAACTAGAAAGACACCCCAACCTGAGGTATTCATAGCTTTTTGAGTTTCAGATTCTAACTCATTGCGATCACTAACGTGTTTTGATAGCCAGAAAATTACATACCAAAGTAACCCGGCTGTTAGAAACATCAAGAGAGATTCAACCAGAGCATCGATGGAGGCATTGCCAATGGATTGTTTAATATTATTGAGAATTATTCCTATAATGACACTGGCTATCAATGCAGAAATTACACCCAGCCAGAGCTGCTTAATTTCTTTTGTAAGATTATTTTTTTCCAAAAGTGTAAAAATTATCCCAACGATTAGGCAGGCCTCTAAACTTTCTCTAAAAACGATAATAAATTCATTCATGGTTTCTTCTCAAATAAAAATGATAGTTAATCTTAAATAATATTAATTTTTAATCAAATGAATATCGGTATTTAGGTGACAGTAGGAAAGCTAGAGGGTTATGAGGGTTAAACTTTCCTACTGTCTTTTTTTAGGATTCTATAAGAACTAAGGGGATTATTTAGAACCTGTAACGAACCCCAATATTATACGATCTTGGTCTTTGAACTCTGATGCCATTCTTTGGGGCTCTTGCAACAATATTCTCAGAGTCTGTGATGTTATCAATGACTATGTAGAAATCCGTTTTTTCATTCACTGCTTTCTGTAAAGACAAGTCAGTAATTGAATATGAATCTATATCTGTATTGGATCCACATGCTGCGATTGAACAAGTACTACCATAAGACATCATTCTTAAGTTAGTATTCCAGCCAGAAACTGTTTCCACACTAAGAACCATAGTCAGCTGAGTTTCTGGTAGATTTGGAAGATTCATGCCTGCTGTTACATTGCCCCAGAAGTCACTATCAAAGGTAGTATCGAATTCAGCATCAGTATCGGTGTAACTCATATTTGCTGAGATTTTTATACCGGCTTCATTAACATAAGATGTTGACGCAGATATTTCATAACCACTAATGCTTGATGCTCCAGCATTGAATGTATCACCTATATCACAACCTTCCACAACACCTGAGGAGGAAGCTCTACATTCTCCAAACATATTTGCATAATCTGTATCAAATCTAATGATTTCAAATGTTAAGTTATCACTGTTATACCTTAGTCCAACCTCCAGATTATCTGCTGATTCAGGATCTGCCCCACCTGTGGTCGGAGTAAAGCCTTCATGAAATCCACCAAATACGGAATAACCATTTTGTAGACTGTAATCAAAACCAATGCCAAAGAGTGATTCATTATCATCCGATAAAATCTTTGGGTAGCCTTGATCTGAATTAACTGCAGTTCTGGCAGTATCTACATATCTTTCTTGAACAATTTTCCAATTTTCTGATCTAATTCCAGCTGTAATGGTTAAGTTTTTAAATTGTATTTCATCACTGATAAAGAAAGCATTTGCTTTAGCTGTTGTAACTCTATTATTACTAGAATAACCAGGCATGCTGCCTGCAACTAGATTTGAGAGTGTGCCATTAACCCAATTAGTTCTTTCATACCATTGCATACGATCTTCATCGTCTTCAGTGTCTCTGTAACCAATGGTTATTGTTTGATTATTGAGGTTAATATTAGATTTAAGGACTATGCCTTCTGAACTGTATGAACGATTATTATGCTTGAGCTTAATCGATTCTGCAGTTGTATTGGTTCCTCGTAGAACTGAAATAGCTAAGGCATCACCAGTATTGGCATAATCAATAAGATTATTGATGCTTTTATCTGATCCCTCATAACCTATTTTATCTGTTTTGAACCAATCTCTTGCAAAATCATTTTTATAATAAGTCGCACTAAAGTCTATATTTAAAGTATTTATGTTATAGCTCATCACTATTTGATCGTGTTCATTATCCATTTGATCATAGTCAGTGAAGCCATATCTCATATGTGCATTAGACCTGTAATCACTTTCTGTTAATCCAACATAGGTTTGTTCAGATATTTCTTCAGAGTCTTGGAATTTGATATCAACTTGTTGATATACATCAGCATTGGGATCATTATTGAATCGTAATTTAACCACTACGTCTGTTTTGTCAAAGCCAGTATCACCATTGGTATGTTCCATATCATCAAACCCATCGGCTTCATGTTTTAGACCTTCAATAAGAAAACCAAGTCTTTCTGATGAGGAGCCATAATACAGATGAGATTTCACGTTTCCATCTGAGCCAAACTCTTGGTTCAAGAATCCTTTGGACGATATAGGAATAGGAGTACTGATTAGATTAATAGCACCACCAATCGTATACGGTCCTGTTTTTATTGCAGAAGGTCCTTTAACAACTTCAATTGCATTAATTCTAGAGAATGTAGGAAAGTAATAAGCAGAAGAAGCAGCATATGGAGCAGGAGCTATTAGTATCCCATCTTCCATTAATGTAATTTTTCCAGAGCGATCAGGGTAGGTGCCTCTGATACTAATATTAGGTCTTAGTCCATAGCCTTCTTCAGGTCTCACATTAATACCCGGAACACTTGCAAGTGCTTTATGAACATCCATTGTTTCAAATTTTTCTAAGTCCTCAACTGTTACTTTAGTAGCAGATCCTGGAAGTGTTTTTTCTCCTATAATGGTTATATTTTCTATTGAGATCTTTTTATCATCAGCAGAAATTGGCAAAGCAATGATAAGAAAGAAAGATAATATTGAAAGTTTAAAAATCATCATTTAGTGCCTATTCCTATTTATAATCAATGATAATGGTTATCATTAACATAAACGAATAATAATCGTTTACATAATTAATGCAAGTATTTCTATTATTTAATATACAAATAAAAAAGCAGTAGTGTAATCAATGAAAGCTAGGTTTTATTAATAACTATATTGATAAATAAATTTGTAATCTGAAGATCAATTAATTTCGAATCAATAATTGAATTTAGAATACAAGAAGGAGAGAAAAATGCATTTCGAGGGAGCTGCTATTGGTTTATTGGTATTTGTGATAATTGGTGTTTTTCACCCAATGGTCATTAAAACTGAATATTATTATGGAAAAAATGTTTGGCCAATTTATTTTATAATTGGTTGGCTATTTGTTGGGTTTTCTATTTTTACTGAGAATACAATTCTTTCAGTTATCTTAGGTGTCATAGGCTTTTCATGTCTTTGGAGTATTGGCGAACTTATAGAACAAGAACAAAGAGTCAAAAAAGGTTGGCTTCCAAAAAACCCCAATAGATAAGATTCATATCTTCTGCATTAGAATTCCTCTATGAATTTAATAGATCTTAGGCCTTTATTTCTGAAATATTATCTATAGTCCTTATGAATCTTCCTAATTTATTTTGAAACTTTTTAGACTGTTTTTCATCAAATGAGGCAATGATTTCTGCAGTGATATTATTTATAACTGCTCTGGTATTTATATCTTCATAATTAAGAGCATTAATATGAGTTATTAATAAATTATTGAAATTATTATTATTCTTTAGAGTTAGTATCCTTATTAATTCTTGATCCCAAACTTCTTTATTATTGATTAATTGGTATCTAGTATCTTCTATATTTGAAATATGAATACGAATTATATTTTTTTGTTTTGCATTCAGTTTGACTCCAAGTAACCTAAAAAATCTTACAAAACTTTTGCCCAAGATTTTATCGTAATCTTTGGTTTCTTTTTTAAGTGAAGTTCTTTTTTCTTCACTTAATTTATTTAAGTGTATTTCAATCTCTTTAATCTGTTTTTTTGAAAGAGTTTTGCTTAATTCAATTAAATAAGGCAATAAAAAATCTCTACTACTAGCACTAAGCTCTATACCACTTTGATAAATATCCTCTATGTCATCTATATCCGTTTGATTGTCTAAAGCTTTGAACTGGAGAAGAAGTCTTTTGTATTTTGGTAACTCAGTTTCTGTATTCCAGCTCTTGTAATCTTCAGTGAAATTTCTTATAAATATTTTTTGATTCTCTGTAAAACTGGCATACTCCAGCATTTGATTTGCAATGTATTGATCTATTCTTTCATACCAGAACTCACCAACAACTGAACAAGAAGATATATTGATTACCACAAGAATAATGATGGTTTTAAAACTTTGTCTAATCATATACTAAAGAAGTTGGTCTAAAAAAAATTAGGAGCTCGGGTAGGCACTTTCCAATAACATTTGCATATTGTGAGACATAGGAATTATTGATTGATCTATGAATCGATCCTTATCAATTTCATTATAAAGAGTGTCTCTTAATAAAGGTATTCTATTGGCACTCAAGATAAATGATTCCATTCGATCAGGAGTAAACTCTTGTCCATGAATGCTTCCTGCCGCCTTGGAAATGGATTCATTCATGAGCGTACCTCCCATGTCATTAACCCCAGCATTGAGACAACTCAATGCTCCGGATTGTCCTAGTTTTACCCAACTTGATTGTATATTTTTAATCAATGGATGCAGACTCAGTCTGCCAATTGCATGCATTAAAAGAACTTCTCTAAAGGTTGGCCCTGGTCTTGCATGGCCTCTTTTATACATTGGTGATTCCATACTGACATATGGCAAAGGTATAAATTCAGTAATTCCTCCTGTTTTTTTCTGTAGATCTCTCAAGCAAAGCAGGTGAGTAGCCCAATGATCAATACTCTCTTGATGTCCAAACATAATGGTTGATGTCGTTTTGATACCAACTTTATGAGCAGTACTGATAACTTCCAACCATCTAGAAGTATTTATTTTATCTGGACAAATTTTATCCCTAACTGAGTCATCTAATATTTCAGCAGCAGTACCTGGCATGGTTTTTAGTCCTGCTTCTTTCAGCATCACTAAGAACTGCTCTAAAGAATAACCCAATGTCGATGCACCATGATGTATTTCTAAGGCTGAAAATGCATGGATATGAATGTCAGGCACTTTTTCTTTAATAGCTCTACAAATGTTTAGATAGGTTTCTCCATTAAAATTAGGGTGGATACCTCCTTGAAGGCATACTTCTGTAGCTCCTCGATTCCAAGCTTCCAATGCTCTGTTTGCAATCTCTTCAAATGAAATTAAATAGGGTTTACCGCGAAGATTTTCTTTTGTTTTTCCCTTAGAGAAAGCACAAAAATGACATCTGTATTTACAGATATTCGTATAATTAATATTACGTGTTACAACGTAGCTGACAACATTACCATTGACTTTCTCTCTGAGTGCGTTGGCATGATTCAATACATACTCTAAATCATTACCTCTTACTTTAAAGAGGTCTTTGATTTCAGTAGGGTCCAACTCCATTCCATTGCTTGCTTTGTGAACGATTGAGCTAATATTGAGATTTGGTTGATGATTGTGATTCATCCAATTTTCATGTTTTCCCGTTTGAGGAGTGTCTAAAGATTCACCACAACGCCATAAATTCTCACGTCCATAGCCTTCAGAATCTGACAATTCATGTATATAAGAAGTCAGTCTAGCATCAAACCATTGTTTGTCCTGAGAGATGTATTCAGGGTATATCGTTAATCTCTCTTGAAGTTTCTTACCTTTCTCAGTCGTCACTTTTTCCAGTAATTTTAATTCTGGCCATGGGGATTCAGGATTCACATGATCTGCAGTTATGGGAGAGACTCCACCCCAATCGTTAATACCAGCATCAATGACTTCTGGCAGTGCAGACATGTTTAAGTTAGGTGGGCATTGAATATTCATTTTTTGTCCAAATATCAGTCGAGACATTGATAAGGTCCACAGTAGCTCCGATAAATCTGGCGCGGCTGTATTCTTCATTTTTGTATCAGGTTTCGGTACAAAATTTTGAATAATAATTTCTTGTATATGGCTATATTGATCATGCAACTGTTTGATTTCTAACAAGCTTTCAATTCTCTCCTTACGAGTTTCTCCAATACCAATGAGAATACCAGTCGTCAGTGGGATCGATTGCTGACCTATAAGCCTCATGGTTTCCAATCTAATGTTTGGATTTTTATCGGGAGATCCATAATGAGGCATTCCCTTCTCACATAATCGTTCAGAGGAAGACTCAAGCATTATACCCATTGAGGGAGAGATTTCTCTTAATCGAGCTATTTCTTCGGAATGCATAGTGCCTGGATTTAAATGAGGCAAAAGCCCTGTTTCTTCCAAGACAAGTTCTGCCATTGCAAAAAGGTAATCAAGTGTTGTTTTATAACCTAGGTATTTAAGGTCATTTTTTGCCACCTCATATCGCAGTTCTGGTTTTTCTCCTAAAGTGAATAGGGCTTCCTTGCATTGGTTCAACTGACCATCTTTTGCAATCTTTAGAACCTCTTCAGGTCTAAGGTATGGATTCTTTAGCTTTCTTGGGACTTTAGCAAAAGTACAATAATGGCATACATCTCGACAAAGCATTGTGAGGGGTATAAAAACTTTTTTGGAAAAGGTAATGACATTTTTTTCTTGATCCCTCAGTACCGTTGCTTGTTTCATCAATTCCTCTAAGGACATTGATTGACTTAACTCTAGATATTGATTGATTGAAGGGTTTAGCATTGTGTATTTATAGCTTTTTAATCTTTGTATAACAATTATTATTTAAGTTAAAACAGAATTTACTCCGTAACGGTGCATTTTAAATTTCTTGAAGTCATTTTCATCGTCCAGATCGGAGCTTAATGCTTTATTTTTAAAAACCCTGGTTGTTATATTGGCATTTTCAGCAGATCGTATATGTTTTTTAAAACTATTTTCACCAAATTGAAAATCAATCATTATAGGTATATCTAATATTAAAGCATTGGTACCTCCATCTTTATCAGCTTCAACTATAGTCATTCCTTTTTTGTGAGAGTTTATAAAAGTTTCCACATCTATTTGGTTAATAAAAGGAAGATCAATGGATAAGTATATAATTCTTTTTGCTTTTTGCTTTTCTATCCAGTTCGATGCTTTTTCAATCTTGTTCTTTAAAGTGGGAACATTAAAATCATCAATGGTTATAATTTTCTTTATTGATAGAGATTCAATCCATTCTGATTCATGGGTCATCACTATGATTTTATCTATTGCTTCTATTCTATTGAGAATGTTTAGCGTTTGAATTGCTAATATTTTTGTCAGCTCTGTTCTTTCTTCTTGATTCAAAAGACTGGAGAGTCTGCTCATTGATGCATTAAAGTTATTAATTGGGATGAGTGCCCACACCTTCTTATTCTCCTCCTAATTCTATTTCTTGGGCAAAATCTAGAACACCTTGAGCAAGTTGTATTTTATCTTGATCATTATGCATTACGGTATTCATAACTTTAGTTCTAATTCCCATATCTTCAACTTGCGATACTAAACTTTGATCCAGTACATCAAGAATTAAACCATCAATAAGCCCATCGTAGTGTTTTGCTATTGTGACAGCAGATGGTTCTAGTCCCAGTTCAGTCATTATTTTTGTTGTGGGGCCTTTTATGGCTTGACCATCTACTACAGGAGAAACAGCAATCACCGGAGTAGAAGAAGCATGTAAAAAAGTTTTGATTTCAGATAAAGAAAGAATGGGGTCAATACTGAGATATGGGTTTGATGGTGCAAAAACTATTGCTGTTAGATTTTTGTCATTCATTTCATCTAAAATAGTTTGTGAGGTTTTAGCTTTTTTGTTTTTGAATGTAATCGATTCAACCTTGGGCATGCATTTCTTTTTAACAAAATATTCTTGAAAGGAGAGGGTACCGATATCACTCTCAATTATTGTTTTGACCGAATTATTACTCATTGGAAGGATCTTGCTATTAATATTCCAGATCTTTGAAACTTTTTGAGTGATCTCAGTCAAGCTGGTTCCATTTTGTATTTCTTTGGATCGATATACATGCATTTCTAGATCTTTATCACCCAGTTTAAACCAATTATCTGCCCCAAGTTCTCTCATGACATTATGAGCTTTCCAAGTTTCATTGGTTCTTCCCCAGCCAGTTTCAATATTATTTTCTCCTGATAGTGTATAAATCAACGTGTCAATATCAGGTGAGATATAGAAGCCCAAATAAAGAAAATCATCTCCGGTATTAGCAATAATGACCAATTCATCTTTATCGGTGATTTGATCCAAGCCTCTACATAGCTTTGCTCCACCAACACCACCACTTAAGGCTAAGATTTTTTTCTTTTTTATCATTAACGAAATAAGTCCTCATTCTTTGGGCGAATTAAGTCATTTATTGAATCTGTTTCAGAAGGTTTATGTATGCCTTTAATAATCACAACCGGAATACCTTCATTACTTTCTCCCATAATCAATGTTGCTGCTGCTGCGAGCTGGTCTGCCCAAGCAATACATGTAGTCTGTAGCTCTCGTTCAAAAAGATCAACAGTATTATTTCTTAAGTCAATTAAGGTTTTGATACCCGATGAACCCAACGCATGACCTGTTGTGCCTAATCTCCATGCTCTACCTATGCTGTCCGTTATTAGAACTCCAATATTTACATTTATTTTCTTGGATATATAGCTTCTTATTTTTTGTGCTGATGCATTTGGATCTTCAGGAAGAAGCAGCACCTTTTCATCTATGTCATCGGATTCTATATTAGAACGATCAATACCAGCATTCGCAAGAACATGGCCTAATCTATGTTCAACAATAACCACACCATCACTTACTCTAATAATTGATTTAGATTCTTGCAATATTAATTCAACCACTCTTGGGTCTTTATTGGCTTTTTTTGCAATTTTTATAGCTTCTTGTGTTGGGTTAATTTTTGACAATGAAATTAAACGGTTTTCTGATTTTGAGATAATTTTCTGAGCAATGACAATCACATTATTCTCTTCAAGAATTATATTATTCCTTTTCATTCCACTGGCGATGATTTCTCCAATATTATCACCCGATTGAATGGCTGGAATGCCTTTGATTGCGAAGATGCTTAATGAATCAGGTTTGGATTTAAATTCCATCAGTAAAAAATTGAATAATGTTAGTGAGAAGTAATTTTGATACCCGAAGATTTCAATTTATGCCTTTTATTAATAAAGATTAAGATTGATGTCAACGCTTCAGCTGCTGCTGAGTTTTCTATGCAACCTGCATCCCAAGAGGTTAAGCCTAAGTCATTGATTAACTCCCTAACTGATTGTACTGCTTCTCTATCATTGCCCGTTACTAATACCTCTGCATCAATATTTTTATCCGATCCAATTAAATGTGAACCGATGTTTTGCAATGCCGAAACAAC
>Ga0114999_10008200_pt1 | contig 11668 bp, 12 predicted proteins | sample ArcticOcean_MG_C_3_FD_89820 | JGI IMG/M metagenome (GOLD analysis project Ga0114999, IMG submission 89820) | Marine microbial communities from western Arctic Ocean - ArcticOcean_MG_CB8_126 | ecosystem: Environmental > Aquatic > Marine > Oceanic | place: Arctic Ocean: Canada Basin | collected...
AAGTTTACAGTTGTTAGAAATCCCTGGGATTGGATAGTATCAAGATACTTCTGGAGTAGATATCACCAAAGGCTTTTTGACTATTCATTTGAAGAATTCATTGACAGGATACACAACGGGGAAACACTCAATAAAAACGAACCTTGGCTTGAAGAAGCACTAAAATCACAAGTGAGTAGAATCTCCATTGGGGGAAAAATAGATGTTGATTTCATTATAAGATTCGAAAACTTACAACAAGACTTTGACAAGGCATGTGAAATTGCCGGAATAACAAAAAGAAAATTACCACACGAATTCAAAACAAAACACACACACTATTCAACCTACTACACACCAAAATCAAAAAGAATGGTAGAAGAAAAATATCACGAAGATATAGTAGAGTTTAATTATCAATTTGGGTTATAATTTATGAAAAATATTGGAATAATATATTGTGCTGTAGGGGATGAGAATTATTATGAATTGGCTTTGAATTCTATTAACAGTATAGAGGAAGATATTTCGATTAGTGTATTTACTGATGATATTGGATATGAGTTTTTTAAACAAAATTCTAATGCGAATATATTAAAAATAAATAGTATTACAGAGAAGAGAGCGAAGTTAGAATGTTTTAATAAAACTCCATATGATAATACCTTGTATTTAGATGCAGATACAGTTGTATGTAAGGAATTGATATCGGACTTTAAAATTTTGAAAAATTTTGATATTGCGTGTTGTCATGATAGTATGCGATATGCGAATGTTAAGTTGGAATTATATAATGAAAATAAAAATTTATTTGGTGATATTCCCTTGTCATTTCCAGAGTATAATACTGGAGTTATTTTCTATAAAAAAAATAAAATAACACAAGAACTTTTTAAAAGTTGGACAGATACATATGATATAATAAATTATCCTGATAGTTTACATGATAAAATTGACCAGCCATCATTTAGATACGCATTATACTATTCACCAGTTAACGTATCCACATTACCTATAGAATATAATGTTACTCCAGGATTAAAAAAATTGTATAATACTTCACCAAAATCATGGAATTTTAAAATAGGGATTGAACATTTGTGTAGAGGGTATAGAATAAAAATAAAATGAAAAATTTTAAATATATTAAAAAAGAAATTATGACACATTCATTATTTGATAAATTTTATTTTTATTTACATGGAACTATAACAACAGATTTTAAAACTGCTGTTGATATAGATATGAAGTTAGTTCCAAGAGAAAAAATAACTATTAATCAATTAGAAAGTATGATGGAATTTTTATTTAATATAGGAGTAGACGTTGTGTTTATGAGAGACGTAAATACTTATGTTCCGGAATATAAACCATCTATGAAAGATATTAGAGAAAATGATAAACCCATTTTACAGGCAGAGATAAATGTTGATGTAGATGAGTTAAATATGAGAAAAATGAACATATGTGAATCTTTATATAATCCTAATATACGATATAGAAAAATAGGAAAATTATGTTTTTATATTAGTCCAGAGTGGGCAGTGGAAGGATGGATATTTAATAGAGATTGGTTCTATAAAGAATTTAAGAATCGTAATGTAGATTGTGAAAAAATATTATATAGTGGTAATGTAGATATTAGGGAGTTATATGAAAATTGAAGCCGTAACAGTATCAGTAAATTATAGTGATTATTTATCACAATGTATTTCTAATAAAGAAAAATTAGATAGGTGGATTGTAGTTACTCATGAAGATGATTTGGAGTGTATAAAACTTTGTGAGGATAATGTTATTGAATATATATGTTCTAAAAGGGTTTATGAAGATGGTGCATATTTAGCAAAAGGTAAAGCTATTAATGAGGGATTGGAATTACTTGATAAAGATGATTGGATTCTTCATTTGGATAGTGATATAAAATTACCTTCTAATTTTCGAGATGTAGTTGAAAAGAATTGTATTGATAAAACGGCGTTGTATTGGTCAAGAAGATATTATAAAACTGGTAAAGAAATGAAATGGTTAACACCAGATGGGACAGAGTTGCAAGCATGTGGATATTTTCAATTATGGAATAGTAGTCAAAGGATCGATTATCCGGCGTATTCTAATACTGCAAGTTGGGATGATATGTATATGCGGGATTCAATAGATAAATTAGAAGAACTATCAATGGAGTGTGTGGATGTTTCTGGTTATTATGGTAGACACCATTTTGGTAGGGGAGTAGAAATTCCATCTGTAGAAGAATTTCATACAGATCCATTAGGAAAATATATTAAAAATGAATAAAATGAAAATACCAAAAAATGTCCTAACAGTTTTAATTTTACATAAATCGTTAAAGTGGAGTAAAGTATCTTTATCGTCTTTTTTAGAAATATTTGATGGTGACTTGGTGATAATAGATAATAATTTTAAAAGGGGTGGTCTTGAATCAGAGTATGTGAAGAATACTTTTGGAATAACTCCGCTGTTTAATAATATATCATCTAAAATACATGGGACTGGTTTGGATTTTGCATTTGATTATGCTAAAAAGAATAATTATGATCATATATTACACATAGAACCCGATTGTGTTTTTTATGATACTATTTGGTTTGATAAATTATATAATAAATTTTTAAAATCAAATTCCTGGGTGTGTACCAATGGAAATTTAATGGGAACAGCGTTCGTAGATAATGGCTATATGGGGGATTCTCCACCATGGTTAGATATGGGCAGACGCCATTTTTGCTCTAGTGTATGGGACGTTAATGCTTCGTTAAAGAGTTTTATTCCTAAAACAATATATAGATTTATGGGTAAAGGTGAATTTGATGTAAAATATTTAGATATGGAAGGAAATAAGAAAATAGATGAGTGGGAAGAACTAGATTTATGTTATTTGATGCGAAATACAAATGGTAATATTTTAATACCATTATTAAAATATAATATACTACGTTTATATTTTGATACAGCAGTGATGAATCAGTATATTTGTGAATCTTTAGAAAAAAGTTCATATGTAAATAATACTGTTGGATTTTATCATATAACACACGGATCCGAATATTATGATCATCATAGAGTTGAAACTGATAAGTGGTGGGAAAATTCACTATTTGAAATACCAACGTTTAGTACAATTGATATTAAAAAGCAAACTAATATATTAAAAGTTATTGAAAAATATAATAAAAGTTTGTTGCCATTATGAAACCTAATTTTTTAAACAATACTGCATTAATAACATCATCAGAAATAAATTTTTTTAAAGAGTTATTTGAAAATATTAATACAAATATTTTATTATCAATAAAACTTATACCTGGTGTGAGTGATATGAATAATAAAAAACATATAGAAGAACTTTTAAATACTCCGAAACATCATGAATGTAATGGATTTGTTAGTAAATTTATTTATGATAGATATGGTAATATAAATCATATTTCAATAATAAATTATATGATGGATTTACTTCGTATTGGAGTTAATTTACCTATAACTGTATGGGATGTGGGAGAAATTCCACCTGGCAGGAATAATCCAGTATCTACGTATGAAATAATGGATGGGTGGCATAGATTGCATGCAATGTGGTACTTGGGTAAAACTGTAATTAGAGCATCAACAAAAAAATATACTGTATTTGGATATAATATGGGAGATGAAATTATTGATTCTGATGGTAATGTTAAGACGTGGACATATGGGAATGGAATACTTAATAAATTTAATGGAAAAAGAATTAGAATGGATATAAAAGTATGAAAAAATTAATAACTATTGGTGATTCTTGGACTAATGGATCTTATGTAGATGACTTGATAAAATATAGATTTAAAATGAGTAAGGATTGTCCTGAATTTATACGTGAACTTAGAAAATGTAATGGTTGGCCGTCTAGAACATCAACGTTGTTGAATATCCCGTATGTAAATTTGGGAAGTGATGGGGCGGGCATACATGAATATGTTAGTATAATAAAAAAATCTGAAAATTTTTTTAGTGAAGATGATATAATTATAATAATGCTTACAACGCCATATAGACGATCTAATCCGGATGATATATTTAAAGTGGTAGATATGTTGGAGGGACGGGATTTTTATTTAATAAATTCATTTTATAATTGGTATGATGATTTAAATACTAAAGATCAGGAAAAAATTAATTTGAGTGGAAGGTATTTGAATTATAAAAAAACGGCGACGGAAATATTGGTTGAGTATGAAGAAAAAAATAACATAGGTGTTTGGGAATTTGGATTTAGAAATGAGCGTATATTAAATTCATCAATATATAAAGATAATCCTGATTGGTTTCAATCGATTAATGAGGGGCACTATCATCCAAATTATTTAGGATATAAGATAATTGGAGATTGGGTTTATAATAGTTTAAAGGATCATAATAATGAAACAAGTTTTAAAAGTAAAAATTAATTATCCAGAAAAAATAAATTTTAGTTCTTTCTATCATCCATTTAGATGTGAAACTAAAAGTTTTCATATGGATCATGTAGAAGATGAATTAGAAGCTGATATTATCTATAATAATATCTATGATTATAGAGATATACCAACATCGGCGTATGAGGACAACGATTTAATTTTAATTCCACATCCATTATATGATAAGAAGGTTAATGATGAACATAATATAGTGGTTGTACCTTTAGTTATGCATGAACAGGATAAAATAATATTTGATAAGACATTTTTACGTGAATGTCGTAAAAATAGGAAAAAATATGAATTTGGTTATATAGGCGATATTTATAAAGGGAGATTAGAATTAAAAAATTTAGAATTAGATTCTTATTTTTTTAAGGATACTTCAAATGATACTATATGTCATTTAAATGAAAATGATAAAGTTGATAGAATAAAAGATTTTTTAAATGAAGTCAGTTTATCAAAATTTACTTTTTGTCCGAGGGGTAACGGTAGTAGTTCTTTTAGGTTGTTTGAATCGTTAGAAGCTGGTTCTGTACCAATCATAACTGGTATGATAGATTATCCATTTATAGGAGAAGTTGATTGGGACTCTTTCAGTATTAGAGGAGAGTCAATAAAAGATTTACCACTATTAATAGAGAAGTCAAAAAATTTAACAGATAGAGAGTATGAGGTTATGAGACAAAATGGGATTGATTTTTGGGAGCAATATTGTAGATTGGACAAGTATCATGATTGGGTTATAAAAAAGTTTTTGTTATGAGAGAATTTAATAAAATATTTCACATAGGAATTAATAGAGCTGGTTCAAAAAGTTTATGTAAAGCTTTAGGAATTTTGGGAATTTTAGGGCTTCATAACTGCGGTTGGGATCTTAAAAGGATAAATTCCGAGCTCGGGTTTACAGAAGAAGAAATTAAGTTATTAGTTAAAAATGGAAAAAATCCTTTAAAAGAATTAGATTTGGATAGTGAATTTGATGCTTTTATAGATTTTCCATATTTAGATTATGATTTTTTAGAAAATATAACACCATTGTATTCAAATTCATTATTTATTTTTTTAGAAGTAGATTTTGAAGATTATTGGATGAAGAGAGTAAATAGATATTTTGTATATAGAGATGATGGACGTGATAGATTTATTAAAAAATATAAAACTGTAGATGAATTTATTAAAACTAAGGATACGTTTAAAAATTATTTTAATGAGAGAATGGAATTTACTAATAAATTTATGTTAAAACATTCAAAAGAGGATATTTTAAAATTGAATATTTTAGGTGGAGATGAATGGGATAAATTATGTAATTTTTTAGAAGTAGATATTCCAGAAGTACCATTTCCACATATAGGAGAACATAAGAAACATAAAGACTTAGGATTATATTTTGAGTGATAAAGAAAATATATTAGACATTTATGATAAGTTGTTAGAATATGATGACGATGATAAAAAAGAACGTTTAGCTTTTTGGCCAAAACAAAAAGGTAAAAGTAAATCTTTTTGTATGGCGCCTTGGACTACAATATATGCTGACCCAAATAGTGTTAGATTGTGTTGTTCTGCTGATGGTGATATTGGTTCTTTAAATGGAAATACCTTAAAGGATATGTGGAATAGTGAAGAGATGAAAAAATCTCGACTGGCTATGTTAAAGGGAGAAAAAGTAGATGCCTGCCATAGATGTTATGAACAGGAAGAAAGTGGTGTGGATAGTTTCAGAATTTCATTAAATAGACAATTGTTTCAACATTATGATGAAATGATTCCAATGACTAAAGAAGATGGGACAGTTGATAAATTTAATATAAAATATTTTGATACACGTTTTAGTAATTTATGTAATTTTAGTTGTAGAAGTTGTTCACATGCGTTGAGTAGTGGGTGGTACGAAGATGCAAAAAAATTAGGTGCTTTGAGTGGGGATAGTAAGGTTTTACATATTGATGATGAGACAAATGCTATATTTGATGAGATATATCCAATGATTCCTGACATAGAGACATTTTATTTTGCTGGAGGAGAAGCTTTATTTCAGGAAGAACATTATAAGATATTAAAAAGAATTTTAGCATTAGAAGAATTTGATTCAAAGCTTTTTTATGCAACTAATTTTAGTAAAATAACATATAAAGATATGAATTTTATTGATATGTGGAAACAGTTTAAAAAACCAATTCATATGGGAATAAGTTATGACGCGATGGGAAAACGCGGTGAATATATGAGAAAGGGACAAAATTGGGAAAAGTCTATAGAGCATGTTAAGTTATTTTTAAAAGAATGTCCTGATCATTTTTTACATATAATACCAACTCTGAGTATTTTTAATGCATTTGATTTACCAGATATGCATAAATTTATGGTAGAAGAATGTGGTATGAAGGTGGATGCACTTTATATTAATATGTTAACTGGACCAGACATTTACAGAGTGCATGTTTTACCAAAAGAATTTAAAGAAAAATTAAAGAAAAAATATATTGATCATATTGAGTGGATACGTAAAGGACATGAAGAAGGTAAATTTGAATATGTTGATTTTGTTATAAGATTATTTAATCACGCGATAGAGTTTGTAATGAAGGAAGATTATACATCACATTTAAAAGAGTTTTATAGAGAAACAAGAACACTTGATAAACTAAGAGGTGAATCTTTTGAAGATATTTATCCAGAATATAAAGATTTAAAAAATTATATTAAATAATGGATTTGCAATACACAAGAGAATTTAAAAATTTAATAGAATCCTATGATATGTTAGGACACGATTTATCATTTTCAAAAGAATTTGTAGTGGTGAATTGGTGTTTAGGGAACACTTGTAATTATTCATGTAGTTATTGTCCAGATTATTTACATGATGGTAGTAGTGGTTGGTTGAATTATGAAGATGTTGAAATTTTTTGTGAGCGGGTTATAAATCATTATGGTGATAAAAAAATATATTTTGAATTTACTGGTGGTGAAGTCACAATGTGGAAAGATTTTCCAAAAATAATATCATACTTAAAAGATAATGATGTTAATGTAGGACTAATATCTAATGGAAGTAGAACGTTAAGGTGGTGGAAAGAAAATTATAAAAATATAGACCATGTTTCTTTAAGTTATCATTCAGAGTTTGCAGATGATAAACATTATTTAGAGGTAGCTAAATTTTTAAGTGATAAATTAAAAACACATTCTAATATAATGATGGCTCCAGATGAAACTAAATTTAAAAGAGGATTAAAAATAGCTGGTGAAATTATTAGAATGGGAGATGTATCAATAGCGTTACAACCATTAATTGTTGATTACCAAACAGAATTATATAAGTATACTAAACGACAACAACATATTATTGATAATCAGAACGAGTTATATTGTAGTAAAATAAAGTATACTAAAGATTGGCCGATTTATAGAGGTCAAATGAAGATTCAGAACACTAATACTGGGGAGGAATTATCATTTTCACCACACTATTTTATATCATTAAAAAAGAATAACTGGAAAGGGTGGTATTGTTATGCAGGAGTTGAACAACTTATAGTTGATATAGATGGATCAGTTTGGAGAGGCTGGTGTAAGGTAGGTAAACAACTAGGTTGGGTTCAGAGAGGTAGAAGATTAGTTTTCACTACTGAACCAGTTTTATGTGATAAAGATTTCTGTCATTGTAATTTTGATATAATGTGCACAAAGGTTAAACCATGATACCATTAGATAATAAACAACTTAGGTGGTATAGAAAAGATGGTAAATTTGAGTTAGTAAGTGTAGATGAGGCCATTTCACGAGGATTGAATAAATGGAAAGGGTGGAAATGTTCTGCGGGGGTTCGTGCACTTTATATTGATTATGATGGTGGTGTATGGGTAGGAAATTGTGCATCGGCGTCACCAGAACCATATAATGAAAAAGAGTGGGAGCCATATAGAATACAAAAAACTTTAAAAAAATATGGTGAACCGCCGTATGATGATTATATACAATCTAAAATAGAAGAAAAATTTGGAGAATATCCATATACAGATTATATACAATCTAAAATAGAAGAAAAATTTGGAGAATATCCATATACAGATTATATTGAAAGTGAGAAAACAAAAAAAATAGAAAATAAATTTGGTAAATTTCCCCATGTCAGTTATGTTAAACAAATGGTAGATGATCAGGTGGGGGAAGCGTATCCACATAAAAAGTTTCATTATAAATATGGAGATCAGTCTCCAATGTTAATGGAAAAAATTGTAAGTAGAGTTAATATAGTTTTTAGTAACAGAATTCATAATGCGTGGGTTGAATATGATAAAGAAGTTGTTAAAAAGTTTAAAGAGGATATGGAAAACTATAATATATTTGTTAAAGAAACTTTTGAATCAAAAATTGATGAGTTTACTAAACAATTGTCTAAAAATTTTGAGACTGAAATATTACAATATCAAAAAACTTTATTTCCAGAGTTTTTAAAAAGTGGGGTAGCATACAAAAATATAAATTTAAAAAAAGAAAACGATTGGGGATATTTGGGAGATATTTATACAGGGGTAGAGTATCCAAAAAGATGGGTAACTTGTCCATTTAATAGTTGTGGATGTGGTTCTGATGTAATTATTAGTAAATTTAAAACTAAAGATACTTTTTTTTCTAGGAATAATGAAAAATTATTGACGGTTACAAATGAAGGATATAGTGGGCAATCTAAAACACACGATAATTTTATTGATGACGTTCAAAATGGAGTAGGAATAGAAATGAATTTCCCAATACCCTATCAAATTTTATGGGATGTTTCACGTAGATGTAATTATGATTGTTCTTATTGTTGGCCAAGTGTTCATAATAATACTGATGAGCATTTTGATAAGGAAGTTGCATTTAATACAAGTGATAAAATTATAGAGTGGGCCAATGGCAAAGAAGTAAGATTTAATTTTGGTGGTGGAGAGCCAACTTTAATACCATATTTCATAGAGTGGATGAAATACTTAAAAGAAAAAAAACAATGGACTATGGTTACAACTAATGGGAGTATGAGTAATAGTTTCTGGGAAGAATGTGTTAAATATTTAAATTCAATTAACATGAGTGCTCATTTTGATTCTATGACAAGTTTTCCGAATAGAAAAGAAAGATTTTTGAGAAATATAGAAATTATATTGGATTATCATGATAAAGTTGATGATGACCATTGGTTAGAAATAAAATTGATGACACCTCCTGGAAAATTAAAAGATGCTTTAAATTTTAAAAAACAAATAGAAAATTTAAATAAACTACACAAACAAGGAGCTAATGGTAGAATGAAAGGTGTATGTAGTTTAGTTCCAATTAGGGGCATAGAAGATTCATCTGAATTGGTTGAATACAGAGATAAAGAAATTAAATATTTTCAAAAACAATAGGATAATATATTGAGTAAAAAAAGAATAGCAGTTTGTTTATTTGGTGAGCCACGGTCAATAGGAACTACATCTAAGTTTATCAAATCTTTTTTTGAATGTGATGATGTAGAAGTTGATTATTTTTGTCACTCGTGGACTACAAATACGTGTCGGTGGTATTTTGGTAAAGATGATATATACAATATAGAATTAAATTCTGAAGAACAAAAAGAAGAAGTGATACTTGGTGATGTCAATAAAGTAACAGAGTATTTAAATCAAGTATATAATCCTAAAAAAATATTGGTAGAAGATTATATAACTTATAATAAAAAATATAGTGCAGAAAAATTAGAAAGATATGGTTTACCTGATATCGGCGGAAACAACACCTTCCCAGGACAATTTGTTTCTACTGAAAAAAGTATAAATTTAAAAAAGAAATATGAGAAAGAAAATAATTTTAAATATGATGTTGTATATAGGATACGATATGATACGGCGTTAGAAGTGAGCCCCCACAGAAACGGATTTTTTGATAGTAATACACCAAAAAAAGATATTATATTACAGGAAGGATTATTAACTGATAATATTATTTTAGTAAATGCTCTTAGACTTAGTGATTTTTTAAAACCAGAAATTTCTGATCACGGGCCTTATATTGGTTTAAGTGAGGTGCATGATAAATTTGTGAGAAACTTATCTAAGCAAGTTTGGATTTATTATTATAATTTAAGAAAACATCATATAGAATATAAGGAAATGAAAGATATTACCTATAAAACTTATGAAGATGATTTTGCAAAAAAGTATTTGTATAGTAAACATTTAGGTGGGGGAATGGGTCTTGAGTTTGAGGGACTATGGGCATTACAATTTATGTTTACTAATATAGACAGTACTATATATAGGGGTATATATCATAATTTAGTAAGGTGTGGACAACCAGAGTGGATAACAGATATTAGAGGTGTAAATAATTATCATGCATTTTTACGGTTTAAAGTTTATACTCATCATAATTTGAAAAATAAACTAAGTAGGGATAAATATGATTATATGATGAAAGTTAAATATGATCCAGAAGTAGATTGGATAAAAGACGTAGAAGAATTTGTTCATATAATTTGGACTGATAAAACAGGAATGGTAAGTGTCTATAGCCCTGAAAGAGTAAGCAAAAATAAATTGATAAATATTTTAGAAGATATAAAAGAGAAAAAATAAATGATAAAAATAGCTATATGTTTAAGTGGAGAACCCAGAGAATTTGAAAAAACTTGGTTTAGTTGGAGTAAATTGATAAATCATCCTAAATTGGATATTGACTTTTTTATTCATACTTGGTCAGAAACAACCATGCCAGGTGATAATTCAGGTAGGAGAAAACAAGAATATTATGATTGGTTAGTTGAAAAAATAAAAAAAGAAGAATTAGATGAAGGAGATGGTTATGTAAGGTCATTAAATCAATATAATAAATATATGGAAGATAATTCAGGAATGGATTTAGAAAAATATGATTCAAAAAATAATTATGATGAATTATATGAGAAATTAAATAAATATTATAAACCAAAAAAGTTAGTAATATCGGAAAAAACTGATTTAATAAAGTTTTTTTATGAAAATGAGATATGGGTAGTTCCATCAATGTTTGATGCTTATATGAATAGTAATTATGGTAGTGTATCTCAATGGTATTCTACACAATGTGTTTTTAAATTAAAGAAAGATTATTGTAAAGAAGTTGATAAGACATATGATTTGTGTATAAAATCAAGATTAGATACGTTTTGTATGATACAAACAGTAGAGAATATAAATAATTTTGTCGGGAACGCCTAC
>Ga0114999_10008201_pt1 | contig 11668 bp, 10 predicted proteins | sample ArcticOcean_MG_C_3_FD_89820 | JGI IMG/M metagenome (GOLD analysis project Ga0114999, IMG submission 89820) | Marine microbial communities from western Arctic Ocean - ArcticOcean_MG_CB8_126 | ecosystem: Environmental > Aquatic > Marine > Oceanic | place: Arctic Ocean: Canada Basin | collected...
AAAGAAGGTTTTGGTGGACAGAATAGCCGAGCCAACTCGTAAACAGTTCATCCCTGGGCTCGATAGAGTGAGATCAGCAGCCCTCAAGTCAGGCGCACTAGGGGCTGGAATTTCTGGGGCCGGTCCTTCTATTTTTGCTCTTTGCAAGGACCAAGCAGACGCCAACCTTGCAGGTCAAAACATGAAACGAATTTTTCAAGAGATAGATGTTGGGGCTGACCTATACGTCCGCCCTATAGCTCAGACAGGTGCTGGGGCGCAGTTGTTAGAAGTAAGTTGAAGTATGTGAGCACCAAAGGGCACAGCCCTCCGACCAATCTATTGACTGCCCTGACCGAGGGAATCGCACCAGACGGAGGATTGTACCTACCGGAGCCATTTCCAATCCTTGATTCCACCACCCTTCACAGGATGAAAGGTCTTCCCTTTAGTGAAGTTTCCCGAATCATTAGTCAACACCTTTTGGGCGGCGAACTACAATCGAAAAACCTAGATGAACTGATCCACGAATCTCTAAACTTTACAACTCCATTATGTGAATATCAAAAGGACATCTTCGGATTGGAGTTGTTCCATGGCCCGACTTTATCATTCAAAGATGTTGGAGCACGATTTCTGGCTCATCTGCTAGATTTCCTAAGAGATAAAGATGACCAACCACTCTACATCTTGGTAGCAACGTCTGGTGACACTGGAAGTGCAGTAGCCCAGGGATTTTTTGACAAAGAAGGAGTCCAAACCGTTATTCTTTTCCCCTCTAAGGGAGTTACTCCTCTTCAGGAAAGTCAATTTGCTACCTTAGGTGGGAATGTCCACGCTCTGGAAGTTTCTGGAACCTTCGATGACTGTCAAAGATTAGTTAAATCAGCATTTTTAGACCGTGAACTTAATAAAAAGATCAAACTTGGCTCCGCAAATTCTATCAATATCGGACGTTTATTGCCTCAGATTTTTTATTATTTTCATGCTTATGGACAATTGTCAGCTGATAGAGAAACATTATTCTCAGTTCCATCGGGAAACTTCGGAAACCTCACTGCAGGATTAATAGCGAAACGATTGGGTCTTCCAGTTAGGGGTTTTACAGCAGCTACCAATATAAATGATACCGTTCCAGAATACCTCAATACTGGACTTGTTAGACCTAGGAAATCTGTCCCCACTATAAGCAACGCTATGGATGTAGGTGATCCCAGCAATCTTGCTCGCATTGAATATCTTTACCAAAATGATCTGGCAAACATCCGACGTGACATAGTAGGAAGTGTACACAGTGACGAGGAAACACGTGCTTGTATTAGAAAAGTCTACGAATCAACAGGGAAGATTTTAGACCCGCATTCCGCCGTCGGTTATCTCGGCATTCAGTCAGGAATTTCCAGGTTCGGGCCTGGACCTTCTGTGTTCTTAATGACCGCTCATCCCATTAAGTTCAGAGAGACTGTCGAACAAGAAATCAACTGTGTAATGACGGTGCCAGAATCAATATCATCTGCTTTGTCATCGAAACGACAGGTCGTCCCGATTGGTCCTGACGTGTCAGAACTACGTGAATTTCTGCTGGGCCAACCTCAAAGCAGGCAAAAACACCAATCAAATTTTCAAGAGGCCAATTAAATTTTTTAATTCCTCGGGAAAAGGATGACCTCTTTCATAGCTTCGATGTCTGAAACAAGCTCCATTTCGCCTCCTGGAAAACCATTCTGATCTAAGATATATGCCATGATATCTAAATAAGTATTGGTAGACAGGCCACCAGGATTATCTTCTGGCATATAGTAGACTATCTCCTCGTAGAGGTAACCCAATGAAGAACCACGCCAATCTCTCTGAAAACTTCTCCCTCTAAATTCACTGGAGGAGTGACACGATAGACACGTTTCACGAAATGAGTCTTCACCTCTCTCAGACTGAGCCGCTGTGTAGAGTGAAATTGGCCCACTAGACTCTGGTTCTGGAGATTCCTCCTTTACCACAGGAGAAGAGTCATTCACCGGAGTTTCGCTTACACCAGAGGGGTTTCTCCCGGGAGCCACTTCAGTTCCACTAGCACATCCAAACATGATTCCTGCTGACATCAACAATAATTTAGCATTCAAGCTGTTCATCAAAATCCTCTGAAACAGATCTAAACCAGTTAGAAACAAAGAAATGTTCAACAATCACTATCTCTACTTGTAAAACCCAACTCGCTACACGTCTATAAATTGGCGAAACATATATCCTTTAATCAAGTCCCCTTTTAGGAGAGAACTTCTTGGGCAAGAGAGAGTTGGTGGGTGTACTCATCCTATTTTTTCAAGTACCCACCTTTTGTAATCTTTTTCATTGACAACATAAGACCAGTGTAGAAGTGATTGCTGAATCCGTGGACTAACCGTCTCGCTTTGGATTATGTCACAGCCATGACTGTAGATTTTCTTGTAAATAATATTTCTCCACCTTCCCCTTGGTCCACAAAAAGCCTGCCATCTCTTGATCTGCCGTTCATCATCTGTATGTCTTCGACCGAGAAAATATTTACAATACCATTCAAACCATCCCCTGGGATCATCTTGATGCATCCATCCTTTCGCTTCCCATTCTTCCTGGCTCTGGCCCGCTTTTATTCCAAAATAATTCATGTCACTTTCATATTTTTCTGAGTGATACAAATTTTCGTCTAGGTTTTCAAACCAAGTATCAGAAAAATCTCTGTAATCGATCAACCTAGAAAAGTAAGTACCCCCAAAAATACCACGAGATATCATCTCTTCCGGTGTTAGCATCGGTTTGAATTCTATTTGCATGTATGATATACGCTCAGGATTGTTTCAAATGACTACAAGACCATGCTATCCTAATTCCAAGATAACAAGACTGTGAAAAGAACATGAACATCTTGACTAAAAATCCAACATATAAGCAGTATAAAGCACTCAACTAGATCTAATGTTAGATTAGAAGGAATTTAAGACCATTTTGACTAGGCGGAAATTGTGAGGCAATTGACCATTTTATGGATCAGCGTGATTGTGGGTGTGCATATACCCACTACTGTGGCTGGACAAGGCTACGGACAATCTGTAGCGGTTAGTGATGATGAAATTTTTGTCGGAGAATCTCTCAATGAAACATCGCCTGGATACGTTTTTATTTACCGTAAAAACCATAATAATACCTGGTCAGAAGTCCAGCGTTTAGAAGCCTCTAACTCCAACGTTGGAGATCACTTCGGACGAGCTCTCGCCTTTGCTGGAGAGCACCTACTGATTGGTGCGACCACCCTAGAAACAATTTATGTATTTGCTAAAAATGAAGATGGCTTGTGGACAGAGCGACAAAATCTTCAGGTAAGTGATTCCCAGGAAGGCGACTTTGTTGGACGAGTCAGTGCCTCGGATCCGAATCATGTTTTGATGAGTTCGCTAGCAAATTCCGAAGCTCGAGGAGCCGTGTATGTCTTCGAGAGAGACGAAGATACGAACCTTTGGAGTGAATCCGCAAAATTGATGGGGAGTGATACTGAACCAAATGATTTATTTGGATTTTCTCTTGCTATCGAAGACGGTGTAGTGTTAGTCGGAGCACCACGACAAAACAATATTACTGGATCCGTATACACCTTCACTTTGGACCAAGACACGGGTGATTGGATAGAAAAAAATAAACTCACTGGAGAGGGGACCACTCCCAACAGTGGATTTGGAGTCGCTGTAGCGTTAGATGGTGGACAAGCAGTTGTTGGGGCGGCCACGCATGACCAAGGTATGGGTATCGCATATACTTTTAATTACGAAGAAGAATCCGGTGAATGGAATCCAGTATCTAGCCTCAAAGCTTTTGATGGAGGAAATCCCGGAACTCAATTCGGAACTAGTATTCAGATTAATGAAGAAGAAGTATGGCTTTCTGCCCCTGGAGCCTCCGACTTTCAAGGTCGTGTCTATAGTATGTCTCAGGATCAGACCACAGGAGATTGGATAGAAGCCAAAAAGCTTGGCCACCAGGATTTGATTCAAGGCGATCAATTCGGAGGCGCAATCGCTGTGAAAGGAAACCTAGGTGCGATTGGTATCGTTGGAGCTGACTACCAGCTAGGGACTGTCGCGATTTATGAAAGGATCGGAAGTGACTGGAACGAAGTAACAAGAGTTTTCAACGATTCAGGCAACCTAAGTTCGATTACTGGAGCAGAAACCAGCTGTGAAGAAGGCTCTGCATCCGAATACACATGTAACGAAATCGACATGCTCTCTTTTTTATCAGTTGAAGATGTTGGAGGAGCAAGAGGAGTTCAACTCAACGATGTCTGGGGCTGGACGGACCCATCCTCAGGTCGAGAATACGCCCTGGTTGGACGTTACGACGGAACTTCTTTTATAGATGTAACGGAGCCTTCTAATCCTCGATACTTGGGCAATCTCGCAATGACTGATGGTGCCAATGGTAACGTATGGAGAGATATCAAGGTCTACAAAGACCACGCATTTATAGTCGCCGATGGGTCTGGACCTCACGGAATGCAAATTTTCGATCTGACAAAATTGAGAAAAGTCAGAAGTGAACCCCAAACATTCGAAGAAGATGCGCACTACAGTAGGATCGCAAGCGCTCACAATGTAGTGATCAATGAAGAAAGTGGATTTGCTTACATAGTCGGAGTGAATGGAGGAGGTGAGACCTGTGGTGGCGGACTTCACATGGTGAACATCCAGGATCCACAAACACCTATCTTCTCTGGATGTTTCCAGCACGCAAACACTGGCCGACAAAACACTGGGTACAGTCACGACGCCCAATGCGTCATCTACCAAGGTCCCGACACTGACTATACTGACCAAGAGATCTGCTTCAGTGCCAACGAAACTGCCCTTAGTATTTCTGACGTCAGTGATAAAGCCAATCCTATAGAACTCTCGATGGCGACGTACCCTAATGTCGCATACACTCATCAGGGATGGCTGGACGAAGAACACCAATATTTTTACATGAATGACGAACTGGATGAAGTCGGAGGAAATGTGGACCGCACTCGTACTTTAGTATGGGATGTCACTGACCTAGAAGACCCAGTGCTGGCCTTAGAACACTTCGCTGACAACGCAGCTTCCGACCACAATTTATACATCCAAGGTGACTTGATGTATCAATCCAACTATGTCAGTGGACTTAGAATACTGGACATTTCTGACAGGGAAAACCCTGAAGAAATAGGATTTTTTGATACCGTCCCCTGGACACCAGATGCGCCTGGTTTTGACGGTTCGTGGAGCAACTATCCTTTCTTTTCAAGCGGGATAATTATCGTGAATAGCGGAAAGGAAGGAATGTTCATTCTACGAAAAAATGAACGCAACTTAATACCTTAGAGGTCTCAGAGGCCCACGAGCGTTTCAAGTAACTCATTAGGGTCTGGTCTAGTCGTGTAATCAGGATCTCCTGAGGCATACAGGATCACTCGGTCAGAGCCAACAATAAAATTGGCTGGGACCGGTAGAGTCCAGGAGTCGTCACCGTTCCATGCTAACAAATCAATACCCTTTTCTCGGTAAAATGATTTGAGATACTCAGGCATCTCAAAAGCGACCCCATAATTTTTAGCGATGTTATTTCTCGGATCAGTAAGGATTTCAAAACTCAAGTCGTAACGCTTGAGATTAGATTCAATACGTGAAGAAATCTGTGGAGTGATACTTATAAGAGTAGCACCTTTATTTCTTATGTCTGGAAGAATTTTCTGGAGAGCTACCTGCTCAGCGCAACAGTAAGGTCACCATCTGCCCCGATAAAAACTAATAACGACAGGACCTCGATCTAACAAATTGGTCAAACTGATTGGGTTTCCTTTGGCATTTGAAGCTTCGAAAGCTGGAGCTATCTCTCCAACTTTAGCAAATTTTTCCACGATACCAGATTTACGAAGTTCTTCTATCGATCTTTCCGCTGCCGCTAAGAAATCAGGACCGAGCCTCGAAGGTGCATTTCTTTTTATTTCCTGCAGAGTTTCCTCAAGGACCATAGTGTCTATTCCCTCTACAAAGCTTATATTGTGTTCTGGAAGGCCGAAAAGTTAACTATCCTGAATGCTTGTGCATAGTAGCAACTCCAACCCACCAGAGAGCATATGAACTCAAGAAACAATATTCCCCTACCGCTTTTATTGACCATCAGCCTGTTTTTCACACTCAGTTGTGTAGAAAGAGATTCTCGGGCAGGCAATCCACAATTGAGGGGAATGTTGTTCGATTCAATCATGACTTTGACAACGAATAGAGAAGCATTCTCTCCCATCAAGAATCTGCATTGGGGGATAGATCCTCTGGATGCAATGGAAAGTTACCGCGACGAAGTAATCAATGCTGACACTGAAGAAAAACTTTTCTATGCACTTGAGAAAGTCAGTAATGCAAGGAATGACAGACATCTAGACATTTCTCTTGTGGAGAATGGAATACGACTCAAAGAATCTTCTGGCATCGACGGAGGTGAAGGGACCGTCTATTCAACACCTTTGAAGATTTTACCCGACTACAGTGATCCGTCCGTCTATTTCGTGAGTGACCTATCAGGAAATCAGAGCCATTTTTCTTCTGGAGCTGTTGCTCCTGGAGAACGAATTATAGCCGTTAATAACATGCCCATAGAGCAGTACGAAAAATCCGTCCGTCCTTACCATCCATCTTCTTATAGACCCAACTTTCGATGGCGGATGGCGGAAGACATGACTGTAAAGACAGCGAACTTACCCCCAATTTTCTATGGAGACCACCTGGTCTTGGAACTCGAAAAATTGGATGGATCTTCACACACCGTGCAACTCCCATATCTCCATCCAGACTCTATCCCTTGGCAAAATATCTCTGAGCCACAGTACCCTGGGTTCAAGCTAGAACACTCCACTCCCACGTACGACCTATATCTCCCCTTGGAAGACCAGGGAACTGTTATCCTCACTTGGTATGGTTTCAGGGATACTATGATTGCTGATGTAGATCAATTGATGGAAATGGCCCAGGACAATAGCTGGCTAGATTTCGATATAATCATCGATGGGACTCGTAGCAGAGGAGGTTCAGCCGGTGCTTACGCTATGCAACGATTCAGTCCCAAACCCTTCAAAACTACCTTTGGAAATATACGTATCAGTGATGTGATCCCTATTTTCACACAAAACAAACGCTCGCAGGTACAATCAGGAGGAAGTCTTGATTCTGGAGTTCCAGAAGCTATGGATGATGGTAGCTGGCTGATGGACTGGCTAGACAATGAAGTTGCAGATTCCCTTAATAGTGGAGCTACTTACAGTAACTCTGTCCCTTTCAAACTAGCTCATGCATCCAAAGATTCTGACGGAATATTACTGCCCGCAACCCAACATTTTCGCGGTCGCATGGTCGCATTCTTTGTTCCGAGAAGAGGATCCCACTTAGATCAGTTTGCGGCCATAATCAAGGATAACTCCATTGGTCATATCATCGGGATGACAGCGGGAGGATACAGTAACACTTGGGAGTGGGAAGAGACGATCGGATTCCCGGGCACAGACCAACCTGTCATTCAATTCATGTGGGATATTGGACACACGATTAGACCTAACGGCGACATCCTGGAAGGCAATCCTGCACTTCCTGATGAGTTATTTATACTTACACGACAGAACTTTGACACCTACTATAAGGAACTCCTACAAAAGGCTTTAGAGTACTTAAATGGTTGAACTGTATCCGAATAAAAAACCCAACAAAGTCGGAATATTTTCTGCAGCCTATAATCATTATAGAAATCTATCATTAGGGGGTCAGATACTTTGCTTTATGATCTTAGGCGGAGTTGGAGGACTCATAATCGGAGAGCCTGCTAAGGCCCTACAACCCCTCGGAGACTTATTCATCAAGCTTCTGATAATGGCAGCAGTCCCCTTGATATTCTTTAATCTATTAGCCGGAATGACTGGACTGGCCGACTTCAAAGCATTCAAACGACTACTACTCAGTATTTTCGTTTTCTATGGAACAACCACAATCCTGGCAATGATAACTGGACTCTTTGTAATGTCATTAATCAAACCTGGATTAGGGATGAACTTAACCCAAGACATCGGCTCAACCGTAGACGAAATCCCTAGTATCATCGATATCTTGGTCGGTCTCTTCCCTGAAAATATTTTTGCGGCATTCGCTTCTGGCAATGTTTCTCAAATTGTCATGTTCTCAATTTTTCTCGGTATCGCAGCCATTTTATTGCCAGAGAAGAGACGTAAGGCTCTGTCTGAAGGATTCGTGTTGGTGGCTGAACTACTGCGAATGTTAGTTAATGTCATAATGCGTTTTGGACCTCTAGGTATTGGAGCTCTAGCAGCAGCTACCCTTGGTCAATATGGCTCGCAAATCTTTGGCCCACTCTCACTTTTTATCCTAGGAATCTGGGCAGCTATGTTACTCATGGCACTCATTTACTTAGTACTGTTAAAAATATTCAGCGAGTATCCCCCATTAAATTTCTTGGGAAACACTATGCCCCTTTGGGCGACGACAGCTTCTACCTGTAGCAGTCTTGCCAGTCTTACAGTAGCGTTTGAAATGGCCGAAGAAAAACTGAAAATACCTCACGATATCTATTCTTTCACCTTGCCCCTAGGAGCGCAATTAAATAAAGACGGTACCGCCATCATCCTAGGAGGGACTCTCCTTTTTACGGCCCAAGCTGCTGGAATAGAACTCACGCTTCCAACTCTATTTCCCATCCTGATAATGGGAACAGTGTTGTCTATGGGGTCGGGAGGAATCCCAGGGGGTGGAGTGGTAGTATCCCTTGTATTCATCCAAGCATTCGGACTGCCCCTTGAGGTCGCAGCTATGGTGACAGGTATCTATCGCCTCCTAGATATGGCAAGTACAACAGTAAACGTTATGGGAGATATGGTGGGAACCTGTATTATCTCTCATTCCGAACGCAACTCCTTTACTACAAGAGAAAAACATGACTTCTAGTAGCCTTTCAGATTTCAGAAAACACTTCCCTGCTGTATCTAAGGGAATTTTTACTAACGTAGCCCAAAGAGGACTCATCCCTGTTCCAGTACATGATTCAATTGTTAAGTACCTATCTAGTCGGACCGACCTTACTTGGGATAAAGAAGAAGCTTTTAACATGGTCGAAGACACGAGAAGAGCATTCGCATCTTTCATTAAAGCCACTCCTTCTGAAGTGGCTTTCACCAAGAATGTTTCAGAAGGGATTAATATGATCGCTGGAGCAATTTCTTGGGAACGGGGAGACAAGGTCATTTTATGCCCAGACTTAGAACACCCTGCAAATGTTTTACCTTGGTATAACGTCTGTAAGCTCCACGGAGTCGAAATCAAAGCTGTCAAAGCTACAGAAGGACAGTTCGATTTAGATAGAATAGCTTCATCTATAGATGACCAAACCAAAGTAATCTCAGTGTCCACAGTGAGTTTCTCGCCAGGCTTTGTCACTGACGTAAGTGGGCTAGCCAACATCTGTAAGCAGCGTGGAGTCCGCCTCGTTGTCGATGCAGCACAATCTGTTGGCATCTTGGACACAGACGTTAGTCAACTCAAAGTAGACGCATTAGCCGTTGCAACACAAAAAGGCCTACTATCTTGTTACGGATCTGGATTTCTTTACTGTTCCTCCGATTTTTCCGAAGAATTACGACCTACCAGTCTCGCTCGCTTTAGTGTCGCAAATGAAGAAGGTAGCCACGAAACCACCTTGACTGACCAACAATTTAATTATGCTCTCGGGGCTCGGAGATTTGATGGCGGCAATTACAACTATCTAGGTATTACTGGAGCTAGAGCCGCCCTAAAATTACTTTCTGACATTGGCACACCAATAATCGAAGAACATGTGCGAAAACTTTCATTTAGGCTCGCCAACGGATTCCTGGAAATCGGATTACCTGTGTGTGGAGGAGCGCCTGGGAACCACTTGGGACACATCGTCGCCGTAGGCTTAAGTGGAGGCGGCCGACATTATACGGCAGAAGACCCTGCGATGAATATCCTACATGACCGACTTGTAGAAAATGGAGTTCATCTCTCTATCAGGAGAGGAGTTCTGCGATTCTCACTACACGGTTACAACAATACCGATGATATCGACCAAATCATCGATATAGCATCCTCAACTCAATAAATCTCTTTATACCTTCACCTACCAAGTACACCTGATAATCACCCCCAAATATCTCCCACTGTAAATCCCTCAGGAAAAGGATCCTCGGGGTCTAAAACATACTCTGCAAAGCCTGTGATCCAAGCAGTGCCACTCAGGCTGGGAACCACAGCCTTGTACTCACCAATCTCTATCTCTCGAAGCAATCTACCTGTAAATACCGTTCCCAATGGCCCTTCATGAGGAAACTCCTCCCCCAACGCAAGCTCCCCTTTAGCATGTAACACTGCCATTTTAGCACAAGTACCAGTTCCACATGGAGAACGGTCTAAGGCTCCAGTCCATGTGCTCGGATTCTTCCAATCTAAAATTCCAGTCGAAACGACAACTGCATTTTTTATCATTCCCTCTACTTGGTCAGACAAGCCAGAAAGCTGTGAGATTGAGATACCGCTAATTTCTGGATTTTCTGGGTGACACACAGGTAACTGTTCACTGGCAGCCACTTTTATCATCTCTCCAATTCTGGCTATCTCATGCCCTTCACTGGGATACAATGATAACCCAAAATCCTGTGCATCTGCAATCACGTAGAACATCCCGCCGTAAGCAACGTCAACACGTACTTTGCCGATTTCAGGAACCACAATTTCTTCGTCGAGATACACGGCAAAACAAGGAACATTCTCAAATCTCACTTCTGTCACCTTCCCACAGTGAATCGATGCCGATGCTGACACCATACCCCCGGGAGTTTCCAAACGCAGGTGAGTAACTGGTTCAACGACCTTAACCATTCCTGTCTCCACTAGAGCCGTCACCACGCAGATGGTATTAGTTCCAGACATAGGAGGATACTCCACTTGCTCCATAATGACGAACCCTGCATCAGCCTCCGGACAAGTCGGCGGCAAAATGACATTACAATTGGATGCCGGATAACCCCTTGGCTCCTTTAACATAAATTTCCTCAACCAATCCACATTATTTTCTAAAAATTGCATCTTTTCAAACATATTTGATCCCGGCACATCTGGAACTCCCCCTATGATGACTCTGCCAGGTTCACCGCATGCATGGAGATCCACGGCTTTAATTTTCTCAATGAAGCGCATAGACAATCTTCTTTCGACCCAAGCGAATGGATTCCATTAAGTGCTCCTTACAAAAACAGCACGGGTATAGTGAAACAAAAAAACCAGCCTCTCCTCTACCACGAGAAGAAGCTGGTTTTCTGTGTGTAACTTTGTTACTCAGGTATTAACAGGACTTACAGTTGTCATTATTGATAGCACCCAAACTCACCAATAACGCAACGGTCTCTGGATAAGGTGACACTCTTGAAACTGGACCGTTAGCCATATCAGCTGTAGTTTGTCCAGCTCTGCTCAGTACTTTCACATCAGCGCCCTGCTCCACCAGATAACGAACCAATGCGTTATCTCCTCTCGAGGCCGCATGGTGAAGTGCCGTATATCCGTTGAAGTCTCTCTGGTCAACTGGAACACCCAGCTCTTCTATAAGATACTTCACAGAAGGAAGC
>Ga0114999_10008203_pt1 | contig 11668 bp, 11 predicted proteins | sample ArcticOcean_MG_C_3_FD_89820 | JGI IMG/M metagenome (GOLD analysis project Ga0114999, IMG submission 89820) | Marine microbial communities from western Arctic Ocean - ArcticOcean_MG_CB8_126 | ecosystem: Environmental > Aquatic > Marine > Oceanic | place: Arctic Ocean: Canada Basin | collected...
CGCCAGTTGCACGCGCACGCGAGACCGCCAGCCGGACCCAGTCACGGATGGGGGCGTCCTTGGTCTGGCACATGCGGAACACGTCGCCGGTCTCGACTGTCTGCTCCAGCAATGTGGCACCCGAGGCGTCGGTGACCCTGATCGTCCCGTCGCCCGTCGCCTCGAAGGTCTTGTCGTGCGAGCCGTATTCCTCGGCCTTCTGCGCCATCAGGCCGACGTTGGCGACGTCGCCCATCGTTGAGGGGGCGAACTGCCCCTTCGCCTTCGCGTCTTCGAGGATCGCGGCGTACATCGTCGCGTAGCTGCGGTCCGGGATCATCGCGACGACGTCCTGCAGCTCGTCCTTCGCGTTCCACATCCGGCCGCCATCGCGAACGATGTTCGGCATCGAGGCGTCGATAATCACGTCGTTCGGGAAATGCAGGTTCGTGATCCCTCGGCGAGAGTCGACCATCGCGAGGGCCGGGCGGTCCGCGTAGACGGCCTCGATGTCGGCCTTGATCGCGGCCTGTTGATCGGCAGGGAGGCGATCGACCTTCTCGAGGATGTCGCCGAGGCCGTTGTTCGGCGTGGCGCCAACCCCTTCGAGGGCGTCGGCGTGCTTGTTCAGCGCGTCGGCGTAGTAGACCGCCACGGCGTGGCCGAAGATAATCGGGTCGGAGACCTTCATCATCGTCGCCTTAAGGTGCAGCGAGAGCAGGACGTCATCCTGCTTCGCGGCCTCGATCTGCTCGGCGTAGAAGGCGCGCAGCGCGGTGACGCTCATTGCCGCCGCGTCGATTACCTCACCCGCCTGGAGCGCGATGTCGTCCTTCAGCGCCGTGCTGGTTCCGTCGGCGCCGACAAACTCGATGCGCGCGGTCGTCGGCGCCTCGAGCGTGGCCGATCGCTCGCTGCCGAAGAAGTCGTCACCCTGCATGTGGGCGACGCGCGACTGCGAACCGGACTCGGGCCACGGCTGCATCATCTTGTGCGGGTTCTGCTGCGCGAACTTCTTCACCGACACCGGCGGACGGCGGTCAGAGTTGCCCTCGCGCAGTACCGGGTTCACCGCGGAGCCGAGCACGCGCGAGAACCGCGCCTCGACGTCGCGCTCCTCGTCGGTACTGGGGTCCTCAGGGTAGTCGGGGATGTTATAGCCCTGATCCTGCAGCTCGTTGATCGCGGCCTGCAGCTGCGGGATGGACGCGCTGATGTTCGGCAACTTTAGGATGTTGGCGTCAGGCTCGAGGGTGAGCTGGCCGAGCTCACCGAGGTAGTCCGGGATGCGCTGCTCTTCGGTCAGCCGCTCCGGGAATCCGGCAATGATCCGACCGCTGAGTGAGATGTCGGCTATCTCAATCGTCACTCCGGTCCCGCGGAGGTACGCCTTGATGATCGGAAGCAGGCTGTAGCTGGCGAGCGCGGGTGCCTCGTCGGTGTGGGTCCAATTGATGTTGGCGGTCATGGCCGGTCCTTCTTCGGGGTGTGTGGCGCCTCGGGAGGTGTTTGGCGTCAAGAGTGGCGAATGCAGGCGCTCGGGCGCGCTCAGGTGGACGGATCTACGGTCTCGCGGCGAGCGTTGAGAGTCTAGTGCGCGGCGTGCTGTGGTCTCGGGGGTGGGGTTCACCGAGGCTAACGAGCCTTCGCGTCGGTGAACTCGACGCCGCTCGTCTCGTTAGTTCCGCTTCGTTGGAAGCGCTCTAGGGCGAGGATCCCCTGCTGCCGACGACTCAACTCGCGATCATCGCGTTTGTGATCGGTGTGGCTCTCGCCGGGGTGTGGTTCGCCCGTCGGTCGGGGTTCCGCGCCGCCTGGCTGGTCCCGGCTGGCGCCGTATTGGTACTGACGGTCAGCATCATCGGGTTGCGGTCCCCCGACGAGGCAGCAACGCGGCGGTCGAGCTCCCGCAGCCACCCCAGACGGGTGGGCAAGACGCGGGCGTAGCTGTCAATTCCTGCTGACGCTATCGTTCGACCTCGTGGATCGAGCAACCGAAGTGGTCGCAGTGCATCCTGTCGGGACGGTCTTCGTCTTCGCGAGCGGACTCCACCGCGGTTTCCAGATTGAACCTCGCGCCGGAGATACTTATCTGGGCGAGCCGGGGGCGGTGCTGACCGGTGCTGAGGTGCTCACCGGCTTCGAACTGCGTGACGGGAACTGGGCGGTTGACGGACAGGCCTCGGAGTTGCGGGGCCACGGAGGGTGCTGGGAGCTGGAAGACGGCACGCCGTATGAGTGGTGCGCGCACCCGGAGCAGCTCTTCGTCGATGGCGAGATCTGGCACCAAGTCGATACCCGCGCCGAGCTTCGTTTAGGCATGTGGTTCTTCGACTACGCCCTCGATCGCGTCTACGTCGGCGCAGATCCGGCTGGCCGGGTGATCGAACTCAGTACGACCCCACCGGCGTTCCACTGCACCGCCCCGGATGTTCGAATCGCGGGTCTGGTGATCGAGGGCTACGAGGTCCGCGCTCAGTCAGGCGCCGTCGACGGTAGCGGCAGCAACGGCTGGGTGGTCGCCAACAACGAGCTGCGCTTCAACCACGGATACGGCCTCTGCGTCGGCCACGGGATGCAAGTGCTGGACAACTATGTGCATCACAACGGCCAGCTCGGGATCGGTGGCGTCGGTGGGGATGTGCTCGTCGCGGGAAATGAGGTCGCACATAACCACACCGCTAACTACGCCGAGGCCTGGGAAGTGCACGGTACCAAGTTCGCGGTGTCGCGGAACCTCGAGTTCCGAGACAACCTGATACCGGTGCCCCGGGACCACCGGGGTGAACGGCGCTCCCGACGGCTGCGAACTCGAGAACACCTTTGAGAACAACCTCTACGAGGCGCCGGCCAACTGGTTCACGAGCAATCGATTCGTGTGGTGCGGCGACATCACATGGAAGCAGTTCTAGGCTGCTGGGCATCAGATCATAGGGACTGCTGCTAACCGTTGATTGCAGACGCGCGAGCCTGCTCGTTCCATAGAACCGGCTCCCCGTTGGCGACGCTGGGGATGCACAAGGGTCCTGGTCACTACAATTTCGGCACGCCGAGCGAAAGAGAGCTGCCATGACCGTCATTCACCAGGACCACCTGATCACCAGCGTCGCTGACGCGCTGCAGTTCATCTCTTACTACCACCCGGTGGACTTCATCCGCGCCATGCGCAAGGCCTACGAGCGTGAGCAGTCACCAGCTGCGAAAGCGGCGCTGACGCAGGTGCTGGTCAACTCGCGCATGGCCGCCCTCGGCAAACGGCCGATCTGCCAGGACACCGGCATCGTCAACGTATTCCTGACCGTCGGCATGGAGGTGAGTTGGGCGGCCGACCTGTCCGTCGAAGAGATGGTCAACGAGGGTGTGCGCCGCGGCTATCAGAACCCCGACAACCTGTTGCGACCCTCGGTGCTGATCGATCCCGACGGCGATCGCTCGAACACCCGAGACAACACGCCCGCAGTGATCCACTATCGCATTGTGCCCGGCGACGCACTGAACGTAGAAGTGGCGGCGAAGGGCGGAGGCAGCGAGGCGAAGGCCAAGTTTGCGATGCTGAACCCGTCCGACTCGGTCGCTGACTGGGTGCTCTCGGTCGTGCCGACCATGGGTGCCGGTTGGTGCCCGCCGGGCCTGCTCGGCGTCGGGATCGGCGGCACGCCCGAGAAGGCGATGCTGATGGCAAAAGAATCGCTGATGGAACCGGTCGACATTCACGAGCTCCAGGCACGAGGTGCGTCGAACCGCACCGAGGAACTGCGGCTCGAGCTATTCGAGAAGGTCAACGCCCTCGGCATCGGTGCGCAGGGCCTCGGTGGGCTCACGACCGTGCTCGACGTGAAGGTGAAGGACCACCCGACGCACGCGGCGAACAAACCGGTCGCGGTGATCCCGAATTGCACCGCGACGCGGCACGTGCACTTCACGCTCGATGGCTCCGGTCCTGCGGTATTCGAGCCTCCTGACCTCTCGGAGTGGCCCGACATCCCGTTCGAGCTCGGTGACGGCGTGCGGCGCGTCAACCTCGATGGGCTGACTCGCGAGGAGCTGCGCGAGTGGCGCGCGGGCGAGACGCTGCTGCTCTCTGGCAAGCTCCTGACCGGCCGCGACGCGGCGCACCAGCGGATCGTGGAGCTGATCGATCGAGGCGAGGAGCTGCCGGTCGATTTCACGGATCGCTTGATCTACTACGTCGGTCCAGTGGATCCCGTCCGCGACGAGGTGGTAGGCCCCGCAGGACCTACGACGGCCACCCGCATGGACAAGTTCACTCGCACGATGCTCGAACAGACCGGCCTGATCGGGATGATCGGCAAGGGCGAGCGCGGCCCCGAAGCGATCGAGGCGATCAAGGACAACGAGGCGGTCTCGCTGATCGCTGTGGGCGGTGCCGCCTACCTCGTGGCTAAAGCGATCGTCGGAGCGAAGGTGCTGGCGTTCCCCGAGCTCGGCATGGAGGCGATCGGCGAGTTCGAGGTCAAAGACATGCCAGTGACGGTGGCGGTCGACTCACTGGGCGACTCGGTGCACGAGAGCGGTCCGGCGTTCTGGAAGAATCGCATCGTGATGCTCGGGATCGGCTGACTCTCGCTAGGTGGCGGCAATCGCCAGTCGTGGCCGTGTGGTTACGGTGCGAGCGCGCCTGAGACTGGCGGCAATCCTTGCATCCCGCGCAGCCAGTTAATCTCACCACGGTGGCTGCTGAGGTGCCCGACGATGTGTGTCGAGATGCTGTTGCCGATCTTTTTGACGCGCTCCCCGATCTGCACTCACGATCGAGGTCGTCGGCCGTCAGTCCGTCGAGGTAGGCCTCGGTTCCGCCCAGACGGCATCGATGTATTCGCAGAAGGCGTCGCCCGCTTTCAACGTCACCTTCTGCGCTCCTCGTCGGACATGCCGACGAACGGTCGCTCTGCGGTCATGCCCGTGCGCTCGCCCCAGTCCTCGCTCCACAGTGGCTCGCCCACGCGGTACACCCGCTGCACGAGGTTGTCCTCGATCCGGGGCGGTATGCCAGAGACACCACGCGATCGAGTGGCTCCCGCCCTCGGGAACGAACTGGAGCTACTCGTCGCTCGCGTTGCGGGCATCGGGGAACGTTTGGTGCGCGAAGCCGAGGTTGACCTTCAGCATGTCGAGGGCGTCCATCCTCATTCCTCTCGTGCGCGGCTAGCTGGTTGCGTCAGTGCGTCGCTACCGTACGTCACCGCGCTGCGCGGTGACGTACGGTAGCGACGCGTGGGATCGTCGCCGACGCCAACCAGCGTCTTCCCGAAGTTCCGGCCCGCCATCATCGCGCGGAAGGCGCTCGGAGCCTGGTCCAGCCCCGGCCACAGATCCTCTCTGTACTCGATCCGCCCCTCGCGCATCCACGCCCCCATCTCAGCGAGGAAGTGGTCCTGATGGCCTGGGACGAACGTGCCGACTGAGAGACGCTGGGCCTCGACGCCCTGACGAGTGAAGGTGGCCTCGCCCTGCGCCATCCAATTCGCGAATGTCTCCTCGAAGTCGTCGTTGCCGTAGTCGGAGATGACGCCACAGAGACTGACCCGCGCTCGCTGGTTGAGGAGCGGGAGCACCGCCTCGTACACCTTGCCGCCGACGCTCTCGAAGTAGACGTCGATCCCGTCCGGACAGGCGGCTGCTAGATCCTCCGGCAACGTCTCACTGAGGTGGGACACGCAGGCATCGAGGACCAGCGTCTCCGTGACGAACTCACACTTCTCGGGCGCCCCCGCGATGCCGACGACGCGACAACCGAGGATCTTCGCGACCTGACCCACGACCTGCCCGACACCGCCCGAGGCGGCTGACACCACCACGGTCTCGCCCGCCTGCGGCCGGCACTGCAGCACGAGCCCTGAGTAGCCCGTGAGTCCGAGCATTCCGAGGACGCCCACCGCAGTGGAGATCGGCGCGATCGAGGGCTCGAGTTTCCGAGGGAACATGTACCCGAAGACGGAGACGCCCTCGCCGGTGAGCCCGTATTCCTGCCAACCGTTGGTGTTGAAGACGAAGTCACCGGCCTCGTAGCCATCGAGGTTGCTCTCCACCACCTGCGACACGGTCCGTCCGTGGCATACCTCGCCCATGGCATTCGGGTCGCTGCGCCAGCGGTTCCATTGATACGGATCGAGTGACAGGTAGATCGTGCGCGTGAGCATCTGGTTCGGGCCCGGCCGCGGTATCGCCGACTCGACCATCTCGAAATCATCCTCGGCGGGCGATCCATCGGTAGGCCGGCGTGCGAGCCGCCACTGCTTGTTCATCGTCAAGCCTCTCGAGTCTGTGCTGCCGCCAAGGCGATTGACCACGGGGTTGGAGTGGGTCGCATACTACCGGCACAGCGCTCGAGCTGAACGCCGAGGTTCGCTTCTCAAGGAAGGCCTGACGACCCTCCTCTGCATCCGCGGACGACGAGGCGTTCATCGCGAGCGCGTAACCCTGGTGCTGGTATGCCTGGTAGAGCGTCAAGTCGAGGCTCTACCAGGCCCTTCTTGATCCCGGCATAGGTCCGCCGCGGGCCGCGGGCGAGCTGCTGCGCCATTGCCATGGTGCGTTCTTCGAGGTCGTTGAGCGGGACCACCTCGGTAGCGAGCCCCAACTCGTGCGCCTCGGTGCCTGTCAGCGTGTTGTGCAGCATCAGGATCTCCTTAGCTTTCGCCACACCGACCAGGCGCGGTAGCTGGGCCATCCCCCAGAGCAGCGCGAGCGGATTCACGGGGAAGGCCAGCGCCGCCTCGTCCGACACGATCCGGAAGTCGGAGTCGAGCGCGAGCTCGAAGCCCGCGCCGTAGGCCGGTCCGTGGACGCGCGCGATCACTGTCTTGGGGAGCTCGAGCAGTGCCTTCGCGATCGAAGGCCAGCGACCGGGCCCTTGTAGTCACTTCTCGATTCGATCCAGCTCGTCGTTCGGTTCCTTGCGAGGTGGGCCGTCGCGCTTGAGGTCATCGCCTGAGCAGAAGGCTCGACCAGCACCTGCCAGGATCAGCACCCGCTGGTCGTCGTCGTCGTCGCCGAACTCGGCGATCGCATCGAGCAACTCCGGGCCGATGCCCACGTTGAGTGCGTTGAGCCGCTGCGGACGGTTCAACGTCAGGGTCGTGACGGCATCGTCCACATCGGAGGGGAGAAACTCATAGCCCATGGCGGTCTCCTTGCTGCCGATGCGGCGCCGACGACGGCCCGCGCCCAACCAGCATCGTCGTTGCGAGCTTACTGAGCGGGCTCGGTCCTCGGCTGCGCCTCGATTGGCTTCGGCATGCGCAGCGCGACGCCGAACAGCACGAACGAGATAGCGAACGTACCGAGGTACGTGGCGATCGCCCAGGTGTAGGCGCCGGTCGCGTCGAAGATCGCGCCCGCGATTGTCGGGCTCAGGATCTGGCCGACCGTTTCCACCACCAGCACCGCTCCGAGCAACGTTGCGAAGTAGCGCACGCCGAACGCGCGGGTGAGCAACAATGCGTCCATGATCGGTCCGGCGCTCCGGCCGGCCAGCCAGAACACGAGGAAGACAGTGATCCCGAGCGGTCCCGAGTCGATCAGCAGCGCGACCATCGCCACCATCAGAGTCACCGCGAGCGCCATCGCTGCGACCTCGAAGTGAGCCATGCGATCGGCGAACCAGCTGAACGGTACGCGCGTTAGCACGCTCGCGCCGGCCGACACCGACACGATCGCCGTTGCTGTCCCCCGCGAGAGCCCGACCGACTCGAAGAACGGAATCTGGTGGACCATCAGCCCGAACACGCCGAAGAAGAAGAACGCCGTCGCCGTCGCCAGCACCCAGAACAGCGGCGTGCGCAGCGCCACGCTCGGCGGGACGCCCGTGCCCGAGGTGGATGGTGGGTCGCCCTCTTCCCACGCGCGCCCATCCGTCGCCTGACCGAGATCAGAGGGTGAGTCCCGGACGAGCCAGACCGCGGTCGGGAGGAACATGGCGGCCACCGCCCCTCCCGACACGACGAACGCTCCGCGCCAGCCGAGGACCTCGATCAGCACGCCCATCACCGGCAGAAATACGAGCCCGCCGACTGAGAAGCCGGTGCCGAAGATGCCGAGCGCGATCCCCCGCCGACGGTCGAACCAGCGCGAGATCAGCGCCTGGAACGGGATGAAGAACATCAGCTGGCGGAAGAACGCGTTGATCGAGGAGTAGAGGTACCACTGCCAGAGCGTCCCCGTGCTCGCCAGCAACAGGTAACTGGCGGCGGTGAACACTGACCCAATAATGATCGCCGAGCGCGGTCCGCGTGTATCGATCCAGCGCCCGATCAGCGGCCCGGACGCCCCGGAGACGATGAACGAGATCGAAAACCCGAGCGAGACCTCGGTGCGTGACCAACCGAACTCCGATTCGAGCGGCCCGATGTACAGCCCGAACGCCCAGAACGAGACTCCACTCCCCACGGCCATCGCCGCCACCGAGGCGGCCAGGATCCACCAGCCGCGAAAGGGTTCACGCGGAGGCGCTGTGCTAGGTACCGAGGCCGGAAGCGTGGGCGGCGACGTCACGCGTGGGTCTTCATGACAAGGCCGATCGCCGCGACGTTCTTGGACAGAGCGGGAGAGTGAGGCATGGGGTGTGATAGTAGCCCACGGCCGGTCGGCCGCTACGTCCGTGGGCACCCTCCTCGGACAGTTGCTCCCCGACGCCCTCGGTCCGCCGCTATAGTGCTAGGCAACCCCAGCGAGGGCTGATCGGAGAACCGCATGGCCACAGTTCAGATCTACAACCCTACAGTCGTGGGACCGGAGCAGGAGACACTCACGAGCGCGATGCAGCATCTGCGGGAGTCCCGCGTCGGCATTCTGGCGAACCAGAAGCAGCACGCCGACCTGATCCTCGGCGCGATCGCGGATCAGCTCTCGGTCGACTTTGGCGTGATCAAGACCGTCGTCGCCAAGAAGGTCACCAACGGTCCCACGCCTTCCGAGGTGGAGGACGAGATCGTCGAGGGCTGCGATTGGGTGCTCCTCGGGAGTGCCGACTGAGGAACCTGCACTGCGTGGAGTATCCACGCAGCAGTTTCCCTCGAGAAGCGCGGCGTTCCGACCGTGACGCTAGCGACCGGTGAGTTTGAGCGGCTGGCCCGCTTGCAGGCACGCTCGATGGGCTTTGCGGATCTGCGGGTGATGACGATCGAGCACCCGCTCGGTGGCGTTCCTGCGGAGCAAGCACTCCAGAAGGCGGACGCAGCCGCGAACGCCGTTAGCGCGCTGATCCTGGGTTAGTCACTCCCGGCAGAACTGGGTACGGCCCACGACCCACAACGGGCGCTCGGCCCGCACCACGACGCCACCACGCAGCAGGCGGGACGACTGATGACAGCCAATCTTGACCTTCCGCCGATCGTCGAACTCGAAGACTCGCTCGACGCGGTGATTGATTTCTTCGAAACCCAAGGCTGGACCGATGGTCTGCCGTTTCTGCCCCCGACCCGCCAGCGCCTCGATGAGATGTATACCTACGTCGACCGCGCCCCTGAGGACGTCGTCGCGACGCTGGCACCTCGGAACGGCGAGGCGACCGTCGAGCGGATCGCGATCAACGCGGTCATGGCCGGCTGCCGTCCGGAATACCTACCAGTGCTGATCACCGCCGCGGAGGCCGTCGCCGAGGAAGCGTTCAACCTCAACGGCATCCAGTCGACGACGCATCCCTGTGGCGTGTTGGTGCTACTCAACGGGCCGGTCGGCCGCGAGCTGAACGTCAACAGCGGCTACAATTGCTTCGGCCAAGGCTGGCGCGCGAACGCGACGATCGGTCGTGCGATGCGGCTGATATTGCAGAACATCGGTGGTGGTACGCCGGGCGAGGGTGATCGCTCCACCCACGGTTCGCCGGCCAAATTCAGCTTCTGCGCCGCCGAGAACGAGGCCGAGAATCCGTGGGAGCCGCTGCATGTGGAGCAGGGGTTCGACCTCGAAGACAGCACGGTCACCGTGATGGCCTGCGAGGCCCCGCACAACGTGAACGACCACGCCAGCGTCAGCGGCCAGGGTCTCTTGACGACAGTCGGACGCGCTATGCGCCAACCCGGCAGCAACAACATGAGCAGCGACGGCGGCCAGCCGCTGGTCGTCTTCGGCCCAGAACACGCCGAGGCGATCGCGAAGGACGGCCTTTCGAAGGAAGACGCGAAGCGCCAACTCTGGGAGTACTCGCGACTGGCGCTCGAGGATTTGGCATCCGATTGGGTAGACGTGCGTACCGCGGCAGCGCCAGAAGGCACCACTGTCCCGCCGCAGCTTCAGGTGGCCGAGCATTGGTCGCGCATCAACGTGATCGTCGCCGGCGGCGCTGGAAAGCACTCCTGCTGGATGCCGACCTTTGGCCGCAGCGGCATGACCGACACCGTCACACGTCGCATCGAGCGTGCGGACGGCACCCCCGTGCGCTCGGTATACGACGTAGGCAGTGATTGACACCGAGCCCGAACTGTCTGACATCCGTCCGTTCCAAGAGCGGATGGGCGACCTCGCGATCGACTCGTTCGACAGTTTCGAGGGCGCGAACGAAGCGCTCTACCACTCAGGACTCGGCGATGGCCTGCCGCTGGTTCCACCCACCTCGAGGCGCGTCGCGGCGATGCTGGCGCCCAGCGCGCTCCCGCCCGAGGCCACGCTCGAGGTGATAATGCCCTCGTTCGTCGCGCCCACATTGCGGGACGTCGCCACCTGCGCGGTGATGGCGGGCTGCGAGGCGCACTACCTTCCGGTGATTGTCGCCGCCCTGCGAGCAGTCGCTGATCCTTCGTTCAACCTGCTCGGAGTGCAGACGACCACCGGCGCGGCCGCGCCGCTGATCATCGTGAACGGCCCGATCGTCGAATCGCTGGCGATCAACGCTGGCTCCAACGTCCTTGGCCAGGGTGCGCGCGCCAACGCAACGATCGGGCGCGCGTTCCGGCTGGTGCTACAGAACGTCGGCCTCGCGATTCCCGGTAGCGGCGACATGGCGACGCACGGCCACGCAGGGAAGCATAGCTGGTGTATCGCCGAGAACGAGACGCGGAGCCCGTGGCCGCCGCTCCACGTTGAGCGCGGCTTCGACGTCTCAACTAGCACAGTAACGACTGTCGCCGCGGTCGGTAGCTCCGAGGTCGTGCTCTCCGTCAGCAGCCCCGAGGACCTCGTCACGACGCTGGCTCACTCGATGACGTCCGCAGGTAATTGCGGAGCCGAAACGCTGGGCAGCGGTCAAGCGCTGGTACTGCTGCCACCGGAGAGCGCTCGCAAGCTGAGCGACGCTGATTGGACTCGGGCGCAGCTCCAGCAGGCGCTGCTGGCCGAGGCACGCCTCCCCTCAGACTGGGTGCCGAGCGGGACCGTTGCGGCGGACGACCTCGCGGTCGCGCGCTCCGCCGAGGACATTCTGGTCGTCGTGACTGGTGGGGTTGGCATTAAAGCGACGTTCGTACCCACTTGGGGTGGTGGCAGCACGGCGGTGACCCGCGAGATCACGCCGATTTAGTCGAGGCTCCCTCAACTCCCGCCCGCCGATTTGCTTCACCGTCGCTGGCCGCTGTTCGCTTGCCGGATAGACTCGTCGGCACCCCGCACAACGAGGCGAATCCGTCTGTTGATCGATAGGACGTTCCCGATGGCCGACACGATCCGTGAGCTACTCGCCACAGGCGCCGATGGCGACGAAGCGATCGCGGCACCCGGCCGAGCGTCGCTGACC
>Ga0114999_10008204_pt1 | contig 11666 bp, 13 predicted proteins | sample ArcticOcean_MG_C_3_FD_89820 | JGI IMG/M metagenome (GOLD analysis project Ga0114999, IMG submission 89820) | Marine microbial communities from western Arctic Ocean - ArcticOcean_MG_CB8_126 | ecosystem: Environmental > Aquatic > Marine > Oceanic | place: Arctic Ocean: Canada Basin | collected...
CTGTCGAGCTGGGCCAGCGCATACGCCAGGTCCACAAGGTCCTGGCCGCCCAGCGCCTGCAGGTCGTTGCCGAGCAGCTTGTCGCTCACGCGCTGGATGCTCTCCACAACCACCTGCAGCCAGGCCTCGGCCGAACCTTCCACCGCCGCGGCCGTGGGCTCTATGCCCATGGCCACCGCCTCTTCCACCGCATAGGCGAACAGCTCCTCATCGGCCACCGCCCCGGCGACGCCGGCCGTGGCCACACGAGCTGCTGCTGCATCGTGGATCGCGCGCTCAGCGCTTTGGGGCTCTGCCTGGGCCCAGGCCTTCACCTGGTCCACCAGAGCGCCCCAGCGGCCCTCTGGCAGCGCCTGGCGGCCATGCCGGTGCACTGTCTCATGGAGGAACACCGAGGCCTCACGGCCAGCTGGTATCCGATCGGCCAGGAACACTGTCGTGTTCGTGGCCACGTCGTGGAACGCCTGGGCCCGTGGATCGAGCCCAGCGGCGCCGGCAGCAAGGCTGTGCCGGATGTCCGGGTCGCGAGGGTCGTAGGTGCCTCGGTTGCCCAGGGCGGACTTGATCTGCTCGGGGCGGAAGGCGACGACTTCGTAAAACCCGGCGTAGGCAGGGTCAGCGTACCCATTCGGGACAATTACGCCATCATGCCCTGCGGCCTCCAACTCCTTTCGGATGGCATCCGCCTCTGCGCGGGTAGTTGCAGCCACGCGCCATTTCGGCCAAACGTAGGGATTCTGAAGACTCAGGTACACCGGGATCACATTGGCGCCGGGTTGTGCGTCCCTGCCTTGCCTTTCTTCAAACTCGGCCTCGGCATAAGCGCTGGACAAGTTTGGGTCTGCCGTGAAATAAATGCCGCGCCCATACCACCCGGCATCCTTTTCCGTGGCGCGTTTTCCCTCAAAGGCGCTGATGTCCGCCTTCGTCCCGTGATACACCACCAGTGGCCTGCCATCGGCATCCACCACCTTGCTGTCGCCAAACCAGGTCTGAAAGGCAACATCCCGCCGCGCCGGCAGCTCGGCCTGGCCAGCGGCCTGTAGCTCCCCGCTCGTAGCCACCACGATGGCGCCCACCCCCTCGGCCAGCTCCTCCGGCGAGACCCGCACCAGTTGCGCAATCACAGCGCGCACGCTATCTGGTGTAGCCATCTCGTGCGCTGGCGCTGGAGCACCTGGCCCACTGGTAATCGCACTGACAACCTGCGAGGGGTGGAAAGCGATGTAGGAATCACCTGAGCCCTCGGTGGTATTCCGGTACACGATACCGTCATACCCTGCCTCGGCCAGGATGCGCTTGATCTCGCGATTTGCCTCTCTGCGCTCGGCCACTCGCCCGTTGGCGCCCACATCGGCCAGCCGCTTGGCGGTGGGGCCGTCGATGAGGCCTGCACGCTTGAGCTGCGGAGCGACCGCGTCCGCATGGAATCCCCCGCGATCAGACAGCCGCAATGGGTTCTTGATGCTCAGGTAGACGGGGATGGTTCGCTCTCCATCCCGCAGATGGCCGTCCAACAGGTTCTGAGCCTGCTCGGCGGTACCGAAGTGCGACCCCAGGTCGCCACGATCCGTGTCGAACTCCTCGAAGTCGCTGGCCGTACGGTGGTACATCACCACCGGCCGCCCGCGACGGGCTACCTTGCTCCCCTGGAACCACGCGTCGAAGTCTTCGACGGCGGCCAGGCTGTGCCGGATGTCAGGGTTGGAGATGTCATAGCTGCCATCGTTGCCGATGGCCGACTTCAACTGGCCAGGATCGAGCGCCATGACGATCTTCGCCGGCCGCTTCAGCGCCTCGGAGGCGTGATCGATCACGTTCTCGACAATCAGCCCATCATGGCCACCAGCGGCCAGCTGGCGCACCGCATCCGGGATCACCTCGGCAAAGTGCCGGCCCCCTGCATCCACCACCAGCGGGCTCTGCAGAGACACATAGACCGGCAGGACATTGGCCCCGCCACCATGCACGGGGTCATCGCCACGCTTTGCCTGCGCGAACTCCGCCTGCAGGGCCTGGTAGCGCAGCTCGTAATCTTCCCCGTATTCACCTGGATGGAGGTTCTTGTAGCTCTGCAGCTCGCGCATTGCAGCGCCAATCTCCCGGCTGAGCTTCTGCTGGGCATAGTCGCTCGCCAGCTCGGCGTCATCCGTCGCAAAAATGCCAGGCTGGGCGTAGAGCATCCCATCAGCCCCAGCTGCGGTCAGATCAAACGCCGTGATGTCGGCCGTGGTGCCGTGATACAGCACCATGGGCCGCCCATTGGCATCACGTAAAGGACTGCTCTCAAACCACCGCCGAAAGGCATCGCTCTCCAGCGGATTGGGCGTCTCGATCCCCATCGCGCCCCCGCTCACATGGAGGGTTCGCTGGGACCAGCCTCTGCCTGCGGAGCCTTGGGCTGGTTTTCCGCTGCAGCTGCCAGTTCTCGAATGGCCCACAAGGGCAGAGTCTTCACCGTTGCCAGATCGAACTTCTCTGGCGCCTGGGCAACGCAGTCATCACGCAAGCACTCGGCCAGGTCCTGCACCTCCGACCGCGACATCGCGTGCCAATCGCGCCCGTTGTGCACCTGGGCGCTCAAGACGTCGTTCGCGCTCGGGTCGAACACCCAGCGCACGGTCTTCTGCGAGCCCTGGGCGGGCAGGTAATCCCAGGCCTTGGCCACCAAGTAGCTTGGCGCCTGCCTGTAGGCGCGTGGGTCTGCGGCAGTGCGCAGGCTGCGCGCCACGCCTGGCTCATCCAGCGCGCCACCCAGCATGGCCTCCACCGCCAGATGCGCCCATTCATTGGTGCGCTGGAATTTCTCCTGAGTCATGGCCTCTCCATGGCCGCGGCGCATGTCGTATTTCTCCACCACGGCAAGATATTCCAGGTACTGTTGATCACGCAGAGAACCGCCAAGCCCATACAGCCCCGGAGAACGGAGCAGCTGGTTGGCCACGTCTTCGGTGAGCTTTTTCTGGGCCAGAAGGCCGGAGACTTCACCCACCACATCGAATGCACGGCGCGTCTCGCGCGCCAGCACCGGCAATGTGTGGGGGTGCCCCTCGGCATCCGGCCAGACACAGAAATCCGAACAGATTTGCGAAAGCGCCGTTCCCATCAACCGCTTGGGCTGCACAGGAGGTTCGATGGCCTTGACCACACCTTCCGACACATCCACCCAGTAGTGCCCATGATCAACCTTGCGCTGCTCAGGAGGAAGCACACCTTCAAAGGGATCATTTCGCGTCACGGCCACGGTGGTCCAGCCATTCTCGAATGCCTGGACAAACCGGGCGGTAAAGCCATCACGCTGCATCTGTGGCCAGCTTTTCTGATTTCCCCAGTCCGTGATGCTGCCATCCAGCTCCGCACGATCCATGCGGGCCAATGCATAGGGCACCGCCTCGAACGCGCCGTCCTCACCGAGGATCAGCGGATAGGCCGTGCCCTCCTCAGGGCGGAATGACGACGGGAAGTGAAGCACTCCGGTAGTGGCGAAACCACCCGAAGCCATGCGCACACACAAACGGCCGCTCGGCTTCATGTCGAAAGTAGGGAACATCTGAGAATCCTGAAACGCAACTATGGATGCGGGATTCTCCCCGACGAGCCTCGCCACGTCAATTGAGCGCCAGAGCCGATTCGGAAAAGACCTCTTGCTGGTTCTTTATGGCCAGAAAAGGAAAAGCCCGCGATTTCGGCGCGGGCTTCAAGTGTCAGAAAGCATGGTCTATCTGATCTGATTTTTTCGGAGGCTTCCAGTAAGAGCAACCCCTTTTTAGGCTGCTAGGGTGGGACAACAGACGTTGCCGCCTCTGTAATTGACTTCCCGTGCAAAGGAAGGTGATCCTCACTCTATCGAAGTACCAAGCCCTGGTCAACGGGCAAGAGCACGACGATTTCCGATGGCCAGCCCACCGCGCCGCGTCAAGCCGCGCGAGAGCCCAGCCTCGACTTCATGTATTCAATGGAATCCACCAGGACGGCAGATTCCAAAAAGACCTCCAGCTTGGTCTTGCCCCAGAGAGCGATCCGAGCTTCCCTGAAACGCTTCGCCGCAAGCATGGAATCACGGATCACGCCTTTCCGTACTGAAGCGTCTGCGAGCGATCGTTCGTATTGCTCCGCGTAGACGAAGGCCATGAAAGCATTGCCGCGCTCTTCAGGACTGAGGGTATCGATGCGTCGCCCTCGAAGACTAGCGAAGGCCTTCGCCTCTTGCATGGCCGACTTCGCATCGGGGCCGATCCGACCATACGCATCGGCGAGAGCACGGCGATCTTCGATAGCCGGCCCAATCGCACGTTGCAGCAGCGTATCTGCGCTCAAGCGCGGCACAGCACGCTCGCCTTAAACCACACGCACAGGCTTGGTTCCTGGCGCATATTGCAGCCAGATACCCACCTCGGCCGCCAGCCCCGCCATGGGCAAGTCCCACTTCTCTACCCAGTGGGTCTTGACGCGGTAGGCCATGCTGGGCTTGTCGAAGCCCCGATAGGTCTGGAGCATCCGCACGAGCGCCGCACGCGACGGAGCACATGCGAACACCTTCACGTCGGCGGTATCGCCTTGCAGGAGAGGGTCGTTGTCGGCCACGACGCCCACTCCAGAGCCCATCCACAAGCGCAGCTTCTTGGCCGCCTTGACGGGCTCCTTGGGCAGCATTTTCTCCAGTACCTCCCAGGCCTGCGCACCGGTCTTGCCGATCATCTTCTTGGTGCCGTCAGCGTTCTTGAGAAACCACTGCCAGCCAGGCGCCAGGCGGACCACATCCACGCCGACTTTGGCGGCAAGGGCCTTCACCTGCTCATTGGTGATCGCCGGAGCGGCAGGGGGGGTCACAGCACTACGCATGGGGAAATCTCCTCAGCAGGGGGAAACAGAGAACTCTTCATCGGGAAGGATTACATCACCGCGATCGGGGTCGAGGTCCGTCACATCTTCTTCCGATACACCGAACTTCGACAGAGCAGCGCAACGCGCCAGCTCCTCCGAAGTTTCTCCGACCTTGCCCACATAGACGGGGACTCCGTCACGGGTCACATAGACGTTCCAGCTTCTCATTCCTTGCGCCATCATGGCCCCTTTGCGTTTAAGATGGCTCGATTATTGTTCTCTATTCTTTTTTCGTCAAGCTGTTACAGCATCGCCAGGAAGAAGGATTCCATGGCGCGCAATCCAGTCTTTGGTTTCCAGGTTGAGCCGCACTGACTTTCGAGCGCGGGTCACCGCGACGTAAAGCAGATTGATCTCCTGCTCCATCTCCGGCGTCAGAACGCCGCCACCATCCAGCTGCTCCTCGGCATCAAACAGGCACTCGAAATCATCGCCGATCACCACGTGGTCCGCGTCGAGCCCCTTCATCTTGTGAGCTGTGGAGAGCACTACTTCAGCGCGCTCTGGATCGCGCTCCTCGTTGTCTCGCAGCTCCTGAACAAGCTGCGGGATTTCATGCCGGAACTGCTGCACCAATTTGACCAGGATGCGAGCTTCAGCATCTTTGGTGGCCTCCATGTCTTCCTCGTACTGCGCCCAGGACTGATAGCGTCGGATGATGGAATCACGGATGGCACCAAGCTGGCCAGAGTACAGCCGGTAGGCATCCTCTACCGCTTCGATCCGGTAGTTCTGGATGCCACCCACCCAGTGCACAGACTTCCCACGGCGTTGAGCCGCTACACCGAACAGAACCGAGTTTGTACGCGACAGGAAAGCGATCCGCCCACCTTTCTTTGGAGCGGGCTCATCCTTGCCCATTCCGATGATCTTCGTGGTCTCGCCCTTGAGGCGCCCCAGAATCTCATTGGCGATTGCTGCCGTGCGATCACCAAAGCGCCAGGTCCTTGGCAGGTCGATGACCGTGGCCCCGGACTCTGCGAACTCGCGCATGAAATTCAGGCTCCCACGGAACAAATAGATGCCCTGATGCCGATCACCTAAAACAAGCACCTTGGCGGTCTTTTGACTGCGGATCACCTGAGCAATGATCGGGTTGGTGTCCTGCCCTTCATCCAGGATCACCCGTTGGTGTTTGAACTGCGGCTCGGTCAACGCCCACAGCTTCAAATACGCGTCATGCGGCATGCTCACCTTGGCTTTGGTGTCCTGCATCTTGCGCCACACTTTCCTGGCAAGTTCCAGCGCGCGGTCCGGCTCAGGCCCGTAAAGCTGCCAGTCGTTCTGAATGTCCTGGATGTGATGATCCTGGACATCACGCTCAGTGTCGCCAAAGAACTTGAGCAGCGCAGCTCGCGCAGCAGCAGCCACGCGCGGAGAGCGCTCGCCCATCTCATCGGCAATCAGCCGCGCTCCCCACTTCGCGGTCACGCGATCAGCGAAGAAGCGCCCTACAGAACCGAACGCCACAGAGTGCGTGGTGCGGCACTCCACGTTGGGGCCAAACCTGCGCTGGGCATCCAGCTGCATGGCCTTGTTCAAGCAGAGGTAGATGAACTTTTCATTCGACCGGCGAGCAGCAAAACCGATTGCCGTCGTCGTCTTGCCTGCGCCCGCCTTTGCTTCCGCGCAAATCTTGTCGCTCTCGCACTCAATCACCGAGAGCTGCGACTCGTCGTACTGTACTTTCACAATTCCCTCCCTATCGTCTGCCAGCTGCGTGGCAAAGCTACCTGGCAAATCGCCTGTCGATGGCTTCCAGAAGAGGCTTCGCCTTCTGCGGCGCTACCGTCAGTGGCCCAAAGCTTTCCGGATCGGCCGCTTTCTTGACCGCCACATTTCCCGATGGCCACACACCCATGAAGCGCACGCGCGCACTGCCGTTGATCACCCCCGGCACGTCAAAGACCATGCCGTGCGCCGATTGGATTTGCGCCTTGCGTAATTGCACGGCGCTGTTCATGGAGCCTCCTGTTCTGCCTGCGGCGCACAGGTGGAACACCACCCACGAGGATCGACCAGATGGGCCCGCGCAAGCGCGATCGTGGAATGGTTGAGGATGGAGCCGTGCTCCTCGCACACCGTGGCCCACGCGCCTGCGGTCGCATCCATCTGCGCCTGATCGGCGCGGTACAGCCCCACCAGCAGTTTGGTCGCGCGGCTACGCTGCTGCACAACGCAGCCGGCCAGACCGTTGAAACCGTATTCACGCATTCGACACCTCACCGACCGACTCAGATCGCGCCGCCTGGCGTCGGGCTTCTTCGGTCTCCGAAGGCCCCAGGACAACCGTCACATCCACAGCCAGGGCATCGGCCACCGCCTCGCCCCACATGGACCTCACAGCATCCTGGACAGGTTCAGATTCGAGCAGCTGCTGCGATAAACGCTTCCCCGTGATTTCGAGTACGACTCGCTTGGCGATCGACATCTCATCACGCACCAGCCAGAGAGTGGCCTTGCTGTACTTGTTGCCAAGCATTCGACCGCAATAGGTGGTGTGCCCGCCCACCCACATCAGACGCGCATCCGGGGCATCCACCAACAGATGCTGGCAAGGCCCGTAGTCCGTGCCGCCAAACACCCGGTGAGCCTGGATTCTTCCCGGCTTCACCAGTTGCATCACTGCTCTCCAGTAGCTTCGTCAGCTTTGCCAGCCTTGCGGGCCTGCTGGTCGAGAAGTTGCTTCACCAGACCTGCAGGCAGAGTGACATTGACCATCTTCTCTTCCCAACCCTCTTCGCCAGAGGTTTCAAGCGCCTTGATCTGCTTGTTCAGAGTCTTCGACTCCGACACCACTGCAGCGTAGATGCCTTCCTGGGCCTTCTTCGGGATAGAGACGCGTGTCTCGCCCTTGCCCACCGGGCGAGCCCCCTCCTCCTTGCCATTGACCAGCTCCAGCAGGATGCGCTCCGCCTCTGCAGGGTTGTCGCGATGCTTGCGAACAACCTCCAGCGCAGAGTCTGCTGTCACACGCTTTTCCTCCACGAGCCGGATCACGCTTTGAGGCGCACGCCCCAGCAGCACCAGTTGTTCCACCCGTTGAGGAGTGACAGTGTTGGGCATGGCCCGTGCGATCTCGTGGAAGCTCATGCCTTCATCAGCAAGCTCCACGAATGCCTTGGCCTTCTCGATCGGCGCCAGGTCTTTGCCCTGCGACGAGCGCACCATGATCATGATGCGGCCCTTGCGATCCTCGGCCGTCGATTTGACGCCCACGAACTCGATGACAAAGCCTTCTTCGATCAGCTCACGAATTGCTGTCGTGCGGCAGTGGCCGTCCACCAGGAAGATTTCACCCTCTTCCGTTACCCGGACGATCAGGTCCGGAATGATGTCCGCAGGAATCAGCTCGCAATGGCGGTTTTCCGGATCATGACGAGTGATGTAGTCACGGATCGTTGCCTTGATCGAATCGATGTGCGCACGCAGTTCCGGGTCACCTGCAACACGCACGTTGAAATTGGGCTCGATCTGCAGAACGAGCGGCTCCACACGGAACGTGTCGGAGCGCTTCACACCCATCTTGGCCTCTGCCAAGCCGCGCAGGTTGTTGATGGTGCGGTGATGACCCTTTGCCACCTTGGCCACAGCACCGGCCACCTTGGTCACCTTGTTCCCTTTTTGCACCGTAGGCTTCGTTGTCATAGGACCCCCGAAATGTGTTTGCGTTGAAGTTGGGAGAATTATTCTGCTTTATTTCTTTTCTGTCAACTACCCATCAAGCCCGTTTGGAAAAAAGTCACGAAGCTCCGCGACGTAGTCACCGGGAATTCTGATGGCGAGACCCATGCTGATCTCGAACGGTCTGGTATCAAGGTAGGGAACCTGACTGCTCAGCTCGTGGTGCTGGCACAGATAGTTGTCCCGATCCAGATTGAAAAGGAGGCGGCACGCCAACGGCCGGCTCTCGCGGATGGAGCACAGTTTGTCCCGCAAGAACGGGCACGGGAATTTCTCGCCACGAAAGGTCGGCGGCTTGACATCTCTGCGCTCGACAGGGACATCAAGCGGCTGGATGCCAATTTCCTTGCCGATCACCTTCGCCTCGCTGGCCAGCAGCATCACCGGAATGTGACAACAGGCATCGCAGGCTGCGCCACAAGCAGCCAGGCCATCCACAGCCGACGCGATCGTGGCCGCTCCTTTGCGCAGCCAGTGAATCTTCTTTGCAACACTGGGTGCTTTCATCGCAGCTTGCTGCTGCAGCTCCAGCACCACTTCCACACCACCAAAGCGCTCCGCCAACTGATCCTTTACGACATCAGCTCGCGCTAAAAATTCAGAGAAGCGTTCCTGTTGGCTCATAAAAGTACAACAACTATTTCTTCACACGAGAGGTATTTTTATGTTGTTTGAGCGCGGCGATTGTGCCACACTTCGTGCGTGGGGCACCATCCTCGCGTTTGAATCTCAACCATCAAGGGGCTTGATCAGCATGAACCAACTCAACTTTGAAGGGCGCCTCGCAGCCGCGCCAGAAATGTCCAATCACGGCGGCACCAAAGTCACCCGCATCCGCGTTATTCACAACGAACCGACAGGCACCGACCAGGAGACGGGCGAACGCCGCGAAGATCGCGTTGTCGCACTCACCTTCACGGCCTTTGGCAACATGGCGGAGACCATCCACCAGCACTTTTTCAAGGGCGACCAGATCATCCTCACTGCCCGAGTCGAAAACAACGACTACATCCCCAAGGGCGGCACAGAAGAAGACAAGGTGTATGGCAACTCGTTCATCATCCGCTCCTGGAACTTCGGCGCCCCTGGCGAGGAAAAGCGTAAGTGGCTCGCCGAGAACCGCAACCGTGGCCAGAACCAGAATCAAGGCTACCAAGACGACCAATACCGCTAACTGTTTCAAAACGTGACCATGAAAAAAGCCGGCTATGCCGGCTTTTTTGTTAGTGCGCCTCTGCAGGCCGCGGAGCGAAGATGACATCCTTGAGTAGCTGATGCACGACATCTTCCAGCCGATCCCCCACATACCGCTGTTCGATCTCCTTGGCCAGGGGCCCCTGCAGCAAGATGGATTTTGCGTAGGCGGGATCACGCATCAGGCCAAACCGAAGCATCCAGCTCTTGATCAGATTCCACTTCTCTGGTTCGATCTTGGCGCGCTGTAGCGCTTCGGCAAGATTGACCGACCGCTCGCACTCGCGCATCACACGCTCGTAGAGGTCCGTCATTTCCTTGAGCTGCTCATACTTCTCTGCCGCGAACTTCCGCCCTGCGGCTCGGCTCTTGGTGGACAAGGCCTCGCGGACTTGCTCCTCCGTCACCGTCTGAAATGCCTCTCCGCTGCGGCCTCCGCCACCCAGAACGCCGCCGCACACATGCAGCACGTCCTGGATCATCGCGAAATGGAAATCCAGCTCGAAAACACCTGCGACCTGGCGGTGCTCCTTGCCTGGCCGGAGCGCCACCAGCGCCCGCACCACAGCCATGGATGTATCCAGATCAGGCTTGCGAAAAAGCCGCTTTACGATGAAAGAAAAGGGCACGTGGCGCTGCTTGATAAGCGCCATCAGGGCCCTGTCCTCGATCATGGGCTTGAGGATTTCCAAATCCTCGCCGTCTCGGCCGCTGGTCCCCGTTATTGCCTCTGTCATGCTGTCGCGCTCCTCCGCGGTTACTTCTTCGCCAAACACGCCATAGCGTTCTTCATGGACACGCCTGGCTGCAGCCCCATGGCTTTGAGCGCTTCAATGTGATCCTGTTCGATCTTCCCTTGGGCTTCAGCAGCCTGGGCTCTGCCTACGCCCACGGCCTCCATTAGAGACTCCTGCACCTGCCGCACGGCGGAAGGATTGGCGTCCAAGGAAGCCACGTCATCAATGGACATGGCGCTGAGATCGATACCCGGCCCCTTGGGCTTGAGGTAGTAATTCGCAGCGGCCCAGCCGCCTACGACGAACCCCACAGCAATCACTGCCACTACAGCCCATTTTCGCCATGCACGGGGGAACCGGGCTGTGGCTTGATGATAATGTGTAACTGTATGTGCTGCATAGCTGGGAGCTGCAGAAGGCCCTGCCCACTGAGGGCTAGGCGCCACATTCGGAGCCTGAGCGCCCGCTGCGCCTGAGTTGGCCGCGAGCCATGCACGCTGCACCTCACGCGCAGTTTGCTCGACGTCATCGCGGCGACCAGAGTACACCTTCAGCGGCTCGTCGCCGACACCGCCCATGCTGAGCACTGCCTGACCATCGGCTTCGTCGGCGACCGACAAGCTGATCGGCCGCCCAACCGCCCATACGCCGGGTGTTCCTTGCGCACCAGGAACAGCAACAGGGGTTGCAGCAAAGCGGCCATCGGGCCATGCATGGGTGATCATCAACCCCTCGCCCGTCAACATGACATTGACATGGGCAGAGACGGTTGCTTGTGGCTCAGAGGCCACCAAGAACTGGAGTAGTTTCTTCATCATTTTGCACCTGCGCGAAATGCTGCGGCGAAAGCCGCTTTATCAGAGCCATCGTCCTGCACGACAGTGATCTTGCCGTTGGGAGCCTGGAAAACAATCGTTGGGGTGGCTGCATCCTTGCCGACCTGGCGCACCACCGCCCCGAAGAAAGCGGTGTTTGCCTGGATGCGCTCACGCTCCATCACAGATGGTTCCACTCCACGAACAGCGCCGCGGGCGAGCGCCTCCATGCCAGGCATTCCGTTGCGCAGCACTTCCGCTGACATGGGAACACCTTGCGGGCCCAAGGTGTTCACCGGAATCCATTTGATGGCGGCGCCTTGCTTGGCCACAGCGCGCGTGTTGTTGAAAA
>Ga0114999_10008205_pt1 | contig 11664 bp, 14 predicted proteins | sample ArcticOcean_MG_C_3_FD_89820 | JGI IMG/M metagenome (GOLD analysis project Ga0114999, IMG submission 89820) | Marine microbial communities from western Arctic Ocean - ArcticOcean_MG_CB8_126 | ecosystem: Environmental > Aquatic > Marine > Oceanic | place: Arctic Ocean: Canada Basin | collected...
CTGTTTAGGAGTACCGAGATAATTATCACGTTCTTTCTTGTAGTCTCTTTCACCTATATATTCTATAAAACTTTTCATTACTGAGCATCCCAGAAAGTTTTACTCATTTCTCCAATATCAGTAGTCGTACTAACTTTTCTAACATTTGTATAGACTTTATGTCCTGTAGCAGTATGAGTTCTGACTCCGCCAGTTTGTTGCTGCCAAAGAGTACGGTGTGGGCTGTTTGCACCAGGATCAGCTGGAGCGTTGTTATATTGATATCCTGTGTTATTTGTCATTGTTACCCAAGCCATATTAATCTCCGTTTTATTTTTTACTATTTATGTGTTTTAGTAAATCGTCTTTACTACTTTTACCAGTTCTAATTGAATAGTCTAGTGCAGATTGTAATACATTTCCAATAGCTTTACCTTTAAATCCAGCTTGTGCTGCATCTCTGCCAGAGATTGGCATATCTTTTATAGCAGTGTATTTGATGCCTTTGAGTCTTGTGCTGATAGTCTTTTGTTCAATTGCTTTTAGATATATATCTATCATTTTAATGTCGGCAGATTGCGACCATCTGACTAATTCAACTTTGTCCATATCTTTCCATGTGGCGATACTATTAACTGCTTTCACATCGGCATTGGATAGTCTAAGTGCGGATTTAGCAACAGAACCAGCTTTCTCTCCATAACTTTTCAGCATAAGCGCAATGAATACCGGAAATGCAGTTTTATCTAATTTATCAATTGTTTTCTTATCAATACTACTTTGTCTAGCATCTTTGAAAATATGTTTCATAATACCAGAAGAAAACAAAATATCTATGCCATGACTAGGAGACTTAGATTTCTTAAATAGCTTCTTAAATTCTTCATTAAATCTATCAGCCGAAATACTCTTGATTGTAGAAGCTTGTTTCTTCATTTCTTTGAAGGTTTCTCTTTCAATCTTAAATTCAAATCTAGCTGCAAACTGAATGGCGCGTAACATTCTCAAAGGATCATCTTCAAATGATGTGGGGCTAATCATACGAATCTGCTTATTCTTAATGTCTTTCATACCCTTACCATCAGTATCAATAATTTCCCCAGTATCAACATCTTTAGCAAGTTGATTTATCCAGAAATCTCTCCGCAACTGATCTTGCTGAAGTGTGATACCTTTACCAAGCTGTACTTCAAAGTCTTTATGGCCAGAGCCTGTACTTTTGGAGTCAATGCGAGGTACAGAAATGTCAATATCTTCATCTTCTGTAGAACCATTTGGTACAAATTTAAGAATACCAAAAGATTTACCAACCATATTCACTTTACCATGAGGCTTTAATATTCTTTCTAAATCATTAAGTTCTACACCCACAACAATGAGGTCTAAGTCTTTTGAGACTTTACCTAACAATTCATCACGAACCACACCGCCTATTTGGTAGATTTTACCACCAGCTGACTTTATACTTTTTCTCACTTTCATTGAAAGTATATCAAGCATACTTTCATTCAAATGAGTTATAAAACTTTTCATTTATTTCTCTTACCAATGCTGTACGTCTGGATATTTAACGATTGCACGAACCGCTCTTAATGCCAGTTTTGCAACTTTATCACCTCTATCATATAATACAACTTCTGTACCATTTACAAAATCAGATACGTTTACACCTTTACCTATAAGAGTCATTGTTCTGTGTAGATAATCGTTTTCATCGTAATTATTTTCAAATCCTACTTTGCCTCGAACCTCAACCCACTTACTGCCTGGCAATGGTCGAATTCTTAGAATACCCATCTTACCTTGCCTGATATATGTCAGCGCATAAGACTCTTTCTTTTTACGTTGATTTTTGGTCAATTCAGTTATGAAATGTGAAAATCTCTGCATTTATTTTCTTCCAATATTATATTTGGGGCATAACTCCCAGTTGCTCTTTTCTTTGAAAGGAATAATCTTAATCTGTCGCAGAGGTGCTAAATTTTTTATAGCAGTTTCATTTTGTATTGTGACAAGACCCCAATCAGACATAAGTGTAGCAATAGTATTTCTTCTGCCTAAATCACTTTCTTCTATATTGGATTTCTTACCATCTAGTAGAAATAGTTCCTTAAAATGTACTATAAAGTATCTACCCTGTTTGTGTAGGATATGACACGATTGAAATAATTTGTTTTCTTTTCGACTTGATACGCCTATTCTTGTTAGTGTTTCTCTCACCTTTAAAAAATCATCAGGTTCATTCAGTGTAACTTCTAACATAGAATCTGGAGTCCAAGATACTATATTTGATTCATCCATTGTCAACTCACTTTTTTGTTATATTCATTTTATGACAATGTTATTTATATGTTTTAACTTTTACCACCCTTACGCAATTTATGTTTAATATGATCTAAATGGTCTTTAGTACATAGAGATAGTACCTCTTTTGCTCTTTGATTTGAATATCCATAATACTCTTTTATCGCTTCTAGATTTTCATATTTTTCAGCTTTGAACCACTCTTTTGCATATCGCTTGCGTTTACGAACAAAAAGCCTTAAAAAATCATATTGCAGCCTGGCTGGTAGTCTATAGTTGTAATTCATTTCATTTGCAATTTGAATAGTATCAATAAAATATGATAAACCCCTATTAATCATATAAGCATTATAATCACTTTTTTGACCGGGCAATTCAACCATGATATCTTCTTTAGTATCGTTAATAGAGCGTAAATAATCGAATAATTTATTAGCCATTATAATGCCTGTATAATTGTTTGCATTCTCATCACATCCATTACTGCATCGTGCCTAGCATCATGTGCAACAAACCTTTCATCACATCCGTCAGGAATATAACTATTTCTTTTACCACTACCGAATAATAGACCATCAAGATAAGAGCGTGTATCACGTACCATCCAAAATGGATAAGGAACTGAGTTGCCTGTTTGTTTCATTATGCCTTCCATAAAAGGAATATCAAAAGTATTTCCTCTACAAAATACCGTTTTTAAGTTATTCATATTGACGTTCAATACAAAGAAATTATACAACTGTGAGATAGATTCGTCAAGTGCTGAATTTGGTTTTAATACACTTTTTGCATCTTCACCTTGTTTATTCCACCATTCTAGTGTACTTTTTGAAACTTTTCTGTTGTAGTTCTTTACTTGATCTTCAACATCAAATTTCATATACTTCGAATTCTCTAATAATTCATCATATGAATAAGGAATTTCACTTGAAAATCTTGTATCCGAATAACTAAGTAAACCAATAGATAAAACTACCCCTTGGTTTACATCAGTTGAAAGTGTTTCAAAATCAAAGATAACACAGTTATCTAGTCCATTATAAGCTGCCATTTATAACCACTCCGCTTCTGACATAATTTGACTTAAACAAGCCACCATATTAATTTCAATATCTGCAACAAAAGCTGCTTTATATTGGTATTCTGCTAATATTAAAATAACATGAGGAATAGAGTGTGGCTTTAATGTAGTATTCATTTTATCATATATGGTTCTAATAATACTAGAAGTATCAGCATCAATGTTATTTGCAACCCACTTTCTCATTTTAGTAAACTCTTTGTTTTTCAAATACTGTAATAATAAATCAGTTTCACCACTAGCAGAATTAGAAATATTACCACCACCGAGAACACCACCCACAGATCGTCTTTGTACCTCATTTAATACCCTTCTCCAGTCTGGAGCGTGTTTAAGTATGATGTTTATTAAATCCTGTTTCTCAAATTTAATTTCCTCTTGTTCAAAGATATTATTAACTCTTTTAAAGAAATTAGCACAAAGTTTTGTCATATCTTTCTTATTAGTATTAAATTCATAGACACTACAGCGTGAATGTAGAGGTTCGGTTATTCTATTCTTAAAATTACATGTAAAAATAAATCTACAATTAGAGGAAACATCTTCCATAACCGCTCTTAAAATAAGCTGTACCTCTGGTGTAGTATTATCTGCTTCATCAATAATGATTACTTTAGGTTTACCACTACCAGCAAGAGATATTGTTGTAGCAAATTGTTTTACTCTATTTCTAACAGTATCAATAAATCTACCCTCATCCGAACCATTTATAACAATATAGTCTAGATCAAGTGTTTTACATAAAGCTTTAGCTACGGTAGTTTTACCAAGACCAGCAGTTCCAGTGAATAACATATTTGGAATATTACCAGTCTTGATTATATTTTCAAAAGTCTCACTAAGATGTTTTGGTAGGATAGTATCTTCAATACGTTGTGGCCTATACTTTTCGACCCAAAGATATTCGCTATCAAGTTTACTATTCATAATATATATTTCTATCCTTTGTTATCAATTATTCTTCAGCTTGCTCTTGCTTCCAATTTTCTACCACTTGCACACCTTGAGTACATTGGTCACGCAGTTGACCGATGGTAGACAATTCTTCACCACGAAAACCTCCGCGCTGTGTTACCGTATCGATGACAGCAATCGCACTGCGAGAGATTTGATTCATCAGGTCATATGCTTTTTTATGTGTATCGTCAGCCATTTATTTTATTCTCCGTAAGTTGATGTTTTTTCAAGTGCAATCCAATATTGCAAACCGTTTGTCGAGTTTGTTAGTTTTGAGATTTTTTGAGAAGAAATCTCAACTTCATAGTTTCCAGGTAAAATCTTCAAATTGTTAATATTATATACGAACTTATATGTATTACTTTCGGAAGTAGCTGGTATTTCAATAGAATAAGTATTAGCTGTGGCATTATCAGAAGTAGTGACTGTAATTTTTGCCAAACTATCACTTACACCTTCAATAAATAGTTCAGAATGACCTAATGCTGAAGCTGCCGCTTTTAGTTTATTTAAAACATTTTCATCTAAATCAAATTTAACTTCTCCATTAGGCATTCTAACATCTTTACCCGCTCTTGTCAACATCTCGATATCTGAAAAGAAGTATTTAATGTTAGCTAAACCAGAAGCATCTGATATAGTCACAAAGTTTTCTTGAAAAGAAAGATTTGGCTTGTCTTCTGGTGTATCTACTAGGTTTACAACCGAAAGAAATTCACTTAAATCATATATACCAAAGGTTTGATCAAAGGTTTCATCAATATCAATTTTAGCAAGAATATTCTTCGCCTCTGAAATTGTTTTAATGGTATTACCACCATCAATTACAATATTACTATTGATTGATGCAAAGTTCTTTAGCACCGAAATTGTCTTGTCTGATAGTCTCATATATTCATCTCCATTATGTAAATATAAGCTATTATATCAAAAATACAATAGCTAGTCAACCATTATTATTTAATTTTACTAAAGTTTTTGTCTTTATAAAACTCTAATTTATCTACAAATTTACCATCTAATATTTCACCTTTATGTGAGATAACAAATACATTGGTATCATCATCTAAAGTATACAGTATTTTCATCAAATTGTCAACCCCTTCATGGTCAAGAGAAGAGTCAAAAGTTTCATCCAATATCAATAAATTTGTAGCGACTGAATTTTTCATCTTGGCAATCTGGCGCCAAGTGAATAGAAGTGCTAAATCAATGCGTTGTTTTTCTCCTTCACTAAACGAATCATATGAAAATGCATCACGGTGCCTTGATCTGATAGTTTCTTGAAAACTTTCATCAAGGTCAAAATGCACGAAAAAATCTAATGTTTGTAAATATTGATTTACTAGATGATTTATTACTGGTAGGTATTGCTTAATCACTTTGGTTTTGATGCCAGTATCTTTAAGCATTTCTGCCATGACTTGATTATATAGTAAATTTTCATTCAAACCATAACCAGATTCTTTTATAGAGTTTTGATCATCTACCAGTAATTGTAATTCTTCATTAGCTTTAATTAAATCTCCATCAGATTTTTTATTCAATTCATCTTGATAAGACTGTATTTGTCTTTGTAGCCTAGAGACTGCACTATTGTTAGAAGATATATTGGACAAATTCTGTTGAATTTTCTCTGCCAACTCTATATACTGTCCAATAGTCTGTTCTACAATAGTTGACTCTTTAAGTCCATGGTCCATTGCTTCTTTAAGTTCTTTTGCTTTCTTTTGTGCAGTATCGAGGTTATTTGATCTGAGTACTGAATCAATACTCTGGGTACAAGTTGGGCATGTTTCGTTTTGTTCATAGAATTTCGCTTCTTTGACCAAAGCTTTAATTTTTGTTTGGAATTGGGCTTGATAATGAAGTAACGACTGTTTCTTATCATTAGCACTACTTAGCTCCTCTTGCATAGTTTTTTGATTTTCATCTATATATGTTTGACATACCTCATTATCACTTTCCAGCACTCCAATTTCGGAAGTTAAATTTGATATATCTTCATTTCTTTTTTCTATAAAGCCTTCATTTAGTGCAGTTATATCACCAATATATTTCTTTTGTGTGTTGATCTTATTAGATAATACATCGAGGCTATATTTAACATCTTTTATCTTTGTTTTTAATTCTGCGATTTTTTCTTTCAACAATTGGTTCATCTTTGAAAAGATATTTATATCCAACAAATCTTCAATAACATCACGCCTATGTTGTGCTGGTAACTGCATGAATGGAATAAACGAACTACTACCCAGCACTACAATCTGATGAAAAGATTTGTGGTTCAGCTTCAAAATATTCTGCTCTAATATCTTCTGATATTCTTTAGCATGTGAAGATTGATCAAACATATTACCATTTTGATATATTTCAAATAGCGTGGGTTTGATACCTCTTACAACTTTAAAATGATTAGAGCCAATAACAAATTCAACTTCCACAATGCAATCACGGTTATTGATAGAGTTGACTAGTTGAGGTTTGTTGATGTTACGGTGTGGTTTACCAAACAATGCAAATGATACTGCATCAAGCATTGTAGATTTACCTGCACCATTTGAGCCAATGATCAATGTGGACTTAGCTTTGTTTAGATTAATATCAGTCCAATTATCACCAGTTGATAGGAAATTCTTGTACTTTAGAGATTTAAATAATATCATGTAATTTCTAGTGCCTGTGCTTCAGTCAATAAATTTCTCATTTCTATTTTAATCCTGTTTTTGTCTAAATCAGTATCTACAGATTCGACATAACTATCAAGTAATGTTGTAGTATCTTCTACAGACACTCCTTCATCACCCACGCGCTCACCCATAAATTCTTCAAAGTTTTCACTTATCTTTAGTTCATGGATATTCTTAGCTTGTATTCTATCACAAAATCGATCAAAAGTAAAGGGGTCAGATTTATTAATTACAACTACCTTGATGAATTTATTATCAATATTGACAAGAGAATAATTATTATAATCAGTTCTGGTATCATCATAGGTTATCTTTTCAAATAATGTGAATGGGTTAACAATAGCCTCAATTTCTCTGGTTTCGGTGTCGAGTACATGAAAGTGTTTAGGATCATGGGCATCAGACCAAAAGAATTCCATTTGAGTACCGAGATACATGATATTATCTTGCTGAGACTTTGTATGAAAGTGGCCTGATAGAACCAACTCAAATCTAGAAAATTCTTCTTTTGACATGCCATGAGTATTTTTAATACCGCGCATCATATCAAAACCGTTTAATTCTAAGTGACCACCAAGTATAGATGCCTTGCAATTTTTAACAAAATTCATAGACTCTGAATGATTTTCACTGGTGATCCATGGTAGTAACGCAATATCAAGACCGCCGTAATTCATTACTGTTGGTTTCATAACAATATGAACTTCATTCATATAATGACCTAACAATTCTTTCAATGAATTTAATTCATTTGTATTCTTAAAGTATGTATCATGATTGCCAGGTATGATATCCATAGTCATACCACGATCACGCATAGGATTTAAAAAACTCTTGCGATTGTGAGTTAGTGCTTTAAAGTTAATAAATTTACGATGATCATAATAATCACCAAGATGTAGTATTTGTTTAATATTATGTTTATCACAATATGGAAATAATAAATCTTTGTAAAATTTACTAGCATTTTCTAGAAATATATCAGAAGAATTCCTTATTCCTGTGTGAGTATCATTAATAATTAATAATTTCATTCTAAACCATCACTTTTCATTCTATATAACATATTTTTCAATATTTGGAATTCTTTGTAGTTTATACGATTCTATGTTAAAAGTCAACCGTTTATTAGATATCATTTCAGATAAGGTTAGTCCAACAGCAGGACTATGCATTAATCCTCTGCCCGTGAAACCTGTAGCAATATAAATGTTATCTACATTATCTATAATGGCATTATTGTCAATAGTTGAAGTATCATAATATCCAGCCCATGCGCTTTCCATTTTTGCAGCATCAAATATTGTTGGAAATCTATGATACAAATGTTCCCAGACTTTATCCCAACTATTATAATCAGGTTCTAAATCATCACTATTCCATTCTGCATTACCAGCATAACCAACTATATAATCGCTACCTTCTGGGCGCAAATAAACACCTGTAATTAAATCTGCAACCAATGGTAAATTTTTCATTTGTTCCTTTTCTGTTGATACATTAAAAACAGTATGTTTATGCCCTTTAACAGGAACGTCTATATTAAAGTGTTTTGCTACATCATGTGTCCAGCAACCACAAGTAATTACAATTTTATCTGCTACATCATGATTGACTTTTAATCCATCTTCATATACTATTTTCACTCCGTTTTCTTGGGCCTTGTCTTTAAACCATTTATGTAATGTAACAGGATCAAGCCAACCCTCACTGCTGTCAGTAGTAATGCATCCACGATATAAATCATCAACATATATTTGTGGAAATTTAGATTTAATTTCTTGAGGGGTTAAAGATATAGTTGTAGCTCCATGATCTTTTTGTGTTTCTATACTCATATCATGATCTTCTTTTTGATTATTTCCAAAGAGCATTAAGTAACCATTACCTGTAAATTCTACATCGGTGTGATTCTTTATAAAATCAATACTATATCTACTCATATTAATATTTGTAGATGTATAAAACTGACTTCTTAATCCACCACAACTTCTAGCAAAGCTACTTAAACTAAAACTATTATCTTTTTCATACACAATAACATCATAATTTTTACTTAAATGATAAGCAGTACTTAAACCTATAATACCACCACCTATAATGTGTATCATATTAAAAAGTCTTTTAAATCCGAGTCAACATTTACCGTTCTTTTCTTCCTTACTTTCTTCTCTTTCTTACTATATTCTTTCATAACAGTATCATATTGTTTTACTTTATCAATTCGATCTTTCAATACATCAATAAAATGTGTGGCTACACCAGATGAAGCTTCTCCCTGTTCAGCAACAAGAAATGCTTCTATACCAGATTGTGAAAGGTATTTCTCTTTAATCTCTTGCTGGCGTTTTTCTTTTGCAATTCTTCTTAAAAATGCATACCAAATAATTTGAGTGAAATAAGCAAAAGCATTTGGATTACCAGAACGTGTAATTGCATTGATATTATAATTTTCTACAGCTTTCAAACAGTTTTCTACTGCATCCATTACCATTTCTTCTCGGTAGGTATACCGAATAAAGTTTGACTTATGAGATAAATTTTCTGCAATTTTTAAAAAACATTCCGCTAGATAATTAGGAACAATAGGCAACTCGACCTTTTCATCTCTTGCAACGCTTATAGTTTTTACATATTCTACTATTTTTAATGAAAATTCTTGATTATTCACATAATGTGTATTTTTTTGTTTTACTTTTGCCATAGTCACTCCTTCATAATATGTCTACATTATATCACATATTTTAGTTGTTGTCTAGTTAAATTTTAGGGGTTGACAAATCTTATAAACCTGTTATAATAAGATTCTTCTTAGTGAGTGGGGTAATAGTTAATGTTGTACACCTTTAGTAAAATCAATTATATTTTCATCTGAATCATACATTTCTATAACATTACTTTTACTTAAACCCAATCTATCCATCCAACTAGAAGCATCTAATTGATTTTCATCATTTATAGAAATACCACTAGAATTTTCATCCGCACAATGATCCACGGCATTTAAATATTGAGTCATTATATCATCACACGGAATACATCTGACAATAATATGTTGTGGATTTAAAGATGCTAAATTATTTTCATTCATATTTTGAAAAGAAATCCAGGGTTTTAACATACAAAATACTTTATCGCCAGATACCTGAACGTTGGTTATACTGAGACAGTTTCTAACAACAACTTCATAATCCTCATCAACATCCTCATCATCAGGAACTTCTATGAGTTCACATAATATTTCTTCACCATTAGATAATTTCAGTTGTAAAATATTACTTTTTCTTATATTCATATCTTTATCCTATACTCGTTATATTGGAATTGTTCTTTTTGATATATTTTTAATCTTTCTTCACCATGAAGCAACGTGTAATTTTTTCTAGATTTATGTTGTAGATTATCAACTAGATCGTATAATCGACTTATACGACCATCATCACTCTTCCTTAAGCTTCTACCAATACTCTGTAGTACTCTAATTTGAGATTTACTAGGAGACGCAAATACTATATTGTGTAGATTCTTTATATTTATACCCGTACTAAAGGTACCAAGACTAGCAACAATAATAGAATTTTTTTGAGTTTCCACAATTTTTCTTATTATTTCTCGGTCTGTAGCATCTGTTTGGCCCGAGACATAAAATACCTTTCTGTTATCCTCTGCTTTATCTGAAATTAGATCATACAACACTTTACCATGTTTGTCAACAAATTGAAATAATACCAAAGTGTTACCTTTCATATCAATTGAAAGATTTCTTATAAAATTATTTCTACGTTCATTTGCTATGATCCAATTAATCTCTTGCTGATAAGTTTTGCCCACATTTTCTTTTTTATCTGTTTCATTATAATCTAAAGTTAACATGAAAATATTAAGAGGTGCAAGTGTATCATCGTCTTGCAATTTTTTAGTGGTAGTAACCTTTCTTACTTTACCAAAAAGACCTTCCAATACAAGTTTGTGTGTCTGCGTACCATCAAGTGTGCCTGTTGTGCCGTATCGATATGCGGTGTTTACACATTTATTCATAATAGACGTTAATGATTTTGATTTGAATCCATGACATTCATCTCCAAAAATACCATAGAATTGCTGAAACCAAGCCGCCGGTAGTTTATATACGGACTGCCAAGTTGAAATTACAACATTTTCATCCATATCTTTTGCTTTACCTGAAAATATTTTATGACATTCTTGAGCCGCGTTCCAAGAATCGTGTGATGAATAATCAGCAAAGTCTGTATACATTTGTTCAACTAATGAAGTTGTAGGCACAATGATAAGAATTTTTTTATCATCACATCTTTCAAGTAACCAACGTAGTAGAACATAAATTATTAGAGATTTACCACTACCTGTAGGAGATAATAATATTGATCTTTTATTTGTAATTGCAGTACAGATAGCATCGAATTGATAATCTCTTACTGTAATATGATTACCATTACCTCTCAAGTCAAGTCCAGTGATAAACTTCATTATTTCTTCTGGATCAATGGCATTATATTGTTCTGGTGATCCATACTCACTATCTTCATATTCTAATTCATAGCCGCGTTGTTTAGAAAATCCTTTGAGTTGATGTAAAAGACCCGCAGGTAATTCTTGAGTCAAAGCATTAAATATTCTTATTTTGCCATCCCA
>Ga0114999_10008206_pt1 | contig 11662 bp, 11 predicted proteins | sample ArcticOcean_MG_C_3_FD_89820 | JGI IMG/M metagenome (GOLD analysis project Ga0114999, IMG submission 89820) | Marine microbial communities from western Arctic Ocean - ArcticOcean_MG_CB8_126 | ecosystem: Environmental > Aquatic > Marine > Oceanic | place: Arctic Ocean: Canada Basin | collected...
AGCATTACTGCCGTGAATCCGTTCCCGGGGCTTGTACACACCGCCCGTCAAGTCATGGAAGTCGGCAACGCTTAAAGTCCGTGAGCTAACCTTCGGGAGGCAGCGGCCTAGGGTGGGGCTGGTGACTGGGACTAAGTCGTAACAAGGTAGCTGTACCGGAAGGTGCGGCTGGATCACCTCCTTTCTAGGGAGTTGCTTGAAAAAGCATTATTCTCCTAGGTCGGTCAGCTCATTGTCAAATGGACAATGAACTGCTAAAAATGAATTGAATTTTCCTTCCACTGTTCTCTTGTTAACACCATATGCTGTTTATATTTCACCATTAACTCTGACCTCAATTGTATAACCCTACGATCCCTCGAAATCTCGCCGGACTGTTTGATGTGCTCGTCTAGGGTAGTTGGAAGGATCTGGCCTTGAGTGCGATTCGTGAAAAATATGAGGCAGTTATAGGGCTTGAAGTCCATGCCCAACTACTTACCCTGAGTAAAATGTTTTGCGGGTGTGCTGCGGATTATTTGAACGCACCCAGTAATTCACGACTGTGCCCCATCTGTATGGGCATGCCTGGAGCGATGCCTGCGGTCAACGAGAAGGCCGTGGAATTTGGGATAATGACCGGACTTGCTCTCAACTGCTCCATACCGAATGAGACGAAATTCGACCGCAAGAATTACCCATACCCGGATTTGATGAAGGGTTATCAAATAACGCAGTATGACCAACCCGTTGGAAGCAATGGCTGGTTGGTTGTTGGCGCCTCTGGAGATGAGGTGACCATCAGGATAAACAGAGTTCATTTAGAAGAAGATGTTGCAAAGGCGACCCACATCCGGCCTAGGACTGGGGATGGCTACTCTCTTCTTGACGTGAATCGGGCCGGGGTTCCGCTGATGGAGACTGTAAGCGAACCTGATTTGCGATCCCCCGAGCAGGCTCGGGAATACTTGATTAAGTTGCGAGAGATTTTTCGGTATCTTGGCGTTTCTGCAGCCAATATGGATGAAGGAAGTTTCCGCTGTGACGCAAATATAAGCTTGCGTCCTAAAGGCGTTGATGAGCTATTTCCGAAGGTTGAAATCAAAAACATGAACAGCCTTCGGTCGATTGTACGGGCGCTTGAGTACGAAATTGGCCGGCAAAGCGAATTGATGGATGCAGGTGTGGTCGTTATTCAAGAGACACGGGGGTGGCTTGAAACCGAGGGGATTACAATATCCCAGCGGATAAAAGGGGATGCCCATGATTATCGGTATTTCCCTGAGCCTGACCTGCCAGTTATCGATATTAGCAGATCATGGGTTGAGAAACTTCGGGGTGCGCTGCCTGTTTTACCTGAGGAACGTCTTAGGCGCCTGAAAGAAGAATTTGGGCTGGGGTTGGAAGATGCTGGATTTTTAGTTGCGGATAAGCATGCGGTCGAGTTTTTTGAGAACGTGCTAGCGCAGAGCTCTTTTAGTCAGCAAGATATCGTGGGCCGCTCCAGGAATATATGCAACTGGATCACGGGTGAAATGACACGTCTTTTTCGATTGAGCGATACAACGATGAAAGACTGTGATGTCGTGCCGGCCTATTTGTCTCGCCTACAAGATTTGGTGGATGATTCGACATTAACCATGACGATGGCAAAATCTGTGTTTGGAACCATGTTTGAAACGGGTGATGATCCAGACACCGTCGTCGGCGCGTTGGGCATGACGCGGGTTGGCGATTCAAAGGCCCTAGCTCCCGTGGTTGATGAAGTGGTGAGGTCGAACAGCAAAGCAGTCCAAGATTATCTTGATGGAACTGAATCAGCTGTCAAGTTTTTGGTCGGTCAGGTTATGAAAGCTACCAAGGGTGCTGCTGATCCTAACGTTGCACGATCTGTCCTGTTAGAATATCTTGAAGCTTCGCAAAAGGGCTCATAGTTGAAAGGTCAGGGTTACGCAATATGCAAGTGTTTCTTAATGTTTCGCAGATCCTAGTATCAATTCTAATTGTCATAACTATCTTGTTGCAGGTAAAGGGTCAGGGCGGTGGTTTATTTGGCGGCTCTGACACTAGCTTTCGGACTCGCAGAGGGCTAGAAAAAACATTATTCCAGTTCACTATCGTTCTGGTTGTTGCATTTATTGGGGTTTCACTGGCGAGTGTAAAGCTAGCGTGATATTCATGGCACCCCGATATACTGGGCAGCTGACAGCCATTGGTAGTCACGGTCCTTATCTTGCTATAGCGAACTGCTGTGATAGCAAGATAAGCTCGTAAGACAGGTTTGATGAATGTTGCTTGGATAGTGAGCCTTTGGACGTTCAAAACGACTTGCTAGTGTTTAGGTATCTTTTTCCTGACGAACTAATGGTAGCGATGTTAACTGTGATGGAGATCGCCTGGGTAAGAATACCCTAACTTTCCAGGGTTGAGTACATTGTGTGGATCTAAGGACTGTTTCAGTAAGGTTAGTACGGCTTTCTTTGTCCCTTGTTCTTCATGTATAAGGTGGGATAGCTTTAACCCAACACCATGACAGTATTCAATGGTGCCGTCGAATGCCAGTGCAGACATCAATAATTCATTTATTACGGACTCCATAGCCCTAGGGAAGGTATTGGCGGGTTGAGGTTCACCTACGATGAGGGAAAAAAACTCAGGACGCCCCCATATTGACCATTCCGTAACCTTGCATCCATAGCGGTCAGTAATCACTTTGCATTCTTCTCTGTATGCCAGGATTTGAGACGGCGGAATAGTGACATGGAGGTAATCCTTCCTCCAACGCGAATTGCGTTCACGTCGCTCAATGACGGGTAAGTTAAGTGTGGATTTGTAGACTTCTGCTGGTGCGTGGCGCGTGTTCCAGAACTCAGTAGATCGCACGGAATCCATGCGGATGCCATTATATTGGCTGCAAATCTTATAAGTTTCGTCGATGGTAGTGTTCACAATTGCATGAGAACCTTCGAATGCTAGGTGAAGATATATTTCATGGTATGAAGGCATGACGTTAGAATCTATTTCTTCTGTGAAATCAAGCATTGAAGGTGACACTGTGAGCTTATGCATGTCTAGAATAGCCTGATAGCCGTCTGTAAACGACGGAAAAGAAAACGAGATTAGTTCAAAATATTCCGGTAGGGGATATATCCGAATAGTTGCTTCGGTTATTATGCCGATAGTTCCTTCAGAGCCGATGAAGAGATGTTTTGTATCAGGACCCATGGAATCTTTTGATGTCTTCTTGTCTCTGAGGATTTGCCCATTTGCCAATACTACCGTGAGTCCAAGAACTTGCTCCCCCATAGTTCCGTGCTTGGCTGCAAGATATCCTACCCCGTTGGTCGAGATAGCTCCGCCTAGGGTGGCAATTGGTTGGCTCCACGGGTCATGTCCGATCATGAAGCCATAGTCACTAAGATGATTATGCAAGATTTCTAATATAATCCCACTTTGTGCTGTGACGGTGTGGGAAATAGGATCAACGCTGATCACAGCATTGAGGCGCCTTAGATCTAGTAGAATTCCCTGGTATACAGGGCTTGTACCTCCCATAACGCCGGTTCCGGACCCATAGGGGGTAATGGAAATCTTCCACTTATGGGCTAGAGAGACTACGCTTGCTACCTGATCGGTATTCTCTGGGCGAACAATAAGTTCACTCCGAATATCGAGAAATTGGGCGGAACTGAATGCACGGAAACTGCCTAACGGACCGGTCGACAGGGAAGAATTAGCGTCTTGATCTAAGGTAATCTGATGATCAGCGAGGACGAGCCTTAGTTCCTTCAGAAACTGTTTATCAACCTTCTCGTAGTGGAGAGCGGTGTTGCTGGTCTGCACTTATGCTTCCTCATGGGATACGCGAATTTATTGCTTATTGTTAATTATCAATGAAAATACTTTAGTGTAGAGAGATTTCAGGACGGGATGATTGTTGTCCAGACAGTCCCATCTTTCGAATCTTGCAAAGCAATACCAAGAGCTTCTAGTTTAGTTCGCACTAGGTCAGCTGCTTCGAATTGGCGTTGCTCTCTCAACGTTGCTCGCAGTTCAATAAGAACCCCAATCAGAGCATCAGCTGTTGCATCAAAATTGACCGCCTGAGTGGACTCGAGAGTCAACCCCAAGATTCCTGCTAGCGATTTAAGCATTTCACTTTGAGCACTCACATCTTTGTCTGAGTCGATATCTCGATTTATGGCGTGCCCGAGGTCAAAGAGAGTGGCTATTGCCTCTGGGGTGTTCATATCATCATCCATTGCCTCCGAGAAGGTTGTGTAATATGACTGACTATCTATGGCAGAGGCCATCTGGTGTGCTGCATTTTGGGCTGGGAAGGCTGCCCTGCGAAGCCGTCCGATGGCTCGTTGTTGCGCCGCTAGTGAGTTTTCGTTATATGCTAAAGGTGTTCGGTAATGTGATGAGAGTAGATAGAGGCGGATGACATCAGCAGGATATGTTGCTAGTGCATCTTCACAACTAACGAAATTCCCCTGATGCCTTGACATTTTTTCACTGTCACCTTCCGAGAGACTCAGGAGTCCGTTGTGAACCCAGTAACGGGCAAAGGGTACTATCCCGGAATACGATTCAGATTGAACGATTTCGTTCTCATGATGAGGGAATACGACGTCTTGCCCTCCGCCATGGATGTCTACTTGATTGCCGATGATTTGTGTCACCATTGCGGAGCATTCGATGTGCCAACCAGGCCTTCCAGGACCCCACGGGCTTTCCCACGATGGTTCTCCTTCTTTCGCCGATTTCCATAGGGCAAAATCGAGAGGGTCAGCCTTGTTGGGGTCAACTTCTATGCGGGTTCCGGTCCTCATCGTGTCGGGAGAACGGTTAGAAAGGATTCCGTAATTCGAACTTTTCCGAACGCTGAAAAACACATCCCCAGGATCAGTAGCGTACGCATATCCTTTTGATATGAGATCAGTCACGATTGTTATTATTTGAGGGATAGCTTCAGTGGCTCTTGGGTAATGGTGCGCTCTCTGGATATTTAGGCCATCCATCTCGTTGAGGAATCTTTGTATGTAGTGGTCTGCCAGATTACTGATTGCCTCACCAGTTTCATGTGAAGTTTCAATAATTCGGTCCTCAATGTCGGTGAAGTTTTGTACATGGAGAACAGTATAGCCTTGATGTTCTAAATATCTACGGAGAGTGTCAAAAAACACATAGGAAAGCCCATGGCCTAAATGGCACGGACCATAGAGGTTTGGACCACAGACGTACATCGTGATGGAAGTGTTTTCAACGATTAAGTCTTCTTTAGTTGCAGTTAAAGTGCTGTATAGTTTCATAGTTATCCTGATTGGCACTCTTCAAGGAGTGCAATAGCTTGGGCTCCGATCCCCTCACCAGCACCAAATGCGTCGAGCCCGTCGGTTGTGGTTGCCTTTATGTTGATCTGGGATTCCTCTACCAAGAGACTGGATGCTATGATAGTTTTCATCGCAGGTATGAATGGTGATAGCTTCGGTTCCTGAGCGAGTATTGTAGCATCTAGATTTACTACTTTCCATAACGGGATGATATCGGCAACTACGATTCCGAGTAGATGGATGCTAGCGATGTTACTGTATTGTGGGTCAGTGCTTGGAAAATGGTGGCCAATATCATTCTTCCCACAAGCTCCAAGTAACGCGTCAATGATTGCATGGAGAAGGGCGTCGCCGTCACTGTGCCCTTCGAGTCCATAGGGAAATGGGATCAGCACTCCACCTAGTTTGAGTGGATGCCCCCTTTCAAGCCTGTGTGCATCGTAACCGATACCAACTCTCATATAAACCGCCACTATGTTGTGAATGGAAGGAGAGCTCTTGCAATAATCAGATCTTCGGGTACGGTGATCTTGAAATTCAAGCGACTTCCTTCGAACGACTCCGTCTTAATCCCAATCAATTGTGACATTGTTGCGTCATCGGTAACAGTTTGCAAGATTTCATTGTGGGCACGCTCGAGTATACCCCGTTTGAATACTTGAGGGGTTTGAACTAATCTAAACATTTTTCTGTCCACGATACCATTCTTGAAATTGCCATCAGAATCAACCGATGTCACGGTATCCGATATCGGAAGAACAGGGGCGGCAACACCGGTAACCAACACTGCTCCAAGCCCACGAGATATCAGATCGGTCTCAATCAACGGCCTGGCTACGTCATGGACTAGTATCAAACTGCAGGCTGAAAGCTTGGAGAGGCCGATGCGAACGGAGTCCTGCCGTCTTGGGCCACCAGTTGTCACGGAGCACACTTTATGCAAATTGTTCTCCCGAACAAGTTCACTCCCTCGATCGACACTGTCTGAACTTAAAACTAGGGAAATGTGGTCAATATTCGGATGTTCTTGGAACCGGATCAAGGAATGGAGTAGGATTGGCATTTCTCCAAGGGGTGCGAATATTTTATCAATGCCTCCCATACGGACGCTTTGTCCTGCCCCAACTAATATCACACCGGTGGTTTCTCGTCGTACCATCGTGGCTAGCGGCTATTTCTGCTTGGTTCTTCTTTGGGCTGGCAAAATATTATCCTCCCGGCAGCAGTTTGCAGAACCCGGGTTATGTTAACATCCACATATTGGTTCATATATCTGCGTCCACCTTCAACCACGATCATTGTTCCGTCGTCGAGATAGGCGACCCCTTGGCCTGATTCCTTACCTTCTTGGATAACCTGAACTAGCATATCCTCCCCTGGGACCACAACAGGCTTTAGTGAGTTGGCGAGTTCATTGATGTTCAGCGCTTTCACTCCCTGGAGTTCTGCAATGCGGTTGAGATTGAAATCTGTGGTTACTATAGGAACCCCCATCCGTTTTGCCAGACCAACGAGTTTCCCTTCAACTTCCGCTGGCTGAGGCATATCCACGTCGAGAATGTTTAGCGGAACATTGCTATCTTTTCGCAGTTTGTTCAACATCTCCAATCCACGGCGCCCTCTGTTTCGTCTCAAAGTATCGCTTGAATCAGCTATATGGCGTAATTCATCGAGTACGAAACGGGGTATTACTACTGTAGCTTGAAGGAATCCTGTTTCCCCGATATCTGCTATGCGTCCATCAATTATTGCACTGGTGTCGAGGAGGATTTCTGGTGTTCCGCGACCATTAAGCGTGGTTGAAGAAGTTGGTGTCAATGAGCCCGTATCGTTGCCCGTAGCAGACTGTGAAGGATGAGTTGAAGATGGGACCATGAATTTCATCAGCGACCTAAATTCTCCTTGCCTACCAATTGCGATGGCCACGCCTAAAGATCCCAAGAGGATGGTTGCTAATAGAGGGGTAATCGCACCGTAGAGACCTGGAAGTTTGGAGAGTGCTGCGGATGCGAGTACGGCGATCAGGAGCCCGACAATTAGTCCTGCTAGTCCAATAAGCAGCACCTCAATAGGTTGATTGAGTAGGTTGTCCCAGCACCATCGAATTGGCTTTAATGTCATGTATGGTGTGGCAGTGAGTCCCAAAATACTACCGGTTCCAGTCAGAGCAATGGAGCCCCAAGGATTCCATTCTTCAAGAAACAGTATTTGGCCAACTATCCATCCTAGGGCAGCAAGAACTACTGCTCCTGTGAGTCGAAGTTTCCATTCTGTGATGGCTTTAGTTACGAGCACCGGGTCCCCTCGAGCGCCATGATGCTGTCACAAGGCCTTGCAGTTTGCATGATGACTCGCTAGGGGATCTGTGTGATTCACTTTCGTGATGGCATCTGGACTATGAGAAATAGAATAAGAACAAAAGTATCCCATTATATCATAACATTCGTGCCTAGGCGTGTCAAATGGCCTTCATAGGCGAAGGGGGAAAGGGTGTCACAAGTTCGCTGGTAATTTCATAAAGCTGCGCCATTGAGGGTTACAAGATGCACCGGTAGGTGTTAGTATTGCTCCTTAGCCTTGGGCAACTGATTGCTGTCTATGCAATGGTCCCAAACTAAAACATAAAGGTAATGGATAGTTGTTGTGTTACTCCCGACAATAATTTTCATAATAGTATATGCCTTTATTGCCTTCACGAAGGTTCCTAAATCGCTGATCGCTATGTCGGGCGCAGCGACCATGGTTCTCCTTGGGCTCTTGGACAGCCATGCCGCTCTTGAATATATAGACCTCAATGTAATCTTGCTTTTGGCTTGCATGATGGTTCTTGCTGAGATCACTGGCAAGACAGGAGTCTTTGAGTGGGCAGCGATTAGGAGTGCACAGATCGCACGAGGTCATGGTTTTCTCATTATGATCCTCCTATGCTTGGTCACCGCGGTTGCCTCGGCCTTCTTGGATAATGTGACAACCGTTGTGTTGATGGTTCCAGTTACTATATCGATTTGTAGAACCCTCAACCTCGACCCTTCGAGGTTCTTGATTGCTGAGATAATTGCCTCCAACATTGGTGGTGCTGCCACATTGATAGGAGACCCTCCCAACATCATGATTGGTAGCGAAGTCGGGATTAATTTCTCCGATTTCATCATCCATATGGCACCGGTGGTATTCCTTGAGTTGTTGGCAATGTTTGGCTTACTGTATTTGATGATGGGTAGAAAAATAATGGTAAGTGATGAACGTCGCACCCACGTTATGACGCTGGATGCGACTGCAGCTATAACCGACAAGCGGTTACTAGTTAAGGCTAGTGTGGTGATGGGAGTCACAACACTTGGCTTCATAACACATGGGCTTTTACATGTTGAACCGGCGTTTATCGCAATAGCCGGAGCCTCGGCGTTGATGCTGATTGCTAGAGTCGATCCTGCAGATGCATTCAAGGATGTACATTGGACGACACTGTTTTTCTTTATTGGGTTATTCATGATGGTTGGTGGGCTGATAGAGAGTGGAGTACTAAGAGAAATTCAGCAAGCACTGGTGAATGGTACTGGGGACAGTTTTGGCATGCTGGTTATTGGTCTCCTTTGGTTCAGTGGGATCGTGTCAGCTATAGTTGATAATATTCCCTATACCGCCACAATGCTTCCGATTATTGTGGAAATAGCTGCAGATGACCCAAGGTCAGGAATATCGGTTCTCTGGTGGTCGTTATCATTGGGCGCTAATCTTGGAGGGAACTTTACTATTGTTGGCGCAGCGGCTAACGTTTTGGTGGCTGACGCGGCAAAGAAGGATGGACATCCTATATCCTTCTTGTATTTCCTTAAGTATGGGAGCGTGATCTCCACAGGTACTCTTTTGGTAGCATCGGGGTATTTGTGGCTTCGGTACCTATAAGCCGTATCAACCTGCTTAGGTTTTCAAGGTTAACGTAACCTGAGACTAGCTCTTATTTGTGGGGATAAAATGGACTTCGAGATCCTGAGTGACACCGCTTTGATTCGCGGAGCATTTTATCCAACAAACTCCTCAAAGGCTCCGTGCTTGATAGTCTGCCATGGGATGCCTGCAAGTCCACGAAAAGTTGAGACGGATAGTGAGTATGACACTGGAAATGATTTAACCTATGAGGAAATAGCTGAGTTGTTCGTGGACTTGGGTATTGCAGCTGTGATTTTCAATTTCCGCGGCACAGGAGCGAGCACAGGAGACTACCATCCTATGGGGTGGGTTGCCGATTTGAACGCAGTTATCGATTGGGTCTCGCAGCGCCATGAAGTCGATCTCAGCAATTTGGGTTTATTAGGTTCAAGTATGGGAGCAGCGATAGCGATTGCAGTTGCCAGTGGTCGAGATGATATAAAATTTCTCATCACATATGCGAGTCCCTCTATTGTTAGCAAACCTAGTGACCCTTTAGCGACTATTCAAAACTACCGAGACATGGGAATCATTAATAGTAATGGCTTTCCTCAAGATCCAGAAGAATGGGCCAAAGAATTTGACAGTATTGTTCCTGTGGAGCTCATAAGAAAAATAACGTGTGACTATATGTTGTTGGTTCATGGTGATGCAGACGATGTCGTACCGGTTCAATCGGCGTATCATCTTGCGGAATTTGCTCCTCCTCATGCAGAATTGCATATCCAGCAAGGAGCCGGTCATCGTTTTCGCTCCGAACCTAAGTCTATAGAAACTATTTTAAATTGGATGGGGAAAATTTTCGCTGATTGACCCCTTGTGTTTGACAGTGACTATATGGTTCGGTACGATTGTTCGGTTCGTTAAATCGAAATACTTGACGCGTTGAGCATCTAGGGGAGGTGACAGTGGAACAATACGACGCATTGAAGAGGGTACCTTCAGTTCGCCTGTTACATACATCTGATTTGCACCTAGACTCTCTGGACTCATGTGATCTTCTCCGGGACATTATAGATACAGCGAATGCCCACGCTGTTAATCTAATGGTAATAGCTGGGGACTTTTTTGATAACACTAGAGTTGGGCAGGATACGTTGGAAAAATCCTTAGAGTACTTGAACAACTTGGAAATGCCTCTTGTGATTCTTCCCGGGAACCACGATCAGCTAGACGACAACTCAATTTACCATCGGTTTAATTTGTCCGCGGTTACCTCAGATGTGCGACTTATTACGAAATTGAACGGGGAGCGAATAGTATTTCCGGAACTCGGGTTAGGGGTTTGGGGTAGAGCTATGGAAGAGCACACCTTGGATTTCCATCCACTTGAAGGTGTACCATCGCGAGATGATTTGCCATTCCAAGTGGCTTTGGGGCATGGCTTCCATTTTCACCCGGGTGAGATGGTTGATAGAGCTTCCCCAATTCTTTCTAGTGAAATTGAATCAACCAACTATGATTACATAGGGCTGGGACATGTACACGTAACTAGAGATGTCTCTGCGGGCAATGTTCGGGCTTTTTACTCTGGGGCACCAGATCCCGTTAAATTTCCCAAGCCTGGTCCTGGCGATGCTGCTTTGGTTACACTCGAATTTGGAATTCAGGCAGCAATTGAAGTAGTTCCAATTCTCGGCCTCACGCAAGAAGACAAATAACTAAGAGATGAATTCTTTTTAGTTGTCTCTGCCTAATGCTATTTTTTGTTCCTGTCGTGTGGCTAATTTGGAAAGCATTCCTGAATTCTTTATGATATCTTTAACAATCATCGTGCAGGTGGCAACGGATTTTGTCCAGGAGGTTAGAGATGCACCAGAAATTCGAGCTAGATCTTACTGAAGCCCAGAATATCGTCAACGCCGTGCTTGCCAAAGCCCAGGAAGCACCGGAAAAGCCCATAGCCGTTGCGGTCGCCGACAGAGATGGAAATCTGGTAGCATTTGCGCGAATGGATAATTGCTCGCCCCTTCCCCGCAATATAGCTATGGCTAAGGCATACACTGCCGGAGTTATGGGTAACGATACCGGTCAGATAGCTGAACGAATGCGAAAGAATAACATCAAGGGTTCAGATTTGGGAGACCCTCGACTGGTGTTCGTACAGGGTGGGGTCGTCATTAAATCTGATGATGGAATTATACTGGGTGGCATTGGTGTGAGCGGCCTTGCTGCTCAAGAAGACGAGGAACTTGCAATTATCGGATTAGCAACATTTAGTTAGGGGTTGCAACACTGGACATTGCTTAGATGATTGGAACCTTTGTTCTTAGATGAAAATGTGAATTTTGACTAGGAGGCCGGTATCATGATTCAACCGCTATCTGACATAACAGTCATTGATGCGTCTTCGTATATCTCGGGACCCTTTTGCACTAAATATCTTGCAGACATGGGGGCGACGGTGATTAAAATCG
>Ga0114999_10008207_pt1 | contig 11662 bp, 10 predicted proteins | sample ArcticOcean_MG_C_3_FD_89820 | JGI IMG/M metagenome (GOLD analysis project Ga0114999, IMG submission 89820) | Marine microbial communities from western Arctic Ocean - ArcticOcean_MG_CB8_126 | ecosystem: Environmental > Aquatic > Marine > Oceanic | place: Arctic Ocean: Canada Basin | collected...
AGCCGTGCTCAACATAACGGCTGATCTCCTGGGCACGAACAAAGCGACCGTCAAGCTCAGGGTCATTTACAACTGGCCGATAAGACCGGGAACTTTTGGAGATCTTAAACCCCGCCTTTGCAAAAAGTTGGATCGTGGATTCTTCGAGACTCCCTTTAGGTAGCCCGAGCATAATGAGTGGCGTTTTCATAAAAATTATCTGTTGCACTTTGGTTGCACAGATTCCTGCCTCAACAATAAAATATAACGAATTTTCCGGCCCAACAGTCGTTTTCCAAGCACCTTCGAATGGTGAATATTAAGATTTTTGGGCTGAAATGGGCGCACCATCTTTCATTCTTTTGTGAAACCAGGCTTCACATTTGTAAAAAATCATACTTTCCCAATCAATAATCTTTTAGGCCCATGGCCCGAAAATCCCAAATCCAATCCTATTATGGCTGAACCCAGACCGCTCATTTTGGTTGTTGAAGACCAAAAAGACCTCGCATCCCTCATTAGCACACAACTCGAGACATCCGGCATGGTTTGTCAGGTTGCATACACGGCTGACGGCGCGTTTCGTTTTTTGAAGCGAAACCATGTCAACCTTATGCTCTTGGACATCAATTTGCCTGACCGCTCCGGCACTGATTTATTAGACGATTTAGTGAGCGAAGATCTCAAAGTGCCTACGATATTCTTAACCGCCTACGATTCTGAAAGCCAGATTGTTCAAGGCCTCACACGTGGCGGCGATGATTACATAACCAAACCGTTTAGTTTTCCTGAGTTAGTGGCTCGCATCCGCGCTGTGCTTCGTCGAACCGAAACTGCAGCCGATCACCACATCACCAAGAATGCCCAAATTTCTCAGGATGCATTTCAATTCTGTGAAGCATCAGTAAACCCATTGCGTTTGGAACTCATATTCCCGAACGAAACGGTTATTAAAATTGGCCGGAAAGAATTAGGTATTATGGCTTTTCTAGTTTCCAACGAAGGGAAAGTTATTACTCGAAAAGTACTTATTCATGATGTTTGGGGTGTCCACGCCGACGTCAAGAGCCGTTTACTCGATCAGTATATTGTAAAGATTCGTGATCACTATAATAAGAACGGACTCACCTTGGGAGCATTCAGAACGATTCACGGTGTAGGTTATATTTACGACCCCACGGGTCCTGACGAGGACGAGTAAAGTCCTATCGGGAGTTTAGTTAGAATTGCTGGACTCTACCGTTCCGGTTTAGGGACCTGTGCGAAATTCAGCACCGGAGGGTGAAATCACAGAAGGCGTTTGATAAACAGACCCTGGAGCAAAGGACCCTAAACGCTGGTTTTTCAAAGAGCCACCTGGACTCACCATATTTGCGGTTACATAGATTAAGAGATTTCGCTTCTGCGAAGATTCTCCTTTCGACTGGAAAAAGCGTCCAAGTAAAGGAATATCACCCAGAAATGGCACCTTCTCGTTTACTTCTTGGACTTCCTCACGGGTGAGACCGCCCATCACAACCGTTGCACCATCCCAGATGGTTACTCTGGTTTGTACCTCTCTTACTGAGAAAATCCGGATGGACCCAATACTTCGACTCCACCTGAAATGGCCAAACTTGGACCGCCATACTCAACAAATCCATCGAACTCGGTTACTTTTGGATGTAAATCAAGGGTTATACTGTAATCATCTTCCTCTACTCGAGGCGTAACAGTGAGCTCCACTCCAATATCACGCGACGTGAAATCCTGGGGAGTGCGACCACACCGGCTGATCCACCACTGGTGCCGCCAGATAGGGAGGAACCGGAACCCACTTCAGGTTCAATATCACTGTAGCGCTGCGGATAAAGTAACTCTTGAGCGACCTTAATTGTAGCCAGATCACCTGAAAGTACCGTTACCTTAGGTGCGCTCAAAAGATCCGAACCGGACTTCTGAGATAAAGCCCGAAGCATTGCCGTAACATCGAACTCTCCCAAGGTTCCTGTAGTCACAGCTAAGGGTGTGGAAGAATTGGAAACCGCATTTTCTCCAGGGATTTGCGGAGGAATAATTTGAGCGATGGATTGCCTATCAACAAAAATGTCCGAACCGCTGGCTATCTGATCAAAGGCATTCACAATCACGTAACGCGTACTGTCCTTGTCTGGAAGAATTAATAGTGCGATGGCCCAGCCACCCAATCCAACAACCAAAATGATAGTCAAAATGACGAGGAAAGATCCTTTCTTTTTCTCGCGAGGACGAACACCCGTTACCGTATTGGCTAAGGGGTTGGTCGGCCCCCTTTCGACATCAGTCTGGGCACGTTTTAATGCATCGTTTATAAGACTCATAGCTCACTAATATTGTAAAGATTTGCGGCCGCGACGCACATCCCAGTAATTCACTTCATCTGAACTACGGGCATAGGCAGATAGTAAAGCCTTGTCACAAATGTTGTTGATCATTCGGGGAATCCCACCACTCCATTTGAACACCCGGCGCTCGGCCACTTTGGTAAATTGAGGCCGGCCTGAAGATCCAGCGCGACTGAGGCGATGTTGAATATAGTGAACCGTGTCATCGTAGCTCAGTCTGGAAAGATCATAACGGACCAAAATTCTTTGACGAAGCTGGCGAAGTCGACGCTGGTCAAGCAGTTCACTTAGCTCGGGTTGGCCAATCAAAATAATCTGCATGAGTTTTTGCGTATCTGTTTCCAGATTGGATAGAAGACGCACTTGCTCTAGCACTTCAAAAGAAAGGTTCTGTGCCTCATCGATAATCATTACGACATCTTTGCCCGCTTGATGTTTGGTCAGGATCAATTCGTAGATCTTTTCGATGAGTTCGTTCTTCCCACGTGGAGGATTCTCGACCCCCAACTCTGTAAGAATCGCGCGAAGCAACTGGGTCTCGGTCACACGTGGATTAAGAATCAGCGCGGTCTCGTACCTGTCCGGATCCAGCTCGTTGAGCAGACGACGGCATAAAGTAGTTTTTCCGCAACCCACCTCTCCAGTTAGCACAATAAACCCTTTCTTCTCATCAATCCCATATTTGAGATGCTGAAGTGCTTCATTGTGAAACTGACTTAGATACAAAAATTTGGGTCAGGGGTAATGTTAAAAGGCATTTCCTGGAAGCCAAAGTAGTCCTGATACATGACACGGTTATTAATGTTCTAGTTACCCTCCTCATAGGTTCATTTTCTTTAGTTAAAGGAAGGTCACGCCAAACAGTGAGCCATACGGGGTAGAGAGTTTACACGGCTGAAATGGAACCGAGAGCCTTTTGACATAAAATTGAAGCCGTATTGGTAGTTTCACCTAATTTACATGAAACCCCGCCGCTTCGGGGCTGACCCTGGCGATTTTATTAAAATTGCAAACTATTACCCCTAGCCCAAATCGATCACAAAGAAATGCGAAGCTTTCTATCTTCACTTTTCCCTTAAACCTCTCCAAGTATAGCCGAATCCGTTTATGAAACAGTTCGTTTTAACAACGCTACTGACCTGTCTACTGGTTATGTGCTCGCTTGTACTAGTGATCATGGCAATCGAGCTTTATAAAACTCGAAACCAACTCGCGTACCTAAAAACACGGGATATGGAGTATTCCGTACGCATTCGGGAGATTGAACAGGATCTTTCAGCCAAGGACGAATACCTGGATAAATTGCTCACTGATCCTGACTTTCTGGAACAGGTGGTGCGCGAGCGTCTGGGCTACACTCGTCCCGAAGAATACATTTATCGTTTTCCAAAAGAACCCAAGTCATCATCACAAAATCCATGATTCATCCCTTGATTGAACAATTTTCTCAAGCTGCCCAAAGCCAGGTCTTTAAATTCTGGAAAGAACTAAACGTAGAAGAACAGGCATCCTTGTTAGAAGAAGCTGGCGAAATTGATCTAGCGGAAGTTGCTACTTTGTACCGGACCCTCGTCGAAGGGGGCGGGGAAGATCAGGAAGATTATTCAGGTATCGAACCGGCACCCTATATCGCTCATCCGACGAAAGGTGGAAATGGCGAGCACTGGGGCGAAGCACGAAAGATTGGTGAAGCAGCTCTTCGCCGAGGTTCTGTGGCCGCATTCGTAGTAGCGGGAGGACAAGGGACGCGCCTGGGCTACGACAAGCCAAAAGGATTTTTCCCAGTGACGCCCCTCCATGGGAAATCTTTGTTTCAGGTATTTGCAGAAAAGATTAAGGCCGCTGAAAACACCTATGAGTCCACCATCCCATGGTTTATAATGACGAGTAATGTGAACCACGAGGATACGGTGGAATTTTTAGAAACGAACCAGTATTTCGGACTTCAATCGAATCAGGTTCATTGCTTTCGACAGGGCCGCATGCCAGCTATCGACACGAACGGGGAAATTCTCATGTCCAGCAAATGCTCCGTCGCCATGAGCCCGGACGGTCATGGTGGCTCATTGCGAGCATTAGTCCGTAGTGGAGCGACCAAGATCATGGAGGGAAACGGGATAGATGTGTTGAGCTACTTCCAGGTGGACAATCCACTGATCAAAGTAATCGATCCAACCTTTATCGGATTCCACCTGCAAAGCGAAGCGGGTATGTCTAGCAAGATGATCCCTAAAGCCTACGCAGATGAAAAGGTGGGGGTTTTCTGTAAGCAGGAAAACAAGACGGTGGTCATTGAATACAGCGACCTTCCGGAGGATCTCATGCACACAACCGATGATGAGGGACAATTGAAATTTCTATCCGGAAGCATCGCCATTCATACCTTGTCTCGGAATTTTATAAATCAAATGGGTGGAGGTGATAGCACATCCCCTAGCCTACCATTTCACCGAGCCAACAAAAAGATTTCAACGATCGACGACGCCGGAAATCAAGTTACACCGGAGTCGCCAAATGGAATCAAGTTTGAGATGTTTGTGTTCGACGCCCTACCATTTTCAGAGAAAACAGTTGTCATCGAAACTCAACGTTCTTCCGATTTTAGTCCGGTTAAAAACGCAGAAGGGCTCGATTCACCTAAGACCTGTAAAGAAGGCCAGATGAAAGAATTCTCGTCCTGGTTTCAGGCAGCAGGTTCACCCATTGCAATAGATGAAAACGGAGTCCCAGTGCAGCTCGTAGAAGTGAGCCCGCTTTTTGGATACGATGAAATATCTTTCACCAAAAGCTGGAATGCTCTGTCAGAAAAGCCAAACTTAAATCAAACTATAGACCTTAAATAATTTCAATACAATGAGCCTCATCGAATCCATTAAACTGGCGGGATCAGAAAATAAGATTCTCCCGTCTACCGCTGAAAATATGGCCCTCTGGGTCGAAGGTAATTTCCTTCCCGATTGGGCGCTTGAAAGTATCCAGGAACTGCTCAAAAAAGAAGCCTTTGAAGAACTGAACGACCGATTCTATAAAAATATGGAATTCGGAACCGGCGGAATGCGTGGTAGGACGATTGGACGAATCTCAGCAGAAGCCGAACAGGGCACTCTTTCCGATTTGGGGACGCCAGCTCATCCGGCTATTGGGTCTAATGTACTAAATGACTTTAATCTGATTCGCGCAACCATCGGCCTTTTCAACTACTCGCAACAACATCTTAAAAGTAGTGAGATCTTTGATATTCCGAAACTTGTAATAGCCCATGATGTGCGCCACTTCTCGCGTTACTTTTGCGAACTTGCCGCATCCACCTGGACGCGACTAGGCGGATTGGCCATGATCTTTGAGGGTCCACGTTCGACCCCGCACCTCAGCTTTTCCGTTCGTAAACTCAACGCCACAGCCGGGATTGTCATCACCGCAAGTCATAACCCGCCTCATGACAACGGCTTCAAAGCTTACTTTAGTGATGGCGCACAAGTCGTCGAACCCCATGCCTCCGGAATCATCTCCCAGGTAAACGAAGTGGATCTGGCCGAAACGGCACAACACGTAGAAGTTGATCTCGATAAAGTAATCACCCTGCCCTCATCCATAGATGAAGCTTACCTTTCCTCGGTCATGGATGTTGTTTTGGACAAGACCTTGTTCAAGGAAAGTGACGTTAAAGTAGTATTCACACCCATTCACGGCACTGGCGGTGTTGCCTCCGTGCCCGTCCTTCAACGCTTAGGCGTAAGTGTAGACACGGTTGCGAAACAAGATGCATTTGATCCCCGTTTCCCAACTGTTAAGTCTCCCAATCCGGAAAACGCTGAGGCCCTTTCCAAAGCAATAGCGCACGCGGAATCGACCGGAGCTGATGTAGTTATCGCGACCGATCCCGATTGCGATCGTATGGGAGTTGCAGTACGTGACACCGAAGGGAAAATGCAATTGTTGTCCGGCAACATGATTGGCTCGGTAATGGCCGAGTATCGGATTGTCCAAATGAAGGAACGTGGGATACTTCCTCCAGGTGGCACGGACAATGCCGTTTTGATTAAGACCTTTGTAACCACTCCACTTCAGGATGCCATCGGTAAGGCTCATGGCTTGAAGGTGATTAACACACTGACAGGATTTAAGTGGATCGGCGAAAAAATCGGCCAGTACGAACAACAGCTTCAAGCCACACTCAAAAACCTGAAGGGCTACCAAATCGATTACGATAACACCAACTACCTGAAGCGTGCCGATTTACTTCAGGAGCATAGCACTTTTTATGTTTTCGGAGGTGAAGAAAGCTACGGTTATCTAGGCAGTGATGCAGTTCGCGACAAGGATGGGAATGCTGCAGTGGTTATGTTTTGTGAAATAGCAGCGTACCTAAAGAACCAAGGGAAAACCTTCCTCGACTACCTGGACTTTCTGTACTGTAAATACGGGTACTACTTTGAAACCTTGGGGAATGTCTACTACGAAGGAGCAGCAGGAGCACAGAAAATAAAAAACATTCTCGACTCCTATCGATCCGACTCGCCGAAAGAAATCGGCGGCATTGCTGTAAGCGAAATGAAAGATTTCGGCGTCGAGGTGTTTGAAGACGCTGATGGGAAAGCTATCCCTAAACAGGATTTCTACTTCCTTACCCTGGCCAACGGATACCAGTACGCCGTTCGAGGCAGCGGTACTGAACCGAAAATTAAATTTTACTTATTCGGCCGGGAAGATGTAGCGGATCCATCCCAGCTCGAAGAAAAGAAAGCGCTTACCCAATCCACAGTCGATTCGATGAAAGAAGCTATCTTGGCAGACGCGGATATTCGTTCGAAAGGAACAGAATAACCGTTGGATTAAAGACTGTTTCGCGGAAGCTGCGGGGGGCATAAAGCCTGAACCCGCGGATGGCGAAGCACCTCTACAGTAATATCAAGGACGGCGTTTCCAGGATTTCCTTAAGAGCCTTTAAGAACATCGCTCCAACTGCGCCATCCACAACTCGGTGGTCGAAGCTTCCTCCAACCGTCATGCGATGACCAACGACAATTTGATCATGGGCATCTACCACAGGTTGTTTAACGGCTGTTCCCACTGAAAGGATACCGGTATTCGGCTGATTGATGATTCCAAAAAATCCGGTGATCGGGAACATCCCTAAAGTAGAAACCGTAAACGTACTGCCCGACATTTCAGCAGGCTTCAGCTTTTTGTTTTTAGCTTTGCCGGCCAGTTCCTTGAGCTCGGCACTGAATTGGCGAACACCCTTTGTGTGAGCGTCTTTTATAACCGGGACTACCAAACCATCATCAACGGCAACCGCTACACCCAGGTGAACAGATCCGTGCTGCAAAATGTGATCTCCACCCCAAGAGGAGTTTACTTGAGGAACCCGCCGCAGGGCTTCCGTCGTGGCCTTCAAAATGAAATCTGTAACGGTTAGCTTTATTCCGCCTTGCTCAGCGGGTAGTTGGGCAAGGTGTGTGTTTAGGTCAGAGCGAAGCTTCATGAGAGGTGCCACGTCTACTTCTGTTTCGAGATAAAAATGAGGCACTTGGGATTTGGACTCCATCAAACGCTGAGCAATTACAGCCCGCATGTTTGACAACGGACGTTTGCCCCCTTCTGCAATGGCACTTCCAGAACTCGTCGTCGGGATCGAAGCGGCTGAACTGGGTGCAGATGTACTTGAATCTGGATTTCCGGAGGCAGATTCAACATCGGCCTTAATAACGCGACCGCCAGGGCCGGAACCTTTTACAGTCGATAAATCGATCCCTTTTGCCTCAGCCAACTTTTTGGCGAGAGGCGATGCCTTTACCCGGCCATCAGAAGATGGTGCAACCAGAACTTCTGTTTTGGTCTCTACCTTACCGGGAACTTCGGCCGGCACAGCTTCTTCCGATTTAGCGGACGGTAATGCTTCCGATTTAGCTGGAGAAGGTTCTTCTGCAGGGGCACTTCCAACTAAGGCTGCTAAGTCTACCGCTTCCCCTTTTTCACCAATGACAGCGACAGGACCTCCAATCGGAACCTGGTCTCCCGTACTCGCAACCTGTTTTAAAAGAATTCCTTCATCGAATGCCTCAAGCTCCATGGTTGCCTTGTCGGTTTCCACTTCAGCAATAAGGTCACCGGGTTCGATGGCGTCCCCTTCATTCTTGAGCCAGGCAATAAGCGTTCCCACGCTCATCGTATCACTCAGTTTAGGCATTTCAATTACTGTGGCCATAAGTCGGTTTCTTAAATCTTCGTCTCTGTTTTGGTCGGAACTATTTGAGCACTTCGAGAGCCTCTTTGACAACTCTTTCAGGATAAGGAAGCTGAAGTTTCTCCAAGGGAGGTGAATAGATAGCTGGAGCATCCACAGCAGATACCCGTTTGATCGGGCCATCCAGGAAATCGAAAGCTTTCTCTTGAATCATATGCGAGATCTGAGCATCAACTCCGCAAAATGGTTTATTCTCCTCAACCAAGAGAACACGGTTGGTCTTTCTAACCGAAGTTAAAATCGTTTCTTCATCCAAAGGACGGATCGACCGGAGGTCTACTACTTCAGCGTCTATGCCATGTTCGGCCTTCAAGACTTCTGCGGCCTTTAAGCTAGTAATGGTGGCTCGGCCGTGGGCAACAATTGTCAGATCCGCGCCTTCGCGTTTTACATCAGCAAGACCCAGAGGAATGATGTACTCCTCTTCAGGGATTTCGCCGGTGTCATTATAAAGAATGGTGTTTTCCATAAAAAACACCGGGTCATTGTCACGGATTGCAGCTTTTAAAAGTCCTTTCGCGTCATAGGCAGTCGCCGGGCACACTACCTTGAGTCCCGGGGTGTTTGCCGCAAAGTTTTCAACGGTATGCGAATGAGTCGCGCCAACACTGGTTCCTCCATTACTGGGTCCTCGGACAACCAAAGGCACGTTTGCCAATCCACCAGACATGTACCGCACGTTGGGGGCATTATTGAACAACTGATCAAAAGCAACGTAGGAAAAACTCCAAAACATGAGCTCACAAATAGGACGCAAACCCATCATTGCCGCACCAATCGCCATTCCGGTAAATCCAGCTTCACTGATTGGCGTATCGATTACGCGTTTAGCGCCAAAGCGCTCAAGGAGACCTTCAGTTACTTTGTAGGATCCTTTGAACTGGGCAACTTCCTCCCCCATGGTCATGACCTTGTCGTCACGATCCATTTCTTCCGCCATGGCCTGCATGAGGGCTTCTCTATAAGTTAATACGGGCATTGTTATAAAAGTTAGAAATTAGCTTTAGCCTTCGACCGGTGGATCCTGGAAGAAAATACGACCTTGAGACACCTTGTGCTCTGGATTGTCTTCTTCCCAGTAGACATCACGGGTGATTTCTTCTGTAGGTGGGAAAGGACTTTGTTCAGCAAACGTGACCGACTCTTCTGCCTCGGCACGGGCGGCTTTATCAATTTCCTTCGCTTCAGCTTCTGTTAATACACCTTGGGAGATCAATTTTTCTCGGTAGAGGTTAATGGGATCCTTAGTGCGCTGATATTCGGCAATCTCGTCTTTGGTCCGGTAGGTTTTATCCGGGTCAGCCACGGAGTGGCCACGATAACGGTAGGTATCGATCTCGAGAATAGTGGGCTTGCACTCATTGTGTGCACGAGCCATGGCTTCGGACGTTTTCTGACGAACCTCTTCCAAGTCATGTCCGTCACAGATATCCCAGGCGATATTATAACCCTCGGCACGTTTAGCCAGGATTTCTCCGGCAGAGGAACGCTCCTGGCTGGTGCCCATGGAGTAACCGTTGTTTTCAATGATATAAATAACTGGAAGATCCCAGAGGCCCGCTAGGTTGAGCGATTCGTGGTAAGCCCCTTGATTCACAGCACCGTCTCCCATGAAACACATGCAGGAACCCTTTAATTCTTGGTATTTGAGCGCGTAAGCGATTCCGGCTCCCAATGGGGTTTGCCCGGCGACAATTCCGTGGCCGCCCCAGTAATTCTTGTCCGGCGCGAAAAAGTGCATGGATCCACCCTTCCCTTTTGAACAGCCTGTGTATTTTCCGTACAGTTCGGCCATACATTCGTTCATTCCCATACCAACAGCTAGGGCATGGCCGTGATCGCGATAGGCAGTGATGACGTGATCGTGTTCACCCATCATCGACACCGTCCCAACAGCAACGGCTTCCTGGCCGATGTAAAGGTGGAGAAATCCGCCTATCTTACCTTGTTGATAGACGCGCAACGAACGCTCTTCAAAGCGTCTAATGCGAAGCATGGTAGTGAGAAACCCAATTTTCTGCTCGTTGGTCAGCTTCGTATTTACATCCGCGGACTTTCCTTTAGCAGCCTTTTTGCTTGGGCTTTTTTTGGTGGTTTTCTTTGTCGTTGTCACAATGTGCCGTAATTAAAGAGGCCGGAGCTTAGGAACCCGCCTGAAAAGTTCAACCCTAGTGTGCATGAATCTTTGCCGTCTCATTATAGCCTGTAAAACCGGGATCTAACCTAAAAACCTTCTAAGTACTAGGCAGGCACAATTAGCCTAAATCTTCAGGTTTTCTAGGGTATGTACTTTGTTCAACTACTACATCTTCAGGCATACCTCCCATGCAATTCGCCCGTAAAGCGGTAAACCCCGACCGATCTTGCCGATAAATATCCCACAGTAGTTTCCTATCGGTTTCAGGAACAGGAAGGTGGTCAATATCCGACTCTTTATAGAAGGCAAACTGCCCTTCGTCGAAATCGGCTGGCAGTCCGATAATCGGCTTCAAGCAATCAAAGAGAAACATCAGCCAGTGAGTTTTACCTTCGTAACCCTTTTCGGAGATCATGCAAAACAGGTGCAGGTCATCTTCAGTCAATTCCATACCTGTCTCCTCCTGGGCCTCACGGATCGCACATTCGTAAGGCGACTCTCCCAGAGGCATTTCCAATTTCCCGCCAATCGGACTCCAACACCCCCGGTTTGGCTCTTTGTTACGTTTTAACAATAACAGCTCACCGGCCTCATCTCGCACAAAGATCAAAACACTGATTTTAAAAGGAAGCATGATTATTAGTAGGGAGTAGCAGTTATTGGTTCTTGGACAAAACAAAGACAATCGAAATAAGCCTGACCCATTCAAGCTATTCCAAGCTAAAATAAATCGGGGAAATCCTGAGGATTGCAAATCCTGACAGATGATACATACTATGACCTAAAAAATAATGACCATCTTATGGAAAAACTAAGGGGCTGTCCTAGCTAAGGAACTAATCTAGGACAAAAATATGTATGAAAGACGTAGTCGTTTACCAAGTTATCAGCAAGGAGAACTATTGAAGATGTTTGTCGTAGGATCCACCGCCCGAG
>Ga0114999_10008208_pt1 | contig 11661 bp, 10 predicted proteins | sample ArcticOcean_MG_C_3_FD_89820 | JGI IMG/M metagenome (GOLD analysis project Ga0114999, IMG submission 89820) | Marine microbial communities from western Arctic Ocean - ArcticOcean_MG_CB8_126 | ecosystem: Environmental > Aquatic > Marine > Oceanic | place: Arctic Ocean: Canada Basin | collected...
CCCTCCCCCTGGATGGACGAGGGTCGGGGTGGGGGTGAGAAGAGGCCCGGCCGTATCGCACCGATTCCGCACTTCCCAAGCGGCGGTTAAGCTTCCCGCCGTTCGGATATGGGGGAATCAGAATTATGATTGACAAGATGGGGCTGCGCTCAATTCTCATCACAGGATCGGGCAGCGGGATCGGGTTGGCCATCGCACGCCGCCTGGCCGCGCCGGGCGTCGGCATGACGATCCACGCGCTCACGAACAAGGAGGGCTGCGAGCGCACCAAGCGCGAGGTCGAGGCCAAGGGCGCCGAGACCCAGATCGTCTTGGGCGACCTGGCTGACGGGGCCTTCGCCCGCGAACTCGTCGATCGCTCGGCCGAGGCCTATGGCGGGCTTGACGTGCTGGTCGCCAATGCCGGCTTTCCAGAGTTGCGGATCTGGGAGGAACTCGACCGCGAAGCGATGGAGAATGTCCATAAGGTCGTGACCCTGGGCTTCTGGGAAATGGCCGAACAGGCCATCCCCCATCTGAAGAAAGCCAAGGACGGCCGCGTCGTGACGATCAGCACCCTGAATGTCCATGTCCACCGCCATACCTATCCGAAGTATCCCGCCTCGGCCGCCGCGAAGGCCGGGCTGGAAGCCCTGACCAAGACCCTGGCGATGCATCTCTCGCCCTTCGGGGTCTGCGTCAATTGCGTGGCGCCCGGAATCATCGAAAAAGATTCCGACACGATCCAGTTCTACGATCCGGCGGCGTACGAGCCGTTGCTTGCCCATGTCCCCTTCGGCCGCTTGGGGAGGACTGACGAGGTCGCCGCCATGGTCGCCTTCCTGGCGAGCCCGGATGCGAGCTACGTCACCAATCAGACCATCCATGTGAATGGCGGGATCTGTTAGAGACTCCGATGTCATTGACCGCCCTCATCCCGAGCCTGCCAAAGCCTGAGGATTGCACGGCGGCCGATCCGTGCAACGGCCCCATACTTCGACAGGCTCAGCATGAGGCCGAAGGCAAGGTCGCGGACGACCGATGCAACGCCGTCCCATTGCCCAGCGCCGCTCCCTGGGCCAAGCGACAACCATGACCGTCAAGATCTCCGCCTCCTCCGCCCCCTCGCGGCTCCGGCGCGTCATGGTGCTGAGCGCCTCCGTTCTGGCGGCGGCCGTGTTCGAACTGAACCTGACCAATATCTCGGTCGTCCTGCCCCATATGCAGGGCGCCTTCAGCGCGACTCAGGACCAGGTGAGCTGGGTCGTCACCGCCTTTTTCGTCGGCATGATCGTGGGCTTCGCCTGGTCGGGCTGGGCCGCAGACCGGTTCGGTCGGAAGCAGGTCTTCATGCTGGCCAATCTCGGCTTCGTCGTCGCGACCTTCATGTGCGGTGCCTCCGACACGCTCGGGTCGGAAGTGGCCTGGCGTTTCGGTCAAGGGTTCTGGGGCGGTCCGTTGATGCCGCTCAGCCAGGCGCTCGTGCTCGACTCCTTCCCGCGCCGCCAGCATGGCTTCGCCAACGCCATCTGGGGCATCGGCGTGATGATGGGCCCGGCCCTCGGGCCGCCCTTCGGCGGCTTCATCACCCAACATTGGGAGTGGCATTGGATCTTCTACGCCTGTCTGCCGGCGGCGGGTGTGGCGACGGCGCTGTGCTGGATCTTCGTGCCCAAGACCGAGGGACGGCCGGAGCGGGCCTTCGACCTGATCGGCTTCACCGCCCTGATCCTCGCGGTGATCGCCGCGCAGCTCGCCCTCAACCGGGGGGAACGGCTGGACTGGTTTGCCTCGACCGAGATCATCCTCGAGGTTGCGGCGGCGGCCTTCTTCTTCTACATCCTGGTCGTCCAGACCCTGACGGCGCGTAACCCTTTCATCGAACCGGGCATTTTCCGCGACCGCAACGCGGCGACCGGCCTGGCGATCACCGTGATCTGGGGCTTCACCCTGCACGGTCCGCTGGTTTTGACCGCGCTGCTGCTGCAGGAGCTGCGTGGCATGCCGGTCATGACCATCGGGATCATCATGTCGCCGCGTGGACTCGGGGTGATGGCCGGCATGTTCCTGGCTGCTCAGGTCATCAAACGCGTCGACCCGCGCTATATGATCGCCTTCGGGATGGGCACCCTGGCGCTATCGTCCTGGTTCATGTCGCAATGGACCATGGCAATCGGCGCCTGGGACGTCATGTGGCTGACTACCATGCAGGGCTTTTCGACGGGCTTCAGTTTCGTGCCGCTTTCGACGAAGACCTTCTCGACCCTGCCCCGGCGCTACCGGACCGAGGGGTTGACAGTGTTCAACCTGATCCTGTTCCAGGCGATCAGCGCGGGCATCGCGGTTGCGATGAATGTCCTGACCCGGACCAGCCAGGCAAGCCGGGCCAGCCTGACCGAATTCGTCAGCCCCTATGCCGCCCATAGCAAACTCCTGCCGGAGTCCTGGGATTTCGGCACGATGAGCGGCTTGGCCTCGATCGAGGCGGAGGTCATGCGCCAGGCGGCGATGATCGGCTATCTGAACAATTTCAAGATGATCGCGATCATGGCCGCCTGCGCCATCCCCGCGGTCTTCCTGTTCACCAAGGGCCGCATCACCGGCAACGAGACGGCGGATGACTGACGGTCCGGGCCTTTCCTCTCCTGTTTCCTGGCTCATGCCGAACCTGTCGAAGCTTGGGGCCGTGGCACAATGCAAGGGTGTGCCAGCCTCACCCTTCGACAGGCTCGGGGTGAGGGGCGACAACAGATCGGGCGGAAGGCCATGACCGGCGGCGCCCAGGGATCGATGGGCGCGACGATCGTGCTGCCGGCGGGGCAGCGGCGGATGGTCCTGGCCACGGCGATGTTCACGGGCGCCATCTATTCCCTGAACCTGACCCTGGTGTCGATCTCCCTGCCCTTCATGCAGGGCAGTTTCTCGGCCACGCCGGACCAGATCAGTTGGGTCGTGACCGCCTTCATCATCGGCATGACGGCGATGATCACTTCGACCGGCTGGGTCGCGGCCCGGCTGGGGCGCAAGCGCCTCTACATTCTCTCCCTTGCCACCTTCACCCTGATCTCGCTGATGTGCGGCAATGCCACCTCGCTCGAGGAGGAAGTCATGTGGCGCTTCCTCCAAGGCGTGTCGGGCGCACCTTTGATCCCCCTCAGCCAGGCCATCGTGATCGACGTCTATCCACGCGAGGAATCGGCCCGGGCCCTAGGGGTCTGGGCCATCGGCATGATGGTCGGCCCAGTGATTGCCCCGCCAATCGGCGGCTGGATCACCGACCTCTACGGCTGGCCTGCCGTTTTCTTCATCAATCTGCCCATCGGCCTCTGCGCCTTCCTGGGGGCAATCCTGTTCATTCCTTCGACACCGGCCGAGCGCGGCCGCCGGATCGACGCGCTGGGCCTGGGCACCCTTGTGATCGGATTAATAGCCATCCAGCTCACCCTCAACCGGGGCACGCGGCTCGACTGGTTCGCGTCGAGCGAGATCCTGATCACCTTCTCGATCGGCGTTGCTTTTCTCTATGCCTTCGTCGTCCATGCCCTGACAGGGCGCGACACCTTGATCAACCCGGCCATGTTCCGCGACCGGAACTACACCTTCGGCCTCTGCCTGATCGCTTTCTTGGGCACGCAGGTTTTCCTACCGACCCTGCTGTTGCCGCTGATGCTGAAGAATCTGGTGCATTACCCGATCGACATGATCGGCCTGCTGCTGGCCCCGCGCGCGATCGGCATCATGATCGCATCGGCCTTTACCGGCCCGCTGACCCAACGCATCGACCCACGCCTGCTGATCGTCGCAGGCTTCCTGATGATCGGCGCCGCGAACTGGATGATGGGGCAATGGAGTCTGGATGTCGGGCCCTGGGCGGTGATCTGGACTGGGTTGATTCAGGGCGCTGGCTCGAACCTGGTCTTTGTGCCGCTCAACGCCCTGACCTTCCGGACCCTGGCCGGCCGCTACCGGGGCGACGCCGTGCCGCTCTTCTATCTGGTGCTGAATCTGGGGGCGAGTGCGGGGATCGCCGCGGTCATGACCTATCTGACCCAGGACACCCAGACCGCTCACGCGATCCTCTCGGAGAACATCACCTTGTTCAACGACGGGGCGCGCGACACCATCGGCATGGCCAACATCGGGCGCGAGGTCAGCCGCCAGGCCGGAATGATCGCCTACAATAACACGTTTATGTTCATCGCCGTCCTGGCCGTCATCCCGGTGCCCCTCGTCTATCTGCTCAAACGGGTGCGGCCATGACAGCGGGCATGTTCAGTGCCGTCCTGGCCGTCGTTCCTGCGCCTTTCGTCTATTTTCTGCGGCAGGTGCGATGAGGCGGCAGGGATGAGCGATATCGGCCATCCGGGCGCCGGGCCCGCGCCGAACCGCCACTTGATCATGGCGACCTCGGTCATGTACGGCAATGCCGGCTCGCACGAGGAGGAGGTCTTCTGGCGCTTCCTCCACGGCATTTCCGGCGCGTCGCCGACACCGCTGTCCCAGACCATCCTGGTCGATGTCTACCCGCGAGACGAATATCCTCGTGCGCTTGGCATCTGGAGCATCGGCAGCATGGTTGGCCCGGTCATCGCCCCGCCCATGGGCGGCTGGATCACCGATCTCTACGGCTGGCCGGCCGTCTTCTACATCAATGTGCCGATCGCCCTGCTCGCCCTGATCGGCGCGATCCTCTGGGTGCCGCGAACCCAGACGGTCAATGCGCGCCGGCTCGACGTTTTCGGCTTCTGCGCCCTGCTGATCGGCTTGGCCGCCCTGCAATTGATGATGAACCGGGGCGCCCGGCAGGACTGGCTGGACTCGACCGAAATCGTCGTGGATCTCATGGTCTTCGGCATCTTCATCTATCTCTTCGTCGTGCAGATCATGACCAGCCGGAATCCCGTCCGGCCGCGGTTCCTGTCCCGCACCCACAATCTGGGCTTTGGCCTCTGCATGAATTTCGGCAGCGGCCTGATCGCCTTCCTGCCGCTCATCATGCTGCCCCTGATGCTGCAGATCGTCCAAGGCTATCCGGTCAAACTGATCGGGCTGCTGCTCGTCCCACGCGCGCTCGGCGTGATGGCCTCCAGTCTGCTCGCGGGACGCCACTTCGCCTATGTCGACGCGCGCCTGCTGGCCGCCCTCGGCCTCGACTGCATCACCGTTTCCCACTGTGTGATGGGCCAATGGACCCTCGATGTGACGACCTGGGAAGTCGTCTGGGTCGGCATGCTTCAGGGGCTCGGCGCCGGCATGTTATGGATCTGTCTGAACTACCTCACCTTCGCCTTCGTCGAACCGCGCGAAAGATCGGATGCGGTGCCCTTGCTCTATCTCTCCTTCAAGCTGGCCGTCAGCGTCGACGTGGCCGGGGCCATCACCTTCTGGACCATCGGCGCCCAACGGGCCTATGCGGTTCTGGTCGAGGCCGTGTCTCGCTATAATCGTCTGCTCCACAGCGATCTGGTCCCGCACGGATGGGACCTGCGCCTGCCCGGTGGCGCGGCCGGGATCGACGCGGAGATCGGGCGGCAATCGGCGATGATCGGCTTTGCCGACGCGCAGATCGCCATCGCCCTGATCGCCCTGGCGATTATCCCTGCGCTCTATCTTCTGGGGCGGCCGCGATGACCGGCAGCGCCCAGCCCCTTGCCGGCGCGCGCCTCTGGCTGACCATCGCCGCGGTCATGATCCCGACGACGGTCTATGTCCTGGACCTGACCATCGTCACCGTCGCCCTGCCCCATATGCAGGGCAGCTTCTCGGCGACGGCCGACCAGATCGCCTGGGTGCTGACCGGCTATCTGGTCGGCCAGTCGGTCGTGACCGCCTGCTCCGGTTGGCTCAGTCAACGCTTCGGCCGCAAGCAGATCTACCTGCTGGCGACGATCGGCTTCACCGTCATCTCGGTCTTCTGCGGCATGGCGACCAGCCTGACCGAGGAGGTCGGCTGGCGCGCCCTCCAGGGCATGTTCGGCGCGCCGCTCCTGCCCCTCTCCCAGGCCATCATGCTCGACCTCTTCCCGCGCGAGAAGCACGGCACGGCCAACTCGATCTGGGGCATGGGGATCCTGATCGGCCCGGTGCTCGGGCCGACGGTGGGTGGCATCCTGACCGAGGCCCATAGCTGGCCCTGGGTCTTCTTCGTTAATGTGCCGGTGCTGATCCCGACCATCCTGGGGGTCTGGTTGCTAGTGCCGCGGACGGCGCGTAACCCGGGCCACCGACTCGATTGGTTCGGCTTCAGCGCGCTGATCGTCGCGGTCGGTGCCTTCCAGCTCGCCCTGAACCGGGGGGAGCGCGAGGACTGGTTCGCCTCGACCGAGATCGTCGTCGAGGCCGGGATCGCCACCGTCTTCCTCTATGTCTTTCTGGTCCACAGCTTCACCAGCCCTAGGCCCTTCCTGCGCCCGGGCATCTTCGCCAACCGCAACTACGCCCTGGCGGTCGTCTACGCCTTCTTCTTCGCCATCCTGGTCCAGGCGCCCATCGTGCTGCTCTCGCTCTATTTCCAGAATCTGGGCGATTATCCGGTCGAGGAGGTGGGCTGGCTGCTGACTCCTCGCGGGGTCAGCGCCTTCGCCTCCATGATGCTGGGCGGGCCGCTGCTAGCGCGTTTCGATCCGCGCATCATCATGTTGGTCGGCCTGGCCTGTTTCGGCACCTCGACCCTCCTGATGAGCCAATGGACCCCCGATGTCGATGCCTGGACCGTCGCCTGGGCCGGGCTGATCCAGGGCCTGGGCTCAGGCTTCGTCTGGGTGCCCTTGGGTACCCTCGCCTATGCCACCCTGGCGCCACGCGACATGGACGACGGCATCGCCATGGTCCATCTGGTCTTTACTATCGGCGCGAGCATCGGCATCGTCACCGTGATCAACGTGATGCTGACTGGCACGATCATGAGCCATGCGGTGCTGACCGAATATGTCACTCCCTTCACCCAGACCCTCGCCGGGGATATGGCGCGCGGCGCCTGGGACCTGGAGGCGCGCAAGGGCCTCGCCCTGGTCTATAGTGTGATTTCCCGCCAGGCCGGGGTAATCGGCTATTCCAATGCCTTCCTCGCCCTGACCGCCATCGCCTATGCCCTGATCCCCTTCGTCTGGCTTTTCGTGCGGAACCGCGACGAGGGCCATATGGATACGGGTGGGCCGGCTTAAGGCGAGCAGCCTGCGCCGGACCTTTCGCTATGCCGAAGGGCGCTCCCTCAGTGCCGCGCGGGTTCTGCCAGTGGACACCATCACCGCGCCCGCCAAACAGACGGCGAGGCCGGCCAGGGTGGCGTTGGAATGATCCACCCGTCCCTCGACCGCCTGCATTAGGAAGACGACGAAGGGGATCAGGGCGGCGACGGTGCCGACGGCGAAGGAGGAACTCAACGAAATTGCTTTCTGCACGGCGTAGGCGACGAAGCCCAGGACGACGAGGCCGATGGCGACTCCCAGGGCGATATCGGCGGGCGGCATCGGGGCCTTGGTGTCGAAGCCGAGCCGCCAGGCGACCAAGGCCAGGAAGGAGTTAGAGGGGAAAGCACAGGGCATAGAGCAGTTCCGGCCCGCCCCCTTTCCGGTCGAGGCGCTGGCCGTAGAAGATCATCGCCGTGATGAATATCCGGGCCAGGCCGCGAGGGCGGCGCCGGCGAGGCCGACAAGCGGCCCGCACGTGGCGCTCTTCTCGGTTTCGGATGTCCGGGAAGCCGCGGCGCGGCGGAGCAGCGTGCAATCCTCGCCCTTCGACAGGCTCAGGACGAGGTCGGGGAAGGGCGTTCACGCCCAGTCGAATGTGCAAACCCCATATTTGGCGGGGCCACATGCCGAATCCCCAAGCCCGCATGCTGAGCCTGTCGAAGCATGAGGCCCGGTGGCACGTCGCCGCCCGGTCATGCCGCTTGTTTGCAGACCTGGGCGACCTGGCGGCCGGCGAGGTCGATATCCTCGGCCTCGATGCCGTAATGTGTGACGAAGCGCAGGCGGCGGCCCTTGGGGGGGTTGATGCGGACACCGGCTTCCGCCAAATCGGCGACGAAGCGCTCCGGGTCGGGCCCGTCCTCGGGCAGTTCGACGAAGACCATGTTGGTCTGGACCGCGTCTGGGTCGATGGCCAGGCCGGCTTCGGCCATATAGCCAGCGAGCCGCTTGGCCGTCGCGTGATCCTCGGCCAGACGCTCGATCATCGACTCGAGAGCGACGACGCCCGCGGCAGCGAAGATGCCCGCCTGGCGCATGCCGCCGCCCGCCGCCTGACGCCAATGGCGCGCCGCATCGATGAAATCGCGGCTGCCGCACAGGACCGAGCCGACCGGGCAGGCCAAGCCCTTTGTCAAGCAGAAGGTGATGGAATCCACCGAGCGGACGAGATCGGCGCCGGGCACGCCCAGGGCGACGGCCGCGTTGAAGATCCGCGCGCCGTCGATATGGACCTTGAGGCCGCGCCGATGGGCGGCATCCGCCAGTTCCGCCGTTCCCGCCGGCGAGAGGCAGATGCCGCCGGCAGCGTTATGGGTGTTCTCCAGGCAGAGCAAACTCGTCTTGGGATGCAGGACGCTATCGGGAAAGATCGCGGATTCGAGCTGGGCGACGGTCATGAAGCCGCCACCGGTCGGCACGCTGCGCGGATAGACCGAGCCAAGGGTGGCGATATGCCCGGCCTCGTTGTTGGCGATATGGCAGGCGGCGTCGAGGATCACCGAATTGCCCCGGTCGGTATGGGTCAGCACCGCGGCCAGATTTCCCATCGTGCCGCTGAGGACGAGCAACCCCGCTTCCATGCCGAGGGCCTCGGCGGCCTTCTCTTCCAGCGCCTGGACCGTGGGATCGTCGCGGTAATAGTCGTCGCCCAATTCGGCCTCATACATGGCGCGGCGCATCTCGGGCGACGGATGCGAGACGGTATCGCTGCGCAGATCGATCAGCCGGTTCATGGTTTTCTCCCCGAGAGCGTCGGACTATAGCGATTAGAGCATTCCCGACGCCCGAAGAGGAAGCCTCCCGATTCGATCGGCGTCCCACGCTGCCCATGGCGCGTGTCACGTCCTATACTCGCCCGCCCCCTCGCCCGCGGGTCACTGGCAGGAACTTCCACGACCCAGAGCCTGATCGAGCAGTTCATCATTCTCTGGGTCGTCATCGATCCGATTGGAACGATCCCGGTATTTATCGCCGTGACCGCGCGGGTTGAGCCCGCGCGGCGCTGGAAGGTCGCCTGGGACGCGGCGCTCGTCGCCGCGGGCGTGCCCATGTTCTTCCTGGTCGCCGGGCAATTCCTGATTGACGCCCTCGGCATGAGCCTCGTTTCCTTCCAGATCGCCGGCGGCATGGTGCTGTTCCTCTTCGCACTTACCATGATTTTTCGCGACTCGAAGCCGTCGGAGGAGACCGGCGAAGCCCGCGCTGGGAGACAGGAGCCATCGCCCGCCATCTTCCCTCTGGCCTTGCCTTCGCTGGCCTCGCCCGGCGCGGTGCTCGCGGTCGTTCTGCTCACCGACAACACCGGTTTTAGCGTCACGCAGCAAGCGGTGACAGCGGCGCTCATGCTGACCGTCATCGCCATCGCCTTCCTGCTCATGCTGGCCTCAGGCCCAATTCTGAAAGTCATCCGGGTGAGCGGCGCGGAGGTCATCAGCCGCGTGATGGGCTTGGTCCTGGCATCGGTGGCGGTCGACAACGTCATCGCCGCCGTCATCGAACTGCTGCGCACGACCGAACTCTGATTCAGGCGCGCAGAGCAGCGTTTCGCCGCCATTCCCCCAATACTTCCCTGGGCGACCCCACATCCCGACCGGATAGCCTATACTCGGACAATCATTCTTCGATCACCGGATAGCGGACCGAACTGATGATCGATAGCGCACTCGAACAATTCGTCGTTCTCTTTGTCATCATGAATCCCATCGGAATCGTTCCGATCTTCATCGCGGCCACCGCGAGCTTCGAACCGGCGGAACGACGGAAGACCGCCATCCAAGCGGCACTCGTCGCGGCGGGCGTCCTGTTGTTCTCCATCGTCACCGGCCAGTTCCTGATCGAGGCGATGGGCATAAGCCTGCCGGCCTTCCAGATCGCCGGCGGCATCGTCCTCTTGCTTTTCGCGCTCACCATGATCTTCGGTTCCCCGAGTTCCACCGCGGAGACGGACGGTGCCGGCAAGCCGGGACAGGAAGTATCGCCGGCCATCTTCCCGATCGGCGTGCCGGCGCTCGCCGGGCCCGGCTCGATGCTCGCGGTCGTCCTGCTGACGGACAACAATCGCTTCGCCATCGGAGAGCAGGCCGTGACGGCCGTGCTCATGCTCGTCGTGATCGCAATCGCAGGGTTGATGATGGTGGCCGCCGGACCGATCCTGAAGGTCATACGAACCGGCGGCGCGGCGATCATCAGCCGCGTGATGGGATTGATCCTCGCTTCCATCGCGACGAACAACGTCATCGAGGCCATTATCGATTTGTTGCGGACGACCGAAATCTAGCGACACAACGCGCGCGCCGCCGCCTGGAGAACTCGCCCCCATGATCGCCGCCACCCTCGCCTGCGCTTTGATCTTCGTCGCGATCCATCTGTTCATCGGACGGATGAGCGGGCTGCACGCGGCGCGGCGCAGCGGCTGGCTGTCCTTCTGCGGCGGGGTCGCCGTGGCCTATGTCTTCCTGCATGTCCTGCCGGAACTGGCCGTGCACAATGCGGTTCTCGCGCGGTGGATCGGCGAGGATGCCTGGCTCGCCGACCAGGTCGTCTATCTGGTGGCGCTGTCGGGGCTTCTCGTTTTCTACGGGCTCGAGCGCCATGTCCAAGCCTCGCGCCAGACCAACCGCGCCGAAACAGGCGAGGACCGGCCCGAGGAGACCGTGTTCCACATCCATATGGCCGCCTTCGCCGCATATAACCTGATTATCGGTTATCTGCTACTGCACCGAGAGGAGCCCGGCTTCCGCTCCCTCGCGCTCTATGCCGCCGCGCTGGGCGTCCATTTCCTGAGCAACGATTTCGGGCTGTTCCTGCATCACCGCGAGGAATACGCGCGCCGGGTGCGCTGGATCATGGCGGGGGCGGTGCTGGCCGGCTGGGCCCTGGGCCTGGCCATCGAGGTGCACGAAGCCGCCCTCGCCCTGATCTTCGCCTTCCTCGCCGGCAGCGTGGTGATGAACGTGATGAAGGAGGAACTTCCGGAGGACCGCGCCGCCCGATTCGCGCCCTTCTTCGGCGGCACGGCCTTCTATGGCGCGGTTCTGCTGATCGCCTGAGCGGGACGCCGGCGCTGTTGAGCGGGCACCGGGCGCGGCCTATGATCGCGGCTTCGCGGGGAATGGAGGCAGCAATGGAACGCAGCAACGAGCGTCAGGCCTGGATCAACGGCGAATTCGTGCCGGAAAGCCGCTGCGTCGTGTCCTTCCGGGACCGCAGCTTCAAGTTCGGCGACGGCGTCTTCGACATGACACGCACCTTCGGCCACAAGCTGTTCAAGCTCGACGAGCATATCGACCGGCTTTACCGCTCGCTCAGCTACGTCCGTATCGATCCGGGCATCTCGCCCAAGGAGATGAAGGACATCACCGAGGAATTGACGGAGCGCAACCTCCACCTGATCGGCGAGAGCGACGATTACTGGGTCGGCCAGCGGATTAGCCGCGGCACTTTCATCCCCGAGGCCGATATCCACAGTTCGTCCGGACCGACCGTGATCGTC
>Ga0114999_10008210_pt1 | contig 11661 bp, 10 predicted proteins | sample ArcticOcean_MG_C_3_FD_89820 | JGI IMG/M metagenome (GOLD analysis project Ga0114999, IMG submission 89820) | Marine microbial communities from western Arctic Ocean - ArcticOcean_MG_CB8_126 | ecosystem: Environmental > Aquatic > Marine > Oceanic | place: Arctic Ocean: Canada Basin | collected...
ATCCTGGCAAGGTATTCCCGGGTGGTGCCATTCACGGCGAGGCGTACGGCATCACCTCGGAGTCGTTCCGCCCAACTGGAACTACTGATTGGCAGTAGGCAACTACCGGTATCCAGGTCAGCATTTTACGATTGAATTCGACCTAGGAATTGCCGCCAATTCACAGCCGAATTCCTGCACTTTCGCTAGACTGTGTGTTCGCTGAGATCATCAGCCAGTAAAACCGCGGCTCGCCCACCCCTCGAAGCCGCTTAGACAGGAACAGAAGTGCCCTCAGCATCAGGCAAAGTTCGCATCGGAATTATCGGCCTCGGTGGCTTCGCGAACACCCATATGGAGCACTTCGCGAAGCTCGATAACGTCGAAGTTGTCGCTGCGATGCGACGTGATCCCGAAGCACTTGAAGAATTTCAGCAAATGTGGGACATCTCGAATGGCTTCACCAGTGTTCAAGAGATGCTGGAAATGGACGGGCTTGATGCGATTGACATCATCACTCCGACCGGATCGCACAAAGAACACGCCCTGGCCGCAATCGCAGCTGGCAAACACGTTCTCTGCGACAAGCCGCTTGCCCTGACTGCTGCCGATTGCAAAGAGATGCTCGATGCGGCCGAAAAAGCTGGCGTTATCCATTCAACTAATTTCAACCAGCGCGGTAACACCACTGTCGGCAAAATACGACGATATCTGGACAATGGCTTTGTAGGGCGGATATTCCACGCAAGCGTTTGGTGGGGAATGTCGCATCAATTCGATGTGCGGCCCGACACGCTATCGTGGAGATTCCGTTCTGAAAACGGAGGCGGGTCGGTCTACGAACTGATTCACGCCTTCGACATGCTTCGATTCATAAACGGAGAAGTTTCGAGGGTTGTTGCAACGTTCGACACAACAACTACCCATCGCCCAACTGCAGACAACCCTGAAGGAATCGATGTCGATGTGCCAGACACGTCGGCATTCCTGTGCGAGTGGGTAAACGGTGGATACGCAGTGGTCCACACGTCATTCGCTTCGAGAGGCACTGAAGCTGACGGCAAGACTTCACCACGTCTCGAGATATCTGGAGAAGTCGGTCGAATAACGACCGATGGCCGTTACGGAATACTTGGGGTGACAGGCCCAAACGGCCCCGTAGCTCCGCTTGATCCTGGTGCTGAATATCCTCAGCCTTACAAGCGATTCATTGATGCGGTAATCGCAGGTGATCAATCGCTGGTAGAAACCAGTTTTTATGATGGAATGAAGGCAGCTGAAATTGTCGATGCCGCTTACAAATCTGTTGCTGAATCCCGCTGGGTTGAACTCAACCAAGGCTAAACAAAACACTAATTCATAAATCAAGGAGCATCACAATTCCTATCGAATATGTAAAGCTTGGCCGCACCGGTACGAAGGTCTCGAACATCTGCCTTGGAACCGATAACTACGGCAACGAATGGGGCTGCGACGAGCCGACTGCACACGAAATTCTCGGTACAGCGCTAGACGGCGGAATCAACTTTGTTGATACTTCAGACTCGTACAACACGGGCCGCTCAGAATCGATGATCGGCAATTACCTCACCGACTCGGGACGCCGCAACGAGGTGGTACTTGCAACAAAGTACCGTTCACGTGTTGGAGCGGGAGTAAACGACATTGGTGCCTCTCGGTATCACATAGTCCGGGCAGTAGAAGAATCATTGAGAAGGCTGCGAACAGATCGAATTGATCTGCTCTACTGTCATGCTCTGGACTCCGAAACGCCCATCGAAGAAACACTGAGCGCCGTCGACGACCTGATTCATCAAGGCAAGGTCGTATACGCAGCGGCATCAAACTTCCCAACTTGGATAATGACCAAAGCGTTGTGGACATCCGATGTTCGAAATCTTTACCGATTTGAGGCGATTCAAAGCGTGTTCAATATTCTTCAGCCCGGACTCGGCAGGGAGATGATCCCGTTTGCCGCCGAGCACGGAGTAGCGGTAGTGCCCTACTCGCCACTCGCCAGCGGAATGCTCACCGGCAAACACGGAAAGTCAGGCAAAGCAGTTTCGGGATCGAAATTCGACCAGCGCGACGATTCCGGCGGTGGATCGCTAAAGTCACGTTACTTCAATGACAGGTCATACGACGTGGTTGAGAAAATCACCGCTATAGCCGAAAAATACGGACAACCACCGGTACGTCTTGCGCTGCAGTGGGTGTCTGAATTCCCGGGTGTCACATCACCGATTTTCGGTTCCCGCACCGTCGAACAGATCAACGGAATTCTCGATGCGTGGTCCGAGTCGGCACCCGATGAGGTGATGGCAGAGGTTAGAGCAGTGGCTGACGAGTTCGAATCACAGGCTCCGATGGTCTACCCGCCCAAATCGGGACAGGCCTTAGGCGTACTTTCAGCATCCAGTACAGCGAAATAGGGGGAGCAGTTAAATTGGAATATGTACGACTCGGAAAAACAGGCCTCAAAGTCTCTGAATACTGCATTGGATCTGACAATTTCGGTGGACAGACAAGCACTGAGGATTCGCTTCGCATTATGTCGGCAGCTTTCGACGGCGGCGTGAACTTTATCGACACAGCAAACACCTACTGCGACGGTCGGTCTGAGGAAAACGTTGGTCGTTTTATCAAGACACGTCGCTCGGAAGTGGTTCTCGCAACCAAAGGTAGAAGCGCCATTGGGCCGAACCCGAACGATGTCGGGGTGAACAAAAAATACGTGATGCGGGCTATCGACGACTCCCTCAAGCGTCTTGGCACCGACTACGTCGATCTCTATCAAATTCACGCACCTGACAACACGACGCCAATCGAAGAAACGGTCGAGGCGTACAACGATGTTGTCCGCGCCGGCAAAGCGCGCTACATCGGTGTGTCGAACTACTCCGGAACAGAACTGATGGAGGCACTCTGGGCACAGGACAAGAACGGATACAGCAGATTCAACTCTGTGCAACCCCGTTATAACCTCCTGTATCGGGAAGCCGAGCGTGAACTGTTCCCTGCTTGTCTTGATCAGGGCGTTGGTGCGATTGTTTATTCACCTCAGGCCGGTGGATTCCTGCTTGGAAAACATCGACAGTTCAAAGCAGAACCCGAATCGGGTGGTCGATATTCGTCCGACTTCGGGGCGGCAAACTTCTATAAGTCGACGTACTGGAATGAAGCCACGTTCGATGCGATGGAACAGTTCATGACTGTCACTGAAAAGTACAACGTCTCTCCGATGGCACTTGCACTCATGTGGGTTCGAACAAATCCGGCCGTGTCGGCGTGCATCGTCGGTGCAAGAACCCTCGAGCAACTACAGCAAAACCTCGTTGCCTGGGAAGAAGACGTTCCAGTTGAAGCACTCGATGAAGCCACCGCAATTGGTGATCGACTCTGGGATGTTGCTCCCTGGAAACCACAGATTCACAACGCTCTCCCGGTACCGGCAAAGGCCTGAAGGTTTTAAGAAGCAAATTGAACCATTCGTTAGACGGTCTTACACCGGCATCAATCGAAAAACCTGGATCGCTCGACGAACTCTCCACAACGCTGGCTAAAGTGAGCGGCTCAGGACTGGCGGCGGTACCGTGGGGTGGTGGCACTCGTATCGACGTCGGAAACATTCCTTCGAACTACGATGTCGCTATCGATATCTCTGGCTTCACTGGGCAGATCGAACATGAAGCGGGAGACATGACGGTAGCCGCGAACGCGGGCGTCACCATCGGAACGCTCAACACCCTGCTTGAAAAAGAAGGACAACGGTTGCCCTTTGAGGTCCGTAATCCCTCACAGGCGACTGTAGGCGGTTCAGTGGCCTCTAACGCACCCGGACGTCGTCAGTCCTCGACTGGCGGGATCAGAGACTGGGTTATCGGCATGCAGATCGTCCTTGCTGATGGCACCGTAACCAAAAGTGGTGGCCGAGTGGTCAAAAATGTTCAGGGCTACGAACTGCATCGGCTGCACACAGGGGCCTTCGGGACTCTTGGAATTGTCTCTCAAGTGGCGTTCAAACTGCTACCGCTCCCCCCGGAGCAACAAACGATCGTAATGTGGTTTAACGATGTTAAGACTGCTCGTGACGTTGGGATGGGATTCGTAAACGGCCTGTTTGCTCCAGAAGCAATATCTTTGATTTCTGGACCACTCGCCGCAAGCACTATTCTGGCGGCTAGTGAACAGCCGCCAGCTAAGAAGGCGACATGGGCACTTCTCGTTAAACTGGGCGGTGGGGTCAGGTCTATCGAGAGACAGGTCAACGAGGTCGTAGGAGCGGCGGGGGCAGCTTCTGCAACCGGCTACGGAGTACTTTTCGACGTTTCGGCAAAAGCGGCCTGGGCACATGTGGAAAATGCTGAGTCAAACGCCCAGATAGTAGTCAGAATGAATGCCAGAACTAGCGAAACACTCGACGCCTCAGAGGAGATCAGCGCGAGTACTTCTAAACCGAACAATGACGTATCTACGATTTGCGACCTTGGCTTCGGCGCACTGACGGTTATCGGCAGCTCAGACACATACTCCGATACAGCAGCGATTTCATTCGTAAACTCAGTGGTCGCGGTTGTTTCGAAGCGCCAGAGTTCTTACGTGATAGAGAAATGCCCCGTCGTCGTGAAGCACCAGTTAGACATCTTCAGCGACGTTGGTAGCTCGATAGACGTCATGCGTCGGGTAAAAGCGCAGTACGATCCAGCCAACACACTCAACCCAGGGCGATTCGCAGGAAAGATATAATAGCTCAGATGTCGACCAATCAGCCTATTGGGCCAGCAGGAACTTTTCCGGGATTCTCAGGACCGCACGCCCCGAAGGAATCCGATCTGTACAGATGCGTCCACTGCGGATTTTGCCTGCAGGCGTGCCCAACTTATCTTGAGACTGGTCTTGAAGCCGAATCCCCTCGCGGCCGAATAGCGCTGATGAAAGCGGTCAATGAAGGTCGGCTCGAGATGACCGACTCGGTGATTGGCCACTGGGATATGTGTCTTCAGTGCCGTGCATGTGAACTGTCCTGCCCTTCAGGTGTCGAATACGGCAAGCTGATGGAAGCAACTCGTGCTCAAGTTCAGCAACACACAGAACAGTCGTTCACCGAAAAAACGGCTCGTTCAATCGGCTACAAAACGGTCCTGCCTTCACCGATGAAGTTGCGTATGGCCGGCAACGCACTAAAGCTGTACAAAACATCGGGAATGCGAACCATTGCCCGTGGGACCGGATTACTCAAGCTTCTGCCCGGTGATGCGGAACTTGCAGATGAGTATTTGCCCGAGCTTTCCAAGAAGTTCTTTGTTGCAAAAGGCCAGGTTCACTCGGCGAAAGGCTTACGCAAAGCCAAAGTGGCGATGCTTGCCGGGTGCGTGATGGCCCTGACCCACGCCGAAACTCTCGAAGCAACGGTGCGAGTACTGACACGCAACGGCATCGAAGTTCACCTGACCGCTGGACAAGGCTGCTGTGGAGCGCTGAACACACACGCGGGCGAACCTGATTCAGCAATAGAGATGGCAAAGAAAAATATCGATTCGTTCTTGTCTATCAATCCTGATGCCATCGTTTCCGCTTCCGCGGGTTGCGGGGCAGCCATGAAGGATTATGGGGAACTCCTGAGCAACGAAGCCGGCTATGCCGAAAAGGCCGAACGGGTTGCAGGCCTATCGAAAGATATTCACGAACTACTGGTCGAATACGAATTCGAAGCCCCGAAAAAATCACTCGACGTAACGGTCACATATCAAGATCCGTGCCATCTGCTCAATGTGCAACGAATTACCGACGCGCCACGTGCCATCCTCAACTCGATACCCGGGCTTACGCTGGTTGATCTGGGAGAACCGGGCATGTGCTGTGGATCGGCAGGTACTTACTCGCTGACCCAGCGTGAGATGTCGGCTCAACTCGGCAAGCGCAAGGCCCGAAATGTTTTGGCCACAGGGGCGGCAGTAGTGGCAACTGGCAACCCGGGATGCGCGATGCAGCTGGATTTCGCCCTTACGCAAGTAGCCGAAGAAGACTCGCAAGACCGAACTACAAAGGTTCGATATGTAGTCGACCTGCTGGACCAGGCCTACTCACTCGAGTAGTTCTGCCAGAGCCATTTACGCCTTGCTATCTACGCCTTGTAGGTCGGTGACGGATTCTCGGTCAGTTGCGCACTGGCGGCAGCCGTCGCGGCGCCCTTCGCTACTTCGAATCCGTGTTCTGGCAGAATCTTTTCAAGCGCGTTCAGCAATGCAAACACGTTTGCGGGGACACATGATTCGCCCATCAGGCCAATCCGAATGACCTCGCCTGCAAACTTGCCAAGACCTCGTCCAACCTCGATCGAATACTCGTCGAGCAGCTGAGTTCGCAGCTTCACATCGTCGATGCCCTTGGGCAGCTTTACGATTGTCAGCTGGTCGAGTCGCTCACTCTCGGAAATCGGTAATTCAAGATTCAGCGCTTCAAGTCCAGCCCGCAATGCGGCAGCGTTAGCTTCGTGTCGATTCCAGCGCGTGGCTAGAGTCTCATTGAGCGCCATTGCAACCGCTTCTCGCAACCCGTAGATCATGCTGACAGGAGCAGTGTGGTGGGCGACATGACCAGGACCCCAGTAGTCGGCGATCAGTGAAAGATCGAGGTACCAGGAGGTCGGCGGCTTGGGACGGTTACGAACGTATTCAAGCGCTCGCTCTGACATCGCCACAGGGGAAATTCCGGGAGGTGCAGCCAGGCACTTCTGTGATCCGGAGTAGGCGAAATCGAGATCCCACCCGTCGAAATCCATCTCACAACCTGCAAGTGACGTAACGACATCGGTCATGAACAGCGCACCTGACTCGTGTGCCAAACGTGCGAATTCAGCAATCGGCTGAATGGTTCCGGCAGATGTTTCTGCGTGGATTCCGACTACTAACTGTGTCTCAGGGTGTTCCTTCAACGCATCTGCCAACACCTGGGGGTCCATAGACTTGCCCCACTCCGTTCTGAGCGGAACCACGTTGAAACCGATTCGCTCGGCCATGATTATCTGGCGTTCGCAGAAGTAACCGTATGAACAGATGATCACGGTGTCGCCGGGTTCTGCAAGGCTTACGAGACCAGCTTCCATACCGGCAGATCCCGCACCAGCGACCGCGAATGCACGTTGCTTGGTTTTGAACACTTCACCGAGCATTCCGCTCAGTTCATCGAGTAGATCGAAAAACGCCGGATCCAGATATCCGATGATCGGCAAAGACATTGCTTGAAGCACTCTGGGGCTTGCGGAACTTGGTCCGGGTCCCAAAATCATTCTTCGCGGCACTGACAGTGGCTCGTATCGCTGCCCGTTCTTCACTTCTTTTACCAATCTGATGTGTTCTAAATAAGTTGTTCAGTCGTTTGTTCCGGTTGAATATTCGACTGAATCACCGGAAATTCAACAGGGATGGCTCACACAGCCGATAAGGTTACATCTCGCAGACACTAATATCGCATCGTAGTTTTCTCGCCTGATTTCGTCTTTATAATCCGTCGGCACGCCTAAGCGAGTTCTGTTTGCTCGATAAGGCGTTATTTCGAACGACCCAGGGCTGAAGAACGGAACTCACAAGATGGATCTTGGACTCAATGGCAAAGTTGCAATCGTTACGGGCGGCAGTGACGGAATAGGCAAAGCTGCCGCAATTTCGATGACAAAAGAAGGCGTTAAAGTAGCCATCGTTGGGCGAACTCAGGCAAAACTCGATGCTGCAATCGCCGATATCAAGGCTGAGACCGGTGAGAACGCCGAGAACGACGTCGAAGTTATCGGGATTCCGACCGATGTTTCGGTCGAGTCGGAAGTTCAGGCGATGGTGGCGAAGGTCGTCGATGAGTTCGGCGGCGTAGACATTCTGGTGAACAATGCCGGAACCTCGTCTGCCACAACTCTTGAGAAAATGACCAATGAGAACCTGAAGATCGACTTCGGGATCAAGGTCTACGGCGCGATTTACTGTGCCAGGGCTGTGCTGCCCTATCTGAAGGCGTCTGGCTCGGGTGCAATCATCAACACCACTACTCCCGGTGGCAAGGCTTCGAGTCCCGGCATGCAACCGACCTCGCTATCTCGATCCGCTGGTATTTCTTTGACGAAGTCGTGGGCTGGTGAACTCGCCGAGCACAACATTCGGGTAAACACGATCTGCGTAGGCGTACTGAAATCAGGCCAGCACCGAACTCGGTGGGAATCGATGAACGCTGACGATCCCAGCTACTCACTCGAAGATCACTGGAAATCGGTGGGAGCCAGAGTGCCCCTCGGACGTATTGGTGAAGCCCAAGAGGCCGGCGACGTGATCTGCTTCCTGGCATCGGGGCGTGCGAGCTACGTGACTGGCACTGCGATCAACGTCGACGGTGGAACTGCTCCCGTCGTGTAGTCAGACTCGGTCACCCCGTTAGTTGGCTGAACTTGCTCGGCGTGCCAGTTTATTCGAACGACGTGCGCCGAGTACTCCACCTGTGATTGCCCCAACAATACCGCCAATGAATATACCGAGAATGATGATTGCTCCGGCGATCATGCCTTCGAAGCCCCCATCACGTCCACCAAGAGTCAGCACTGCTATTCCGGCGAATATCAGCCCGATAATAATTGCTCCCGGTTAGACGCCAAGTGCCGCCCATAGCATCCATTTTTTACCGCTGAACAGCGCAATTGATGCAACGCCGATGCCCGTAACAGCACGACGAAAATAATCGCCAGTGAGGTTTCAGCCCGCGTAAATGTCGGCCATAGAATTTCAACGAGGGCGATAACGCCGCTGAGCGACGCTCATTCCAACTTTCGTTTACCGCCGAACAGTATGAGTGCGACAACACCGATTCCGACCACCGCGAGCACCGAGAAAATAATTGCATATGGCGTTTGATCCTGGGTGAAATCCGGGCACAGAATTGCTGCAAGGGCTATCAAGCTACCAAAGGCTACAAGTTTCAGAAATAGTGGTTTCATGTCGGTGAATAGTCGAGCCGGGGGTGTTGTGAAATTCTCACCACCCCGATCAGTAAGGTTCGTTTAGATTGAGCACCAAAAGCTCGCCAATGACGAGGGTGTCAAAGTACTGACGAACATCAACTGCAATTTGTTCCATCGACTCGCAGAACCACGGCAGTAGTTCGAATCCTCGCAGCTACGAGAGATAGTCGACCGCAGAACGCACGAACACCTCGACGCCCAGCGGCAGGCAGTCCTCGCTCCAGTCGAACTTCGCGTTGTGATGACCTTCGATGGCTCTTTCAGCAACTCTGGCGTCATCATGTGCCGCACCAAGCAGGAAGTAGACTCCGGGAACTCGATTGTTGAACTCAGCCATGTCATCACCAACGCTGACCGGCTCCCACTCCCGTGCATTGCCTTCACCAACCACGAGGCTCGCCTGTTGAGTTACCCAGTTCGCAACCTCGGGATCGTTGATAACCGGTGGTGCTCCGTGGATTCGCTCAAAAGATGTCGACGCACGCATAGCGCTCGCTACGTTGCTGGCAATTCGTTCCAGCGATTCCATGATCTGAACGCGAGTTTCAGGTGTGTACGCTCGAACGGTTCCTTCAACCACAACGTTATCGGCGATAACGTTTGGTGCTGATCCACCGTGGATTTGTCCGAACGTGAGCACACCCATGTCGTTTGGCGGGACTTCCCGACTGACAACTGTCTGAGCAGTCGAGATAATCTCAGCGATCGCAGCCACAGGGTCGATCGTCTTGTGCGGCATCGCACCGTGCCCGCCCTTGCCGTGCACCGTCAATCTGAACTGGTCAGCACTAGCAAAAACGGTTGCTCTGTTCACACCGATTATTCCGGTTGGGATCTGATTCCAGAGGTGCGTCCCGATAACTCGATCGGCAGGATATTTCTCAAAAAGGCCGTCGTCGATCATGGCAAGAGCACCCTGAACGATCTCTTCGGCTGGCTGGAAAACGAATATCAACGTGCCCGCAAGCTGATCCTTTATGCCCGCAAGTATTTCAGCGGCGATAACTGCCATCGTGATGTGACCATCGTGGCCGCAGGCGTGCATTCGCCCATTAGTCGAAGCGAACTCGAGCCCGGTAAGCTCGTCGACGGGCAAGCCATCGATGTCGGCTCGAATCATAAGAGTGGGGCCTTCTTTGGCTCCCCTCAGGACTCCGACGAGTCCTGTTTTTCCGATGCCTATCTCAACTTCGAGTCCAGCGGCTGTCAAACGATCGGCAATCGCCTTGCCGGTCTCGTTTTCTTCGAATCCGAGTTCAGGAATACCGTGGAAGTAACGCCGAGTTTCAATTATTTCGGCACCACGGGCTGCGACAAGATCAGATATTGCGTCGGGCATCGGTTTGGTCAAACTCCGGTTCGGTGGCTTCGCGCTATCCGATTCGTGGATAGGCGAAGCAACTTTACCGGTTGGAACGGGAGTTTGCCTCCCTTATGTCATTGCGAGGAGTTCGACGACGTGGCAATCGCGTCCAGTGGGAATCTCGGAACGATCGCGGAAACACTGGGCAGCAGGGGGCTGTCTGCTCAATTGCACGTGATTGCCACGTCGCCTCAGGGCAGGCTCCTCGCAATGTCAGGCATGCCCTGATCGGAACGCGTGTTCGGTCGTACGAGATCCTGAATCTAGTTCAGGATGACGAAGAAGAATTGAAGCCGTTGTTTCCTACTAAGCGAAAACGCCTTCACGAGCGGCACTGGAGTCGAGTCCACGCCTTTGGAAAGCTGCCTGCGCTGCCGGTACGTTCTCAGCTTTGCCCAACCACGCTGCCAGTGGTGCTGCCTGGAGTCCTCGACCGTATGAGTAGGTAAGTTCCCACGGCAGATCTTCGGTATTTGCGATCTTGTTGATCTCGTTGAGGTTCACGACCGACTCTTCGTCGCCCTGCCCGCCTGATAGGAACGCAATGCCGGGAACCGCTGTAGGAACCGTCTCCAGGAAACAATCTATCGTCTGGCGAGCGACCTCGGCGGCCGAGGCCCGATTCGGAGCGTCGGATCCGGATATGACCATGTTCGGCTTCAACACGATGCCTTCGAGATCGACGTTCTGGGCATCGAGTTCCTCGAACGCAGCACGCAGCGAACGATCAGTTGCCAAGCGGCAGTCGTCGATGCTGTGGGATCCATCCATCAGTATTTCAGGTTCGACTATCGGAACAATGCCCTGTTCCTGGCACAACGCAGAGTAGCGTCCAAGCGCGTGCATGTTGGTTCGAATCGCATTGTCGGAAGGACGCCCCTCGCCGATGGTGATGAGTGCGCGCCACTTGGCAAACCGTGCTCCCAGTTCGTAATACTCGGCGAGTCGACCGCGCAGCCAGTCGAGACCCTCGGTGATGAACTCACCTGGTGCTCCAGCGAGATCGTGTGTCGAATTGTCGACTTTGATCCCGGTGAGAACATTTGAGTTCGCAAGCAGTTCGACAAAGCTGATGCCCGAGTCATCCGACTGGCGAATGGTCTCGTCGTACATGATCACACCCGAGACGTAGTCGCCAATATCGGATGTTTGAAACAACAGCTGACGCCACTGACGGCGTGATTCCGTTGTTGATTCGACGTTGATGCTGTCGAATCGCTTTGTAATAGTCCCGGTGCTTTCGTCTGCAGCGAGAATGCCCCGTTTGCGGGCGACCATCTTCAGAGCGATCGCGTTCAGTTCAGCAGAGCCCATTTATGGC
>Ga0114999_10008212_pt1 | contig 11659 bp, 11 predicted proteins | sample ArcticOcean_MG_C_3_FD_89820 | JGI IMG/M metagenome (GOLD analysis project Ga0114999, IMG submission 89820) | Marine microbial communities from western Arctic Ocean - ArcticOcean_MG_CB8_126 | ecosystem: Environmental > Aquatic > Marine > Oceanic | place: Arctic Ocean: Canada Basin | collected...
CACCCCTATGTTCGATGCGATGGTTAATACCTATAAAAAAGCTATTGATACGGGTTTTGGCGAGGAATCAAAAAGTTCAATGCTTAAAGTTTATGAAAAAATTTTGGCGTTACTGTCGCAAAAACAGTTGATAAAAAGCAATAGGCCGTCAAACTGATAAAATTTAGTCGAACCTCTTTTATTCATGGCTTGTGACGCATATTCTATTTGTATAATTAATTTATAACGAGGGTAATATGGACGATCAAACACGTATAAAATTAGAAGCAGCCGCTTTTCGGGGATTGGTTAAGCATCTGCAAACCCGCCCCGATGCACAAAACATCGATTTAATGAATTTAGCTGGATTCTGCCGCAACTGCTTGTCAAAGTGGTACATGGCGGCTGCCGTGGAAAAAGGCATCGGTATGGATTATGATGCAGCCCGTGAAGTAGTTTATGGCATGACCTACGACGAATGGAAATCCAACCATCAATTGCCCGCATCAGAAGAGCAAAAGAAAAAATTTGAAGATACCAAACCTATCCATGCCAAAATTAGTGACCACAATTAAACCCTGTGGTTCTTTTATCATCAGAAACCTATAACCTTTGGCCATCATCGGGATATCATCAATTGATCCGCGATGAGCGTGGGCATTTGATTGTCACAGATGATTATTTACGGCGTTTTTTGAGTGGACCAGAAATTTACCCAATTGATGAATCATGTAATGCAGAGCGGGATTTGCATGCAAAACTGTGGGCTGATCCACGCAGCTTCATATCAAACGTTGAACTTAAAAAAATGGTGGATAATGATGTTCAGGAAAACTATCAACAGGTCCTAAAACTCAGAGACTTATTGGTTAAGGCAGGCACATTGGAAGCCTGCTATTTGGATATATTCATCTCCGGAACAATAACGTTTCCTCCAGTATTTTTAGATCAAATTGTGCATGCTATAGTGCACAATATTTTGGCCTGCGTGGAGGAGCCCATGCAGGCCCGCGCCGCTGAAACGATGTTTCGTGAGCAAACAGCAACGATCCATGAAGGCCATATTTTGTTGGGTGATACGGCGACTGTAAACCGCTTAGGATCACCCGGTGGCTTGGGTGACATGGGGCAACTGTTGAACGAAAATGGTATTAAAACTCGCGCCGTTGAAATGGATGTTTTGATTGCTGAAACGGAGGAGATATATTGGCCACGATGCGAAGCATTCGACACAGTTCTTGATATCTCGTTCTCTAGGCCTGGTTTGGATGCTTTGTGTCGGATGTTGGAAGCTTGGGTTAAACATTTCACCAGCGCCGCAGTTAGCATTCAACCCGTGCAAAAAATCACTGATGAAAAATGGGTTTGGCATTCGGGCTTGGACGGTGAAGCGTCGGGGTTACTTAATGATTTGTATGAAGGTCAAGGAGTATCTGAAGATAGGATGGCCAGGTTATTGTCGTTGTTCCGTCTAGAGTTTTCTGATCCAACTCTTATGCGATCCAACATTCAAGGCCGCCCAGTTTATTTAGGCCTCGCCATGACAACTAATAATCGTGTCCGTTTGAAACCTCAAAATTTATTGATGAATTTACCCTATAATCAATCAATGTAAATTTTTTATAGGTTTTCAACCTGATTTATTTTCTCAAGTACCAATCGACACACATAATAATATCTACGTAGTCATTTTCGCTTATTCTTAAAAAACGCCTGTAGCATTTTGGTCGCTTGTTGTTCACGGACTCCACCGATGACTTCGGGGGGGTGATGACAAGTCGTGTGGCTGTAAATGCGCGGTCCGTGATCTACTCCACCGCCTTTTGCATCGTAGGCGGCAAAAAACAAACGCCGGATACGGGCAAACGATATAGCTTGGGCGCACATTGGGCAGGGTTCTAGTGTTACGTACAAATCACAATCAATCAGCCGAGGCGACTGCTTTAGTTTTGTGGCATCCCGGATAAGTAAAATTTCAGCGTGAGCAGTGGGGTCTGTCAACTCTTCGACCCGGTTTCCTTGGGCGGCTAAAATCGTGCCCGTATGCACATTAACCAAAACCCCACCAATCGGCACTTCACCTCGCATTTCTGCTTTGTAGGCTTGCCCAAATGCAGCCTCCATAGGGTCAATATTGGTTTTATTTTTATCTATCATTAGGACTTAAAGTTGCCTGTGCTTCCAGGGATCGTCAAGGCTAGGCTTGCACTGCTCGATTGAGGGGCATACTCTGCGCCAAAATCTGACCTATAGGATGAGATGATTAAAATTTTATACCAATCAGATCCCGACAACGCCAAAGGCGACCGCATTGCTAAAGTTTTAGCTCGTGCTGGGTTGTGCTCAAGGCGTGAAGCCGAACGTTGGGTTGAGGCTGGACGCGTGACAGTTGATGGTGAGAAGCTTCAAAGCCCCGCATTTAACGTCAACCCAGGGGCCCGGGTTATGGTCGATGGCAAGGTCCTACCATCCAAACAAGACCCGCGCGTCTGGCGCTATCACAAGCCACCAGGTTTACTGACCACCAATAAAGACCCAGAAGGCCGCCCAACCATTTTTGAACGCCTGCCCCGCGAATTACCCCGCGTTATTTCTGTTGGTCGCTTGGATATAAACTCAGAAGGATTGTTGTTACTGACTAATGATGGCGGTTTAGCCCGTAAAATGGAATTACCCGATACTGGCTGGAAGCGCCAATATCGGGTTCGTGTACATGGCAATGTCCGCCAACGAGATTTAGATAACTTGAAAAAAGGAATAACTGTTGAGGGTATACATTACGCTCCAATCGAGGCTAAATTAGAAAAGCTAGACGCCACTAACGCGTGGGTTGCAATTAATTTGATCGAGGGAAAAAACCGTGAAATTCGTAAAATCATGGATCATCTGGGACTACGTGTGAACCGCTTAATCCGCTTGGCATACGGGCCATTTCACTTAGGTAAACTGGTTCGGGGGCAAGTCTCTGAACTGCCAACCAAGTCTATGCGTGATAATTTAGGCGTCACCTATTCCCGTTCCAAGGGATACATAGATAAAGAATGAAAATTGTAGGTGGAACTCACAAAGGGCGTGCTCTCGTTGCCCCACCAGGACGTGAGACCCGGCCCACGTCGGACCGTGTTCGGGAAACAATTTTTAACATTCTGACCCATAGCATAGATAATTTCGAACTAAGCAAAATCTCTGTTGTTGATGTTTTTGCCGGTACTGGAGCACTGGGTTTAGAAGCTCTTTCACGGGGTGCTAGGCATGCAACTTTTATTGATTCAAGTCGCCAAGCGCTTGACATTGTTAAGAAAAACTCAGCTATCCTCAACGAATGGAGAAATACAACCTTATTGAAGCTTGACGCGACACGCTTTTCGCCTCCACCGCGGGCTGCAAACGCACCCTGCGGTTTGGCATTTTTGGATGCGCCTTATGAACAGGAGTTGTCGCTTCCAGCATTGCTTGGGATCGTAAATAAAGGTTGGGTTAAGTCTGGTGCCATAGTGATTGTTGAAATGGCTGCAAAAGAAGAGATCGAATTGCCACGCCATTATGGGCAACTGGATGAACGCACCTATGGGTCTGCTCGCGTTTTAACTTTAAAGGTTCGTTAACGCGGGCGAACAGATAAGTTTAGAATTTCAATAAAGAGCTGTTTTAAATCATAATAGAGGCTAATTTCTGATCATAAAATTGATTAACAAAACTATTTTGGGCTTATATGACTTTTAGCACGGCCGAGCTAAATAAAAACGAGCATTCAGTCCAATATTTATCGCCGCCCGAACAGTTTTTCGATGTCGGCTAATTTCAACTCTACATAAGTTGGGCGCCCATGAGAGCATTGTCCGCTGTGGGGGGTGGTTTCCATTTCACGTAATAACGCATTCATTTCTGCACCATTCAGAGCACGTCCTGCACGCACACTTCCATGACAAGCCATACTGGCACATACGTCACCAATGCGGTCTTTTAGAGCAATCGTTTCGTCGGTTTCTGCTAGCCCATCAGCCAAATCTTGCAGTAATCCTCGCAAATTGAGTTCTCCTAACATAGCTGGCGTTTCACGGACAACAATGGCCCCGTGGCCAAACTGTTCAATCACCAAACCCAGTTCCGTCAACTCATCCGCCCGGTTTACCAAGCGATTACAATCCACTTCATCCAGCTCTATCACCTCAGGTATCAGCAACCCTTGGCGCTTAACGCCTTGAGATGATAAGTCAGCTTTAATCCGCTCTTCAACTAAGCGTTCGTGAGCTGCGTGCTGGTCCACAATGACGATCCCATCTGCTGTTTGTGCGACCACATAAGTGGAATGTAACTGGGCCCTGGCGACGCCTAAGGGATAGGCGAGATCAGCTGGGGTTTGGACGTATTCAGTGTTGGGGTCTCGGGCCATGGGGGCCTGATCGAGGTCAGGTAGGTGAGCATGAAAGGTATGGTTCTGTTCTGCCAATCTGGGTGTCATGGAATTTGAGGCGTGATGATTGGGATGAATTGAGCCTCCAGCCAAACGCCCCCCCAGCATGGCAATTTGGCCGGGCCGGAATGCCCCTAAGGCCCCATCAGATACGGTCGTTGAAGCTCGGTGACCCGCTTCGCTCAACGCGTGCTTTATGGAACCGACGATCATTCCCCGGATCATTCCTTGGTCACGGAATCGAACTTCTGTTTTTGCCGGGTGAACGTTTACGTCAACTTGTGCAGCGGGCGCATCAACAAACAGGGCAGCTAAAGGGTATCGATCAGATGCTAAAAAATCACGATATGCGCCGCGTAAAGCTCCATACAACATTCGATCATTTACTGGACGGTCATTTACAAACAAAAATTGTAAGGCTGAGTTTCCACGGTTTAAGGTAGGCAATCCAACATAGCCCGAAAGCCCTATATCTTCCCGTTTGGCATCGATTAGTAACGCATTATTTGCAAAATCACGGCCCATAATGGCCGTTAGCCGGGCCAAGCGTGAATTGAATAAATCGCCAGAAACAGCAGCAAAATCAATAAGCTTTCGTGAACCATCAGATAACGAAAAGCCAACATCCGGGTGCGCCATACTGAGCCGTTTTATGGCTTCTGAAATATGGCCTTGCTCAGTACGCAGGGTTTTTAAGAACTTTAAGCGAGCTGGGGTGGCGTAAAATAAATCACGCACATCAACCCGAGTTCCTTTATTTTGGGCCGCAGGTGCAGGCGCATACTTTTTACCACCCTCAATTTTTATGGACCAAGCACTATCTGACCCTTCCGCTCGGCTGGTAATTTCTAATCGACTGACAGCAGCAATCGACGGCAAGGCTTCACCGCGGAACCCTAAAAATTTAACATCAAAAATATCATCATCTGGAAGTTTAGATGTGGCGTGGCGCTCTACAGCTAATTTAAGTTCATCAAAGTTCATGCCACGGCCATTATCGATTACCGATATAAGGCTTTGCCCACCGTCAGTAATTACTACATCAATCCGTGTTGCCCCGGCATCAATGGCATTTTCTATAAGCTCCTTGGTTGCCGATGATGGGCGTTCAACCACTTCCCCTGCCGCAATTCTGTTGATTAAGGTTTCTGGCAAAAGGCGAATAGTCATGAGCTTTTCCGCCACTCGTAAAGAGTTTGCAGGAGCCCCGCCGTAGAACTATCAGTTTCGTCTGGGTGGGTTGAATTTTGAATCTGACCTAATAAGCTCCCCGCAATATCTTTACCCAATTCAACGCCCCATTGGTCAAAAGAATTGATCCCCCAAATGGCGCCTTGAACAAAAATTTTATGCTCATACAAAGCAATCAATTGGCCTAAATTAAAGGCGTCTAATTGCTCTAATACGAGAGTGTTACTTGGGCTATTTCCAGGACAGGCTCGATGCGGATTGCCATCAGATTGTTCTATGGTTCGGCCTTGCATTAATGCCTGAGATTGGGCTAGTACATTTGCCAGCACTTGATCATGATGATTTCGAAGCCCATGGCCAGGGTTGGCGACTGCGATGAAATCAGCTGGGACAATGTGCTGACCTTGATGCAGAAGTTGGTAAAAAGCGTGTTGGCCATTTGTTCCAACTTCACCAAAGACAACAGGCCCCGTATTATTTTCTGATGCGCGGCCAGAATGCAATACACTCTTGCCATTGCTTTCCATATCCAGCTGTTGAATAAAAGCTGGCAAGCATTTTAATCGTTGGTCATATGGCAGGATGGCTAAACAATCAGACTTCAAAAAGTTAATGTTCCAAACCCCAATAAGGGCCATCAAAATAGGCAAGTTGTCGTTCATGGGTACGGATTGGAAATGGACATCCATTTGCCGAGCACCATCTAAAAGTTTATTAAATTTATCCCAGCCAACAGCCAGTGCTATCGGCAAACCAATTGATGACCAAAGTGAATATCGCCCACCAACCCAATCCCAGATCGGGAATATACGATCCGAACTAATGCCAAACTCCTCTACCCTTAACATGTTAGCCGACAATGCAACGAAGTGTGATGCCATTGCATCATCACCCATAACATGACAAATCCAGGCCTTGGCCGTTGCCGCATTGGTCATTGTATCTTGTGTGGTAAAGGTTTTTGAGGCAACAACAACCAAAGTACTTTCAGCGTTAAGTTCCATCAAATTTTGTAAAATTTCATGACCGTCAACGTTTGATACGAAGTGGACACGCATGGGATCGCTCACTGGGTTCTTGAGGGCTTGTACCACTAATTCTGGGCCCAAATGTGATCCGCCAATTCCAATCGCCACAACATCTGTAAACTGTTTACCTGTCGCACCTAAGTGAGCGCCAGAGTGAATGGCTTCTATAAATATTTGCAGGCGATTTAACTGAGCGGAAACATCTTCAGATACGTTAGTTCCATCAACAACAAAATCAACATCGGAAGCTCCGCGCAGAGCAACATGCAAAACCGCTCGCATTTCAGTTGTATTGATCAGGTCTCCAGCAAACATGGCATCACGTTTTGCCTCAATATGACGAGTTTTTGCCAGCTCAAGCAGTAGTCCCATGGTCTGATCAGTGATTTTATTTTTTGAATAATCTAATAAAATTCCCGGCACAGACGCTGAAAACCTCTCAAAACGTCTCGAATCAGTTGCAAACAAATCCCTCATAGCAATATCTTTATTGGCATCAATATGGTTTAAAAGGGCCATCCAGGCAGGGCATTGGGTCATGGAGAGTGGGTATCACACATAGTTAGTTTCTCAAAATTTGATTTTAACAGATTGAATGGTAGTCGACTAGACACAAAGCAACTCATTCAGCACTAAGGGGGGGGAGACAAGTTTGTAGGTTGCAGGTTTAATTTGAGCTTTTGATACCATCGGGCCGTCCAACAACAACGGTCACAAGATTTTCTGATTTCAGCATTTTCGCAGCAACACGCACAATATCACTGTGGGATATGGCTTCAATTATACCATTGCGGGTTTGCAAATAATCAATTGGTAGGTTCGCCGTTTGCATGCCAACTAACATGGATGCAATCTGATTGCTGGATGAAAAACGTAATGGGAAGGAGCCAGTCAAGTATGTTTTAGCATCCCTTAATTCTTCCTGTCTGATGCCACCGATCGCCATTCTATCCCATTCAGCTTTTATTACAGATAAGGTTTCGTGAGCGCGCTTGTTAGCAGTTCCAGCGCTACCCAAAATAAGCGTGCTGTTCTCGAACGGATACAATCTGGTGCTAACTGAATACACCAATCCACGCTTTTCGCGAATTTCAGCATACAGCCGAGAGGTAAAACTCCCCCCACCTAATATATGATTTAGAACGTATGCGGCATAAAAATCAGGATCGCCGCGCATCACCCCTTTTTCAGCGACAAGAATAGATGATTGTGGAATATCGCGATCAATAACAATTACTTGGCCTTTTGATACAGGATCAATTTTTTGAATTTTCCAAGAGGCCGCTTTGGCTGGAAGTTTTCCAAATATTGCATCCAAGTGCTTTCCTAATTCAATAGGGGTTATATCACCAACAACACCAATGATTAGATTATTCTTGGCCAGACGGTTTTTAACAAAGGTCCGTAAATCATTAATATTTAAGCCTGTAACAGTTGAAATTGTACCATCAGTTGGGCGGCCATAAACGTGGTTTGGGTACAAGGTTTTAAATAATTTTTGGCTAGCAATAGCGTGTGGGTTTTCAAGTTTTTGCTTGAGCCCAACCAGAATTTGCGAGCGGATACGCTCAATTGGTTGTTTATCAAAGCGTGGGTTTGTGAGACTTAAATGCAGCAGTTTAAAAGCTAAATCTTGATTGCGAACCAACGTTTTCAGGCTACCACTAAATTCATCCCTGCCTGAGCTATAGTTTAAATTGATTGCTAAGTCTTCCAGTTTTTGCTGAAAGTCTTTGCTCTTTAAATCACCAGCGCCTTCATCTAATAATCCTGCCACCATGTTAGCTAAACCAATTTTTCCAACCGGGTCTAACGCAGCTCCACCCCGAAAGGAAAATTTAATAGTCAAAATAGGGTTGGTATGATCAGAGACAAACCAAGCCTTTATACCTCCAGGGCTGGTCACTTGCTGGGCGGTGACCGCTTCAGCAGAGGGGGGTGTAATTAGGAACGAAATAAATGCTAGAGCAAATATAAATGGTCGCGCACTTAAACTCTGAATAAATTCCATCTTCAGGATCCTCAATACTTATTGGCAGGTAATAAAATTCCAGTGACTGATTGTTTCGTTTTGAAGACAGTTTTTATGGCCACTTGAATTTGGGCTACTGAGACAATGGCAATTTGTTCGGGCCAGGTTTCAACGTCATCAATGCTGAGCCCTGCTGCTAATGCCGAACCAATCACCCGTGCACCACCAGATAGAGAATCACGGGCATAAATGGCTTCTGATTCCATTCGGGATTTGGCTCTATTCAGCTCGTCCATAGTTACACCACTTTTCATTAGTAATGCGATTTCTGCCTCAACAGCGGTCTCTAGTTTTTCGATAGAGACGCCAGGCATGGGACTGGCGAAAACAATGAACCGGCTAGGCCCCCGACTGTCTCCAGAATAATAGACCCCAGCAGAAATGGCCAATTTTTGTTTAATAACTAAGGACCGATAAAGCCGGCTGGATGTGCCGCTACCAATGATGTTCGATAAAACCTCCAGTGGATAGGTATGGGCTTTATTACCCGATTGTAAACCTGGGGCTAAATAGGTGCGCTGCCATGTTGGTTGGCGTACCCTATTATCACGTAAAGTTACACGTCGCTCAGCTTGTTGGGGCGGCTCTTTTGCACGGGTTCGTTGAGTTTCTGGTTGGCGTGGGATTTTACTGTAGTACTTTTCAGCCAAGGGTTTAAGCTGGGCCGCAGTGATATCCCCAGCAACAACCAAAATAGCGTTATTAGGAGCATACCAGCGTTTATAAAAGGCTAAAATACTGTCGATATTTAAGCCTTCAATGTCGTGTTTCCAACCAATTACCGGGTTACGATAAGGGTGACTTAAGAATAAGGCCGCGTTAAGATGTTCGCTCAAAATGCTGCTGGGATTGTTTTCAACCCGGCTTCGGCGTTCTTCCAAAACTACTTGGCGTTCGAGTTCCACCTCTTTTGGTGTGATCACCAAATTGGTCATTCGATCAGCTTCCATTTCCATTAGCAATTCCAACCGGTCGACAGAAATAGTTTGATAATAAGCTGTGTAATCGGACGAGGTGAAAGCATTTTCTTGGCCACCATTACGGGCAACAACTTCAGAAAACTCACCACTCTTCCGGTTTGTAGTCCCTTTGAACATCAAATGCTCAAGGAAGTGTGCAATACCCGACTCGTTCGCTGCCTCATCGGCAGAACCCACCCGGTACCAAACCATATGGGTTACAACTGGGACACGGTGATTGGGAATGACAACCACTTGCATGCCGTTTTTGAGGAAAAATGTTTCGGGATTGAAAACACCCGCATGAGCCGACAAAATGGGACCCACGATGAGACCGATGGCTAATAAACGTGCTAAATATTTAGCTATAAAATAGTTCATATAATCAATCTTTCAACAAAAATTAGGTCTGTCATCATAGAGATGCGTCACGCAGATCACATCTGCCAGTATTTTAAGAAATAATATAAAAATGACTAAAAGAAGGCGGACTTAGATTAATGGGCTTAGCTTAGAATTCCAGAAGGCCTTTTTTAATACGTTTGCGTTTGACGTGTTCGGTCGCCCCTTCAGTAATTGGCTTACCCAACGCTTGTGCTTCACGGATCCGTTTTTCTTCTTTTTCAGGGTCGAGGACAGTTCCTTCAAAGGGTTTATCATCTACCCAAAAAATCATTTTGTCTATCAGACGATGATCTTCATAAGCTAAAATCTTAGTTTCTTGGTTGATCTTTTTACGGATATTGGGATCAGCGACGTTAGCCCCAGTGCTTTCAATCAGCGCTTGCACGCCAGGTGTCGCGGCTGGTTCTTTCTGGCGGACTTCCGAAGAGTTGGTTATGCCAAACAAAGCATCGCGTGCGGTATTAGTTGTTGATTTAGATTTTGGGCGAGCAATTCCAGGCGTTGGGGGGCGCAGGCCAAAGTCGGGGGGTTGGCTAAGCGGCGGGCGCGTATAGACAACAAATTCATCCGGTGGTGTTTTTTTACCGCCAAAAGCTTTTTTTGCTGACTCGCAACCGCTTAACGCCGTTAGGGCAATAATGGTTAAGAGAATGACAGATATGTTTCCCATGAATTCGCCTTCACTTTAAGATTACCATATATTACGCCAATAGATCGGCAGATTCAATAGGTTAGGTGGCTTCTTCTTTACTAAGAAATGATTCAAAAACTAGGCTGATGGCACCAACAAAAATAGCAGCGTCAGCCACATTAAAGGCTGGCCAATGGTGTCCAAAGGCGTGAAAATCTAAAAAATCAACAACAGCTCCCACCAAAAATCTGTCTATCACATTACCCATAGCACCGCCAATTATCAATCCTAAAGCAATTACGTTAAATAAACTGTTTGATTGAAATAACCAGCGAATCAAAAACCCTGTAATAATTAATGCAACGCCGATCAGCACCCACTTCCCAGTATCGGTCCCAGTAGAGAACATACCGAAGCTAACACCCCTATTATGGGTCAAAACCAAGTTAAAAAATGATGTCAGTTCCTTTTTTATGGGCGGATTCATGACATAGGCAACAATGATCCATTTCGATAATTGGTCAAGCGCCATAACCAATACTGATAATCCCAATCCGCTCCAAACGTGTTTCGGCATGGCCAATTCTCCACTTTAAGCGTCTGAATGGATGTGGTGGATGTAAGCATCGGCACAACGCCCACAAACTTCAGGGTGGGCAGGGTCCACCCCAATGTCATTGGGAAACTGATAACAACGCGGGCACTTGTTCGAGCTGGATAAAGTTGGGACAACTGCAATCCCATCAGTACCGGCCATTTTAAAGGCGCTTGCTGGGGCTGCATTTGTTGAAAAATCTACGCCTGATGTGATGAATAGTTCCGCTGCATTCAAATCCGCAAATAACGCACAATTTTCTGCTGATGTGTGAACAACTGGATGGGCTTGAAGACTCGAACCTATGCGTTTTTCAGCCCGTTCAATCTCAATAGCACCAGTGACCACTCGGCGAACAGACCGTATTTTAGCCCATTTATCTGCCAAGCGGTCATCACGCCAATCAACCGGAATGTCGGGGAACG
>Ga0114999_10008217_pt1 | contig 11652 bp, 9 predicted proteins | sample ArcticOcean_MG_C_3_FD_89820 | JGI IMG/M metagenome (GOLD analysis project Ga0114999, IMG submission 89820) | Marine microbial communities from western Arctic Ocean - ArcticOcean_MG_CB8_126 | ecosystem: Environmental > Aquatic > Marine > Oceanic | place: Arctic Ocean: Canada Basin | collected...
AACTTTCAAATCCACAAAATTTCATAATATTTTGTAATTGCTCTGAATTACAGCCTATAGGGTTCATCATATCAGCAGAATCAATAAAAGGCCCATATTTAATTTTCTTCCTTGCTATAAAAAACACTCTCTCGAAAACATCAACACGAATAGCAAAATTATTAATTGAATGATAACCAATTGATGCCCAATATGTGCTGGGCATATTTACTTCTGGCAAAAAAGATACTCTTCCATCTAAAGGAAGTGGATAAATATTTTTTTTCTCAGAACCATAAAAAACTTTCCACAAAATAGCACTCAACTCCATTGAATTTTTTTTTAACAAATTGGGCATAAAAAAAAATTTTGCTCCCACTCGTATTCCTGCTCGAGAAATTGCTGCTTTATCATGCTCAACTACATTTTTAATAGTTTCGCTATGCTCCCCAATCAGTAAGGTTCCAAGGGAATTAAAAACATTAAAAAAAATTGCCCTAACTTCGGAACTTATAGTTTCTTCAATTTTTTCTGAAATTGGCTTTAGAATAACTGAGATTCTTTCATCCAACCATTCTTGTAATTTTTTTAATACAAGAACTTTATTATTTGAATTTAAAAACTCTGTTTTTAAAACATCTGCTTTAGGGGAATAAATATTATTTCCTTTAATCAAAAGGCCTACTGGCTCATCTCCCCAATATATTTTAATTGTATCACTAAGTTTTAAAGAGCGAATATCACCAAGGTTTAAAGAGTCTAAGGGCGCTCTTAAAAAATCGTTAATTTTTTCTTCTATCATTTTTCTAATTAATTTTTTAACATTTGTGAGGGAAAATAAAGATTCTGAATTTGATATCTTTAATTCTAAATTAAAACCACTAATATATCCATAATTTTGTCCATTTAATTTTATTGATTTATCCTCACCTATTTCAATTGAAGCATTCTCACCTCGTTTTTTAGTATCTATAAAATATCTAGCTGAAAAATCAACAAATCTAGTTGTTAAGCTTGTATGCAGGTGATCTGAAAGATTATCCTCTATACTGGAGGTCTTTTCTTGCCAAAACTTAGGGTCTTTTATCCAAAGAGAGCGATTAGCTATATATGCCCAGGTTCTGATAGAGGCTGCTTTGGAAGATAGCTCATCTACTCCTCCCTGATAGTTTTCTAATCTAAAAATTTTTTCTTGTAACCAGGATTCTGGTAAAATTCCATTATTTGTAACTATTGTTAAAAAAATATTTTTTAATAAATCTAAGTAGAAATCTTTAAATATTTTTTGAAAATCTGGAATTCTGCAAATATCCCATAATAAAGTTACCATAAAGGTGTTATTTAAATATTTAATAATTTCAGAATCTTCTGAAAGATTTCGAAAGTTAGTTTCATCTTCTGCATTTTTTTTATGAATAAAAAAACTTTTAATAGGAAATTGATTTAATGAATTAAGAACTGAATTGACAGAAGTGAAATCAATATTTGAATTACGCCAATAAATTTTATTAATATGATCAAAGTTATGATTCTCTATAGCTTGCACAATCAAAGGATCGAGATTGCCTGCGGTTTTTAAATATCCAAAAGTACCATCGTTTAAATATCTGCCAGCACGGCCTGCAATTTGCCCAAGCTCTGAAGGAGATAGATTGCGGGTATATCTTCCGTCAAATTTTTTTAAAGCTGAAAATGATACATGATTGATATTAAGATTTAACCCCATTCCAATTGCATCAGTTGCTATCAAATAGTCAACTTTTTTTTCTTCATATAGTTGTACTTGTGCATTGCGAGTACGCGGACTTAATGAACCCAACACTACAGCAGCGCCGCCTTTGTGCGCTCTTATAGTTTCCGCTATTTCATAAACTGAATTAATATTAAAAGCTATAATCGCAGTACGGGGATTTAGTTTTGACAAACTTTGTTTAGGTAAGAAAGATAAGCGCGAGAATCTATCACGTTTTTGAATATTAATTCTTGGAAATAATTTTAATAATATACCTGCGATAGTTAGCGAACCAAGAAATAGAGTTTCATATGCTCCTCTTAAATTAAGAATACGGTCTGTAAAAATATGCCCTCGTTCGTAATCTGCTGCTAATTGAACCTCATCAATAGCTACGCATTCTACTTCTGTTGCTAAAGGCATGGACTCCACTGTGCAGAAGAAAAATTTTGCCATTTTTGGTATGATTTTTTCTTCACCAGTAATTAAAGCTACGTTTTGATATCCTAACTTATGTACAGCTTTATCATAGTTTTCTCTTGCCAAGAGCCTAAGAGGGAATCCAAAAATTCCAGATTTATATGATATTAAACGATCAAACGCGAGGTGTGTTTTTCCTGTATTTGTTGGTCCAAGAATAGCTGATAAATTATGATCTTCTTTCACCAAATATATTAAGAAGCTTTTGCAATGATTGTATTTAATACATATTGCAAAATTCCCCCTGCCTTAAAATAATCAAGCTCTTTCAAAGTATCTATGCGGCACTTTAAGTCTATATTGTATGATAAATTTTCTTGATTAATTTTACACTGCATAATTTTATTTGGTGTGATCTTGTTCATTTCTAAAATAGTTATTTTTTCACTACCAATAAGCGATAATGTTTTTCTGCTCTCGCCTTTGGTAAATTCAAGAGGTAAAACACCCATGCCAATTAAATTAGAACGATGAATTCTTTCAAAAGATTCCGCAATAACAGCTCTGACACCTAATAATCGAGTTCCTTTTGCAGCCCAATCGCGTGATGATCCTGTCCCATATTCCTTACCTGCAATTATTATCAAAGGCACAGATTGAGAGGCATATTTCATGGCTGCATCGTAAATAGGCATTTGATTGTTATTAATATAACACTTAGTAATACCGCCTTCTGTTTGAGGAATAATTTCATTACGAATACGTATGTTAGCAAAAGTACCTCTCATCATAATCTCATGATTCCCTCTTCGAGATCCATAAGAATTAAAATTATTTTTACTAATTTGGCGAGAAGATAAATAAGATCCAGCTGGACTATCCTCTTTTATTGCTCCCGCAGGAGATATATGATCTGTTGTAACACTATCTCCAAGCATCACTAAAATTCGTGCTTCATTAATATCTTTTTCAGCTTCAACAGTATCGTTTTGAAAAAAGGGAGGATGTTTTATGTAGGTGCTTGTATCATTCCATTGATATGTGTCACTTGTAACCGTCTTAATAGAGTTCCAGTTTTCATCCCCCTTATAAATTTCTTTATATCTAGATAGGAACATGTCAGAAGATAGCGACGAATGAAGAGTTTCTTCAATTTCTTTTGAAGTAGGCCACAGGTCTTTTAAAAAAATTTCTTTTTTATCATGTCCAATGCCAATCGCATCTTTTTGAAGATTAACATGAACACTTCCTGCCAAGGCATAAGCAACAACCAATGGTGGGGATGCTAAATAATTTGCTTTTAATTCTTGATGTACTCTACCTTCGAAGTTTCTATTTCCTGACAGGACAGAACATACAGATAATTTTTTATCACTAATTTCTCTCGACACCCACTCATCTAATGGTCCAGAGTTACCTATACATGTTGTACATCCATATCCCACTAAATTAAATCCTAGTTTGTTCAAATATTCAGACAAATTTGATTTATCTAAATAATCACTTACAACCTTGCTCCCAGGTGCTAAACTTGTTTTTACCCAAGGTTTAGATGTTAATCCTAATTCTACAGCTTTCTTAGCTACCAATCCTGCAGCAATCATTACGCTTGGATTGGATGTATTTGTGCAACTAGTTATTGCGGCTATTACAACATCTCCAGATTGTAACTCATTTCCATTTCTCATATTATCAAAATCCTTAGATGCAATTGAAGAAAAAGAGTTTGGGACATCCTCCAATAAAATTTTATCCTGCGGTCTTTTTGGTCCTGCAAGTGACGCCTTTACTTCGCTTAAATCAAATTCTAATAACTCATCAAAATTTTGATTAATATTGTTTTGATACCAAAGTTTTTGAATTTTTGTATATTGTTCAACAACTGCCAAATGTTGATTGTCTTTTCCAGATAAACGAAGGTAATTAATAGTTTCCTTATCTGTTGGAAAAAAACCACAAGTAGCGCCGTACTCAGGAGCCATATTAGATATAGTAGCGCGGTCGGCTAAAGTAAGATTCTCTAAGCCGCTACCATAAAATTCTATAAATTTACCTACAACGCCATGCTTACGAAGCTTTTCTGTAATTGTTAAAACTAAATCTGTTGCAGTTATTCCTTCATTTAAATAACCATAAATATTAAAACCCAAAACCTTTGGTATATTCATTGAAATGGGTTGACCAAGCATAGCGGCTTCAGCCTCTATACCTCCAACACCCCATCCAAGAACGGACAATGCATTAACCATTGTTGTGTGACTATCTGTTCCAACTACAGAATCTGGAAATAAATATGTCTCACCTTCAAATTTATTTACCCAAATTGTTTTAGCTATATTCTCTAAATTTACCTGATGACAAATACCTGCTCCCGGAGGAACTAAATAAAAATTATTAAAAGAATTTTGCCCCCATTTTAAAAATTCATACCTCTCTTGATTACGCTCAAATTCATGTCTTACATTTTCTTTATATGATTTAGAGCTACCAAATGTGTCTACCATAACCGAGTGATCAATTACCAAATCTACTCGAGAAAGAGGGTTAATTTTTTTAGGGTCTATGTTTTTAGAACGGAGAGCATCTCTCATAGCAGTTAAATCTGCAACTGCAGGAACGCCTGTAAAATCCTGCATTAATACTCGAGTGGGCGAAAAGGCTATTTCGAAAGTCGCCTGATTACTTCCAATATTTTCGCACATTGATGAAATCATTTCATGAGTAACTGACTCCCCATCTTCGCTTCTAATTAAGTTTTCTAGTAATATTTTTATGCTGTTGGGAATTGATGTAAGGTTAAAATTAAAAAACTCTGCGAGTATATTTAAATCAAAATATATATATTTTTTTCCATTAATATCGATCTCAGCACGTGTATTAAAAGTATTTATAGATTTCATAAAATTTACAAATAAAAATAAAATTTTTTTATAGTTAGCCTAGTTATTATGTCATTGGAATAATGTATAGTTTAAATTTAAATAATATTAAAGAAATCTGCGGAAAAAGTCGTTAATTTTCAAATAAAAATATTTTTACTTAATTTTAAAATTTTTTTTTATTAATTTAAAAAATTAATTTATAAAATTTTAAGATCAATTTTTTAATTGAAATTTTATAAAGCACTATATGATTGACTTTCTCCGTAAGTTTTGGGAAAAACGTTCAGCCTTTTATGTTTATCACTTAATTTAAGTGATGATGGAGGGAGGTTCCTCCGATTAAACCATTTACAAGGAGCATCAAATGGCACAGAAGAAAAAAAAAGCGGTAGCTAAGAAAAAAGCTGCACCAAGAAGAAAAGTAGTAACTAAGAAAAAAGCTGCACCTAAAAGAAAAGCGGTAGCTAAGAAAAAAGCTGCGCCTAAAAGAAAAGCGGTAGCTAAGAAAAAAGCTGCACCTAAAAGAAAAGCGGTAGCTAAGAAAAAAGCTGCACCAAGAAGAAAAGCTGCACCCAAGAAAAAAGCAGCAGCTAAAAGAAAAAGATAGTTTATTTTTTTTTAAAGAAAAAGGGCTTAAAATTAAGTTTCCTTCTTCTTAAAAAAAAGAGATTTAATGTCTCAAAAACGGGGTTTTAAACCCCGTTTTTTTATTATTGTATCCGCCCCACAAAGGCTCTAAGAAAGATTATGCTACTGGCAAATAATATTGTTTTTAATCGAGACAACAAAAAAATTTTAAATAAAATTAATCTTACTATTTCATATGAAAAAATTATACACGTAACCGGAAACAATGGATCTGGAAAAACAACTTTACTAAAAATATTGACCAATATTTTAGAACCTAAAGAGGGGGGAATATTTTGGGATGGAAAAAACATTAAGAAAGACCCATTTATTTTTTATAAAAACTTAACTTATATAATGGACAGAACCTCTTCAAATGTAAGTTTAACAGTTGATGAGAATATTTTTTTTTGGATGAGACTCTTCTCTTCATCAAGAAGCATTAAAGAGATTGAATCAATTTTGGAATTATTATCGCTTTATCAATATAAAAATACTCTTGTTAGCTCTTTATCATATGGAGAAATAAAAAAACTTGAATTAGTAAGACTAATTATTGAGCAAAAAAAAGTATGGATTTTGGATGAGCCCTATATTGGCCTGGACCAAATATCTACAAATCTAATTAGCGAAACAATTATTAATCACGCCAGATTAGGAGGTATGGTTATCTTTACATCTCATATCCCTAGCAATATTCCAAACTTAGAAATCTTACACCTAAAAAATTATGAAAACGATTAACTCTATCGTAGCTGTTCTTCAAAGAGAATTTCGAATAACATTTCGAAATTTTTCAGATATTTTGAGTATTTTTTTATTTTTCTTCATTGGAATCATGATATTTGTTTTTTCTGTTGGAGCAAATAATGATATTTTTAATCAAATAGGTATAGGCATTATATGGACGTTAATTTTATTAACAAACAATCTAACTCTAAGAAAATTTTATCAGGATGATTTTAATGATGGGAGTCTTATAATATTTCACTTAAGCGGCCTTTCTTATGAGTTAATTGTTTTAATAAAAATAATAGTTAATTGGTTTGTTATTCAGATACCTTTCTTTATTCTCATACCTATTGCTGGATTTTTACTTAATATTGAAATTTTTAATATAAAAATTATTTTTATTAGCTTTCTTCTTGGATCCCCAATCATTACCTGCATAACATCAATCTCAGGATCTATGAATTTATTAAATAAAAAAAATTTTGCGATAGGCAGTTTAATCATAATGATTCTAAGTATTCCTGTAATTATATTTAGTGTTGGATTGGTCAACACTGCAGAAGAACTGATGAGAGATCAAATAAACATTCTTTTAGGAATTATGTTTTTATTTCTTGCGATCACACCTTGGATCTGTTCAATTTGCATAAAACTTGCAATACAAGAAAAATAATATGAGATTCCTTCTTAACCCTAGTCGCTTTAATAAATTTGCGAATCTAATTTTAAGGCCTCTTATTTATTTAAGCGTTATTACTTTGTTCACAGGACTTGTCTTTGTTTTTTATTTATCACCAAATGATTATTTACAAGGATCAACGGTTCGCATTATGTACATTCATGTTCCATCTGCTTGGCTTGCCATGATAACCTTTGCTATTATGACTTTATACAGCATTATAGGTCTTGCCTTTAAAATACCTTTTGGCTTTATAGTTACATCAGCTGTCGCTCCTATTGGGGCTACATTTACTTTAATATGTCTAATAACTGGATCTCTTTGGGGAAAGCCCATGTGGGGAACTTGGTGGGTATGGGATGCAAGACTTACATCGGTTGCTATTTTGTTATTTTTTTATTTAATTATTATTTTTTTAAAAAACTCTTTTACCAACATCAATATTGCTGAAAAAATTACTGCTATTTTTGTTATTGTTGGATCTATTAACCTTCCAATTATCAAATTCTCCGTAGATTGGTGGAATACTCTGCACCAACCAGCTAGCATTAGTAAACTTTCCTCGCCTTCAATTGACCCAAGCATGCTGAAACCTCTAATTTTAATGATTATTGCCTTTACCCTAATTGGCTTAGCAATAGCTATCATGCGGATTAAAACTGAAATATTCCAAAGAAAACATAAATAAGTAGATTGAGGCTATAAGTTCATCGAGATTGACTGTTATTAAATAAAATATTTGATAAAAGACTATATGTATTTTTGGTACGTTTTTTTATCCTACAGTTTTTGCTTTGGTTTGCTGTTATTATTAATTCTGAACACTTATTTTAAGTTTAAAAAAATAAACAAATCATAATGACAGTCCGCTTTCAACGGCTTCTGCTTATTATTTTTTCTCTTATCTTTCTGTCAACTGCCATTCTGTTAATACTTTTTAATTCAAAAAAAAATTTAATATTCTTTTATACTCCTTCGGAGTTTTTAAACTCCAATAGCGGTATTGGTGATAAAATTCGTATTGGCGGTTTTGTTAAAAAAAAATCTATTATTAATAAAGGGAATAATGAATATAATTTTATAATTACTGATCTTAAAAATACATTAAATATATCATACAAAGGAATTTTACCTGATTTGTTTAAAGAAGAGCAGGGTGCAGTAATAGAAGGAACTCTTTTAAAAAACAATATAATCGAGGCATCAACAGTTTTTGCCAAACACGATGAAAATTATATGCCAGCTTCTATAAAGAAGGAGCTAGAAAACCAGAAATATTGGAAAAAAGAATATAAATGATATCATTAATTGGTTTTGGCGGATTAATTTTTTCTTTGCTATGCAGCATCATACTTATCTTTATTTTTTTTATTCAAAATAAAAAATACTCCGAAACAATTTTTTATTACGCTCTTTATGGAAGTGTTATCTCTATTATAATATCGTTTTTAGCTCTTATGTTTTCTTATGTTTCTTCTGATTTCTCGAATTATAATGTTTTTCAAAATTCTCATTCTTCAAAACCTCTACTTTACAAAATAACCGGTACTTGGGGAAACCATGAAGGATCAATGCTGCTATGGTTGCTTATAATGACTTTTTATAACTTATTTTTTTCCTTCAACAAAAAACTGGATGATGATTTAAAAAAATTAACAATTTTTTTTCAATCATCTCTCTATACTTGTTTCGTCTTGTTTGTTCTCTTTACTTCCAACCCTTTTTTATCTACTTCTATAGAAATAAAAGAGGGTTTGGGATTAAATCCTATACTTCAGGATCCAGCTTTAGCCATCCATCCTCCCATGCTTTATACCGGGTATGTTGGATTTTCACTTGTATTAAGCTTAGCGCTCGCAGGGTTAATTTTAAATAAAATTGATATAAAATGGATTAAAACAACAAAAAATTGGACTTTATTTTGTTGGTCTATGCTGACAGGAGGCATTTCTCTTGGCTCTTACTGGGCATATTATGAATTAGGATGGGGTGGATGGTGGTTCTGGGATCCCGTAGAAAATGTCTCTTTAATGCCATGGATAGCTGGACTAGCTTTGGTTCACACACTCATGATTACTCAAAAAGAACAACTTTTAAAAAGATGGATAGTTTTTTTATCCATTCTTTGTTTCTCTTTAAGTGTTTTTGGAACATTTCTTGTTCGATCAGGAATACTCACAAGCGTACATTCTTTTGCTGCCGACTCATCAAGAGGCATTTTTATATTAATACTTTTTTTAGTTATTACTGGATTTTCTTTTATTATTTTTATTTTTAAGTCAACAGATTCAAACAAAAAATTAAATTTATTATTCATAAATAAATCATCAGCTCTTATTGTTAACAATATTGTGATGCTTGTAGCATGCATAACAATACTTTTAGGCACTATCTATCCAATAATAATTGAAGTTATAACAAATAAAAGAATTTCAGTCGGCGCTCCTTATTTTAATATGACAGTGCTTCCTATTTTACTTCCAGGATTCTTGCTAATGAGTGTAGCGCCAGCTCTTTCTTGGCAATCCAATAGACTTCCTAAATTTAAGAATTATTTAATATTGTTTATTCTTATGAGTATATTGTCTTCGCTTATTACTTATTTTACTCATTTTAATGTTTGGGGTTTTATAGGGATAACCTTAGGTTTAATTGTAATAGGTGCTTCAACCTTATCCATATTTCACAATTATGCTAAATATAATTTTAAACAATTTTTTTTACGCAACAATGCTTTTATTGCACATATAGGGGTTGGCATTGCTATCCTGGGAGTTACATGTTCTAGTGTTTTTCAAACTGAACATAGGCGTTCTTTAAATATTGGCGAATCAATAAACATTGGTAAATATTCTCTTAGATTAGAGGATACAAAAATATTAGAAAAAAATAATTATCAAGAACTGCTAGCTTATTTTTCTCTATATGAGAATGATGAGATTTTATCAAAGATCAAACCAAGTAAAAGATATTATCATGTCTCAAAGATGATTACGACAGAAGCAGGCATTTATCATCATTGGTTACAAGATTTCTATATCGTGCTTGGTAACCAAAAAGATAACAAATGGGATATAAAAATATACCAAAACCCATTAATCAATTTTATATGGCTAGGTGTAATGATAATGATATTGTCTGGACTTATAGGAATAAGAAAAAAATGAAAAAACTTCTTCTATCTTTGCCCTTAATTATAATTATATTAATTTCATCTTTTTTACTTATCTATCTTTTGCAAAAAAAAGATCCTAATAAACCTCCTAGCGCTCTTTTAAATGAAAATTTACCCGAGATTAATCTTGTTAATTTATTTAATGAAGAAGAAATACTTTCAAATTATAATTTAAAAGAAAAAACGATTTTGATAAATTTTTTTGCTTCCTGGTGTGCGCCATGCAAAGTTGAGCACCCTTTATTCTTTGATATTAAAAAGAAACATCCTAACTTATATTTAATTGGCATAGATCATAAGGATATAAAAGAAGACGCTCTTAAATACTTAAACGAAGAGGGCAATCCTTATGACTATGTAGGGGTAGATAAAAAAGGATCCGTAGGACTAGACTTTGGTGTTTTTGGATTGCCTGAAACTTTTTTAGTAAATTCTTCAGGAAAGATTATATATAAATACTTAGGACCTCTGACAAAAAAAGTTTTTAAAAATGAAATTAAACCTCTACTTAAATAAGCTACCTCTTATATTGCCTATTCTTATTCTTTGTCTTTCATCTGCACTTTTCACAAAAAAAGCAAGCGCAGACATAGAGGGTGATTTAAAAAAAATTAGCTTAAAGCTTCGATGCATGACTTGCCAAAATCAAACTATCTATGATTCTGACTCAGATTTTTCTAAAGATATTAAAAATATAATAAAGGAAAAGCTTACAAACAATGAGGAAGAAAAAGAAATTATAGATTTCTTAATACAAAGATATGGGGAATATATAATTTTTGAACCTCAAATGAATGTTAAAAATATTTTTTTATGGTATTTTCCTTTTATCATTCTGGCTCTATCCTTGGTTTTTTTGATTTTTCGAATCAAAAAAAACTAAGAGAACAAGACTAATTATTTCCTTTTTTATAATTTTAATTATAACAAACTTATTGAAGTTAAACTTTAAGACTTACACTACAGTGAGTCATTAGGAGGAATTGTGAAAAAATACATATTATCTTTGTTGACACTTAGTTTGCTATGCTTAGGAGCAATAGCAAATGCGAAATCTATAAAAATTGGAACTGAGGGCGCTTATCCCCCTTGGAATAATTTAAATTCAGCTGGTGAACTTGAAGGTGCCGAAATAGACTTTGGGAATGAAGCTTGCAAACGTATGGGTGTAGAATGTGAATGGGTAACTCAGGATTGGGATGGCATTATACCAGCTCTTTTAAATGGCAAATATGATATTATAATTGCTGGTATGTCTATTACTGAAGAAAGAAAAGAAAAAGTTAACTTCACTAATGGATATATGACAGATGGAGCACGTTTTGCTGTTTTAAAAGGAAGTGGATTAGAAAATCTTTCTATTGCAGGAATGGATAAGGTTAATCTAAATGACGCTGGCGGAAAAGAGCAAGCTGCGATTGGTCAA
>Ga0114999_10008218_pt1 | contig 11652 bp, 9 predicted proteins | sample ArcticOcean_MG_C_3_FD_89820 | JGI IMG/M metagenome (GOLD analysis project Ga0114999, IMG submission 89820) | Marine microbial communities from western Arctic Ocean - ArcticOcean_MG_CB8_126 | ecosystem: Environmental > Aquatic > Marine > Oceanic | place: Arctic Ocean: Canada Basin | collected...
TGACCAAAGCCAGATCGTTTGTTAAGAGCATCTGCGCGGTACGGGCGGTGCCGAATACGATGCGTCAGCCATGTGTATCTGCGGCGCTAAGCTACTACTGGATGCGCACGATTTCGGTGGCTCGCGACCAGAGTTGCTCAAGGGCGTAGTGCTCTCGCTTGTCCCTGGTAAAGAGGTGAATAACGACGCCAGTGAAGTCGATCAACACCCAGCCGCCCTTGCCAGAACCCTCACGGTGAGTGACGTGCATACCCATTTTTCGTGAACGCCGGCTGATATCTTCTGCCATTGATTCGAGATGGCGATCAGTCTCGCCGCTGATTATCACGAAGAAATCGGCGAAACTGCTGATGCCCTGACTGTCGAGCAGAACGATGTCGGATCCGAGTTTCTCAGATGCTTCGTCGACGGCTGCTCGAGCTATCTCTTCATTTGTGGTGGTGGCTTTCGCCTGTGTCGTGTCTTCCATTGTTAAAGAATTATAGATGTAGTTGGGCTGATTCGAACTCACTATTATTGAACAGATCGTTTAACACTGAATTAGCTGTTATTTCGTAAGGTTTTGTTACTCTGGACTAATGGCGCAAATTCAAAAAAAGAAGAAACGTGCTGTGGTGGCAATGAGCGGCGGCGTCGACTCATCTGTTGCTGCCGCCCTGCTGGCCCAAGAAGGCTATGAGGTCGTTGGTGTAACCATGCGACTTTTCAACGCACCCAACGAACAGATCGCCCGCCTAAACAAATCGTGTTGCTCGCTTGAAGACGTCGAAGATGCACGCGCGGTGTGTCGAAAGATCGGTGCCAAGCACTATTTCCTGAACTTCGAGGAAGAGTTCCAAAAGCACGTGGTCGACTATTTCGTCAGCGAGTACGAACGCGGACGTACTCCTCATCCCTGCCTTGCCTGCAACGATCGTTTGAAGTTCGAATTTCTTATGAGGCGAGCCGAACTGATGGATGCCGACGTGGTCGCCACAGGTCACTACGCAAGGATTCGCGAGGACGATGGGCAGTACACGCTACTGGCCGGGATTGATCCCTTGAAGGATCAATCTTATGTGCTTTACACCCTCTCGCAGGAACAGCTGGCGAAGCTAGCGCTGCCTATTGGTGACTACTCGAAGGACGAGATTCGGGAGGTCGCCCGAGAGCTTGGCCTTTCTATTGCAGACAAGCCAGATTCTCAGGACATTTGCTTCATCCCGGATGGCGACTACAACCGGTTCATCGAGCCGAGGCTGAAGCGGAAGTCGCCCGGCGACATCGTGGACGCCGAAGGAAACGTTATCGGCGAGCACGACGGTATACACGGTTTCACGATCGGTCAGCGAAAGCGGATTCCAGCCGTGAACAACACGACGCGCCCGCTTTACGTCACTGAAATTAACGCTGATTCGGGGCGAATTACGGTAGGTCACGCCGAGAATCTTATGAAGTCGCGACTGTACGCTTCGGGTTTGAACTGGATTTCCGGTTCTCCGCCGACAGAGCCGCTCAAGGTGGAAGCGCGTATCAGGTACAACGGTGGGAACACACCCGCAACAGTCCGGGCAATCGGAACTGCGGCCGAGATCGAGTTCGACGAGCCCGTTCGAGCTATCACACCGGGGCAGGCTGTTGTGTTCTACGCGGACAGCGTAGTTATCGGTGGTGGCTTGATCGAAACGTCACTTCCCGACCTCGATCCGTCCGAACCCTCTTCGAACGACACTACTGAGCTGCTTGAAACCCCTGCCATCGGGGTCTGACTTTTCCCACGGTAACGGTATGCTTCGGGTTCTGTCGTTTCGTGGTTATCGTCGTAGCGACTTGTCGAATGCCTGACGTGGCGCAATTATCAGTCGTGGGACCAATTATTGACCAAGACCGCCAGAGCTCTTCCCGATTTTTCGTTTGAAACCCAGATCGCCAACGGATCCCAGATGCTGGTCGCAGGTGTTGATGAGGTTGGCAGAGGCACGCTCGCGGGTCCGGTAGTCGCTGCCGCTGCAATATTGCCTGGCCCGGTCCCGGTTGAGTACGAACGACTGGTTAATGACAGCAAGCTGCTTTCTGCTAATCAGCGACAACGTGCATTTTCGTGGTTGGTCGATTGGTGTGTCAGCTACGGGGTTGGCGCTTCCACGGCTGATGAGATCGATTCGATTGGAATTGTACCCGCTACCAGATTGGCTATGTCGAGGGCGATCGCTGAGCTCGATCCTCAGCCAGACCACCTTCTTATCGACGCTGTTGAGTTGAAGACTGTTGATATCCCTCAATTGTCGATCATTAAGGCGGACTCGCGCAGCCAAAGTGCGGCGGCGGCGTCAATAATCGCCAAGGTCACCAGGGATAAGTTGATGGCGAGCGTTTTTGAGTCGGAATATCCCGGGTATGGATTTGCGGCTCACAAAGGTTACGGGACCGCTGTTCACATGTCGGCACTGAAAAAATTAGGTGCCTCACCGATCCACAGACGCAGCTTCAAGCCTGTGAAGGACGTATTTCATTTTGACTGAGCCAATGCCTCTGCGTTTGATTTACGTTTGACCTTTTAATTACTGAATAGCCCGATTTGGACTCATCTAGCAGAAAATTGAGGCTCCCACCCGGCATCGGACGCGCTGACGAGGCCGCTGCTAGGACGTTCGTCGCGCAAGAACTCGGCTACAAAATCGTCGAAACCAACTTCAGGACGCGTGAAGGCGAGATAGATATTGTCGCAGTTGATGATGGAACTCAGGTTTTCATTGAGGTAAAAACTCGAACCAACCGTGGTTTCGGTAGCGGGGTCGAACAGATTTCTACTCGCAAAGCGCACCGTCTTCAGGCCACGGCGCAACGGTATCTTGCGGAGCATGGGCTTGACGACACCGAGTGGAGAATCGATTTGGTGAGCGTTGAGATGAGTCGATCCGGTGGTGTTGAGCATATCGAGCATGTCCCATCAGCAATCGAAGAGCAGCTCTGAAATCGCACTCATCCAGCATCGTCGACTATTCTCTGAATTATACTCGCAAGTAGTCTAAAAGATCACGATGGGGTTCACCGGCGAGCCTGTCACGGTCGGCAGTTTCAACGGGAGTATCGAGATCATGAACTCCCACTTGCGACGATTCTTGCAGGCCTCTGCCAGATCGTCGAGCCATGCGTTATCGAGTATCCAGAGCCCAAGACCCACAATTCCCACCTGGTGAACCGGGTTTGAGAACCGTTCATACGGATTGGGAGCGACGTCGTTACCAGTGTCCGAACCCATAACCGCAACTCCCCTCTCGTGGAGAAGCGGCAATATTTCGGGAGATGGTCCTGACGACCCATCAACACTCACGTCGACCGGTCCTGAAACCGCTCGTCGACCCAGTTGCCCCGTTCGTAGCAGTAATACGTCGCCCTGCTCCACTTTTACACCGTGTTCACGTTCGGCAGCCTCGATATCGGCAACTCCAACACCGTCGCCGCGTTCGATGTAATCAACCCCTCTGAGAAGCGGAGCATCTACCAGAACGCCCTTGGTCACGATTCCGCCCGAAGCAGCCATAATGTCGAACTCAGTAGCGCCGTCCATCGTAGAAACAACACTCGAGGGTCGGCCGTTGTACGTTTGGCCATCCCAGAAAAAGTGAGCAAGACTGTCTATATGCGTCACGGTGTGCCCGTGAAAAATCATCCCAAAGTAGTCCATCGCTACCTGCCGATCGACTCCCTCGTCCTTTCGATACATGTCTCCGGCAGAAACCATGAAGTGTTGAGGTGGACGGGGTACATCCGCAGAGGCGCTGAACTCGACAGGCTGCGCACAGCTGACTGTCACCCCCTCTGAGACCAGGCTGAGCGCATGGAGTGTCTTCTCGCTCGACAGGTGATTCAAAGTGCCCTTTTGATCGTCGCTGCCCCATCGCCCCCAGTTGTTAAGGTCGGAGTTCATCCAATTCAGCAGATCATCCTGAGAAGGCCATGAAACGGTCATAAGAGCAACACTCCTGCACTCATAGATAAAAGAACCTCGTTACTAATCGACGAAGCTTATAAGAATCAGATGATCAAGCGGCACTGAGTCTCATGGTTCACACTCTATTCAGTAACTGTTTTATCGATCCCCACACATATCAGCAGCTGACGGCTGACAACTCCAGTAAAGTCGAGCTAACTGGAATACATCATTTTCCTTCTAACCGTAGGTGCACAGGAAATCAGACCCGTACCAATTCTGCGTTAAACGAATACGGTCGATTCGGCTTCGTAACAAGAATAAGTCGCCCGTCGAGTGGGGCAAATTTCCCAACCGGTGCTTCAGATAGTTCAACGATGAACTGAGTTGATTTTTCACATCGACCGTTCCAAACAGCGTAATCGGTCGTCTGTTTCATTGACTGACATATATGCCGATGCTAGCGTTCACTAGTCAACTAAAAGTTGGGAGGCTTATCGATTACGAATTTCGGAAATGCTGGAATCGATTGAGTGTCTTAGATTCCAACTTTTCATATGGACCTTCCCATTGACGATGACTGCATTTCGCAGTTGCGTTCGAACTTGGAAGGTCTTTTTTGCGGAGATATCTAAATGGATTCGATCTTTCTTGCAATTGCGGCGGGAGTGGTTGGTCTTGTGACCGCCGGCCTGCTAGCTATGCGGGTACTGAAGCAGCCTGAAGGCAACGAAGAAGTTCGAGAGATTGGTGATCTTATCAAGGTAGGATCGGCAGCATTCCTCAAAAAGGAATACTCGATCCTAGCCGTATTCGTCCTGATTATATTTGTAATCCTGGCATTGTTCATTGACTACAACATTCTCGACAACGCCACGATTACCAAACTCGGTTCCGGTGGTGCAATCACCGCCGACGGCCCATGGACTGCCATTGCATACATTCTTGGTGCAATTGGTTCTGCCCTCGCCGGGTTCATTGGAATGAGCATCGCAGTGCGAGGTAACACTCGAACTGCCACTGCAGCACAAACTGGACTCAACAAAGCACTTCAGGTCGCGTTCCGCACTGGCTCTGTGATGGGTCTAACGGTAGTCGGCATCGGCATCATCGGTGTATCCGCCCTCTGGATCATATTTGAGAACCCGAACGTCATCGCTGGCTTTGGTTTTGGCGCATCGTCAATCGCTCTGTTTGCTCGTGTTGGTGGCGGCATCTTCACCAAGGCTGCCGACGTTGGAGCTGACCTCGTGGGTAAGGTTGAGGCTGGTCTCGAAGAAGACGACCCTCGCAACCCTGCTGTGATCGCCGATAACGTTGGTGACAACGTTGGTGACGTAGCCGGCATGGGTGCCGACCTGTTCGAGTCTTACGTCGGATCGATCATCGCCACAATTTCGCTGGCATTCTTCACCGTTGTGGCAATTGGCGGCGAAACTAGCGTCACCGCCCTCCCATTCGATGTCGACGCCGAGAAGGCTGTGCTGCCTCTCGTGATCGCCGGTATCGGCATCATCGCTTCCATACTGGGTATGTTCCTGGTGCGAACTGGCGACAACGCCGATATGGGCAAGCTGCTCTGGACTCTCCGATACGGAATCTTCAGCGCTGGTGCTCTGTCGCTGATTGGTACGGCGATCTACATTAACTCCACCGACTTGAACTTCAACCTGTTCTGGGTCGTTGTTACGGGTATCGTCGTTGGACAGGTGATCGGAACCTCGACCGAATGGTTCACTTCTTACGAAGGTCTTAAGATCTTCGGCAAAGAATTCAACCCAGTGAAGTGGATTGCTTCGCAGTCGGAAACGGGTCACCCATCTGTGATCATCGCCGGTCTGTCGATTGGTCTCTACAGCACGGTTATCCCGGCGATCGCAATCGTTGTAGGTATCTACTTCGCAAACGAACTCGCTGGCCTCTACGGCATCGGCCTCGCCGCTGTCGGAATGCTGTCGACACTTGGTATCACTCTCGCTACCGACGCTTACGGCCCTGTTGCCGATAACGCTGGTGGAATCGCAGAGCAGGCTCACCTCGATCCTGAGGTACGTAAGCGCACAGACGCTCTCGACGCCCTCGGAAACACCACTGCCGCTACAGGCAAAGGTTTCGCTATCGGATCGGCCGTGCTGACGGCTCTGGCGCTTCTAGTGGCATACGCTTTCGTAACTGACATCGATTCGCTCGACCTGCTAAACCCGAAGGTTCTGATGGGAACGATTATCGGTGGCCTACTGCCGTTCCTGTTCTCAGGTCTCACAATGCAGGCCGTTGGTACGGCAGCTGGAGAGATGATCGAAGAGGTTCGACGTCAGTTCAGGGAGATCCCTGGACTGCGAGAAGGCCTTCCCGGCGTAAAGCCGGACGCTGCTCGCGCAGTTGCAATCAGCACACAGGGTTCGCTCAAGGCAATGATCGTGCCTGGCATGATCGCCATCGTCGCTCCGATCCTTATCGGTGCAGTCATGGGTGCAGAGGCATTGGGCGGCATGCTTGCCGGCTCGATCGTTTCTGGATTCTTGCTTGCGATCTTCATGGCAAACGCTGGTGGAGCATGGGACAACGCTAAGAAGTACGTTGAGCTCGGAAACTTCGGCGGCAAGGGTTCAGACTCCCATGCTGCGGCGGTTACCGGTGACACTGTTGGTGACCCGTTCAAAGACACTTCGGGTCCCGCAATCAACATCCTACTGAAGCTCATGGCAATCGTGTCGTTGATCTTCGGCCCCCTATTCATCTAAAAGGGTCATCTAGAGGATCGCTCGGGCCTTTTTACCCTCGACAATATAAAACGCCCGGGTCGTAATGACCCGGGCGTTTTTCTTTTTGTGTTTGTGGGGGTGTACTACTGGAAATACGGGTTGGATTGTTTCTCGTGGCCGATCGTGGTGAAGGGTCCGTGACCGGGCAGGACAACCGTGGAATCGTCGAGGACCAATAGAATGTCCCTGATGCTATCGATCTCTTGCTCGCCGTCGCCACCTGGCAGGTCATACCGGCCAATCGACTCTCGAAACAAGGTGTCACCGGTCAGGACTCGACCGTCGACATGTAGTGAAATGCTGCCCTGTGTGTGACCTGGATTCGCCAGAATATCGATCTCGACACCGTCGACAGTGAGCTTGTCGCCGCTCTGGAGTAGTTGGGAGGGTGTAGGGGGTTGTTCAAAGTCACCAAGCATGTCGATTAGCATCGGTGATTGTTCCATGGCTGCCTGTTCGTCACCGACACCGATCATGAACTTGCTGCCAAATCGCTCAACCAGTGGGGCAACGGCACCCGTGTGATCGGCGTGGGCGTGAGTGACCACGATTTGCGAGGGGACGACGCCAATCTCATCGAGGAACCCGATTATTCGCGGGGAGTCTCCTCCAGGATCGACCACTACACAGTCAGTGCCTGTTCCAGAGTGGATTACGTAGCAGTTGGTGGCGAGCGGTCCCACTTGAATTGCACCGACATGAGCCACGATTCAGCACTCCTAAAGTTGTGTTGCTATCCAGTCGGCGATCGAACGGAAATACAACATTGAGATGATCCCACCAGCAACCAGGTAAGGACCGTAGGGGGTGAGTATTCGATTGAATCCGAATAGATGGGCCGAGTAGATGATTATTACTACGAAGCCGCCGATCAGTACACCCATATAAAGGCCAAGTAAGAGAGGTGCCAGACCAAGTATTGCCCCGAGTGCGGCAGATAGTTTTACGTCGCCCCACGGTTCAGACGATCTCCGATCCATGCGAATGGATAGAAAATGGCGTATCCCGCAGCTGCACCTGCCAATCCTTGCCACCACTCGCGATCAGGGATAAAAAACGACGCCAGTAGACCGACACCCAGGACGGGCAGATATGTGGTTTCAAAGTCGATGAACGCGAGAGCGACCAGTATAGAGATCAGGCGAGGATTACGACCAGCAGCCACGTCGGATCGGCTACTCGGTGCCAGGCGAGTCCGAATAAGACGGCAGTTGTAAGTTCGACTAGTGGGTATCGAATCCAAAGGTTCGGGAATGGAACTCTGGTCGATCTCACCGCACCGTAGAGAGATATAAGGGTAAGCCACTCTCAGTATTTGATCGGGCCGGGACGTGCGCCTTTGGTTACGCCATCGACGTAATCATGGGGAGGGAACCTGTCGACAACCACGTTTAGTCCGCCGCCGACGAACAGTCCCAGTAATGCGAAGAGACCAGCTTCCATGTTTTCCAGTCCCAGACCTGACCATGTCAGATCCAGCCAAAGCCAAATAATTGAGGTATCGAACACCAATATTGCAGGATGAACGAACAGCAGACGTGAGTGATAACGCTACAAGATTAGGAAGAATTGGTGAACTGGTCGGAGCGCATGAGGACTGGAGGCATTCGAATAATCAGATTGCCGGTCTATACTAATTTGTACTGTTCAGTTGGGTCGTACTCAGGACTTGTTACCCGCTACCTTCGGAAGTACTTCTTCTTTGAGCAATCCCATAGAGGTCTTCCAGAATCCCTCAGGCTCCCATTCGTGACCCATTGCCATCAAGGTGCCAAACCCACCAACCGACGAATCGAGTTCCGACAGCTGGTCGGCCACCTCTTCTGGAGAACCCACTATGAAGATGTTGTCGACCAGATATTCAACCGTTACATCCGAATCGGGCATGTTGGGATCAATTTTGAGAAGCCCTAACATCTTTGACTTTGGGAGCAACTTGAGAAAATAGCCCTCCATGTCTCTCGCCAGCGTACCGTTCAGGGCCTGTTTACGGGCTTCGGCGCTTGAATCGGCAACTACAACTTCTCTCGCTATCCGCCAATTCGAGCGATCGGCCGTCTTCCCGACGCTCGCTGCCCCGTCTGAGACCGCCTCCCAGTGTGAAACAAGCATTGGCACTGGAACGAAGTTAATGCTCATCGGCAGCCATCCACGCACTCCTGCCATGGTCAACGTTTCGGATTTCGGTGAGACGCCTGCCACTCCGATAGGAGGGTGCGGATCTTGAAATGGCTTTAGATGCACTCGTAGTGCAATGTCATCCTGCGGATCAGGGATATTGAAGTCCCACCACTTGCTTTTGTAATTGCCGGGTTTGGGATCTTCCCAGATCTGTAGAACCAGATCGACGGCCTGGCGTGTCATATCTCGATTGTCGCCGGATTTGGGATCGAAACCATGCACAGCGAGATCACCGGGGAATCCGCCGGAACCGACGCCCCACATGATGCGACCCCGTGACATTTGGTCTAACTGGGCAATTCGGTGGGCTATCGAGAACGGATCGTGATTGGGCATGCACGTGACGCCCGTACCGAGGCGAATCTGGGAAGTAACACCAAGTGCCTGGGCAATTAGAAGATCTGGCGCCGGGATATTTTCCCATTCAGCGGTGAAATGCTCACCGATCCATGCCTCTGAATAGCCGAGTTGATCGAGATAGACGAGCTGATTCAGATCAGCTTCGAGCGTATCGGCGATATTTGCACCCGGTGGATGCAGGGGCATTGTGAAGAAGCCTAGTTCCATTCCAATCTCCTAAACCATACTGATAAATCGAACTGGTGAACCGGGTAGACGAGTTCGACAAAAGCCACATCAAAGTTCGGCGCATCGTACAACGGATTATTCCCGAATACACGCATGCCCGAACCGATATTTCAGCTACTCAGCAGCTCGATTGACCTGCTCCTGGAGTCTGAACAGAACATTTATGGCCTCAAGCGGAGTCATATTGGCGATATCGAGATCTTTCAGTTCGTCCAGAGCCTCGTTACCGACCTGTTGTTCACCAAAGGGCATCTGAAGTTGATACCCGGCGGAGTTTCCTGACGATTTCGAGCCGTTCTCCAGTTCATCCAAAAGATCCCACGCCCTGCTGATAACCGCACCGGGCATTCCTGCCAATCGTGCCACGTGCACTCCGTACGATCGATCAGCACCACCGGGGACTATCTGGTGAAGGAACACGACCTCACCCGCCTCTTCTGCTACAGCCACACGCAAGTTGTGCGCACGAGGAAGCTGGTCGGCAAGCTGCGTCATCTCATGATAATGAGTGGCAAACAGTGTCTTACAACCGAGTTTTGGTGAGTTATGGATATGCTCGGCTACAGATCGAGCGATCGCGAGACCATCGTAAGTCGAAGTACCCCGGCCGATTTCGTCCAGAACCGCCAGTGATCGACTGGTCGCCTGGTTCAATATCGAAGCCGTTTCGACCATTTCGACCATAAAAGTCGACTGCCCTCCGGAGATGTCGTCTGACAGTCCTGCGCGAGTGAAAATACGATCAACTACACCGATCCGGGCCTTCGACGCCGGTATGAAGCTGCCAACTTGCGCCATGAGCACCAAAACGGCCGCCTGGCGTATGTAAGTCGACTTACCTGACATGTTTGGCCCGGTGATGATCATCACCTGCCGTTCGGAGTTCGAAAGGTCAAGGTCGTTCGGCACGAAACGCCCCGGTCCGAGCGCCGATTCGACGACGGGATGCCGCCCACCCTCGATTTCGAGTGCAGTATCGTCATCTACCAGCGGTCTGATCCAACCGCTTTCAACCGCCGCCTGTGACATCGAAACAAGGGCATCGAGTACACCGATGCTCTTCGCAGACTCCATAATGCGGTCGCCATGGACCGCTACTTCTGCACAGATACGCCGGAAGATATCTCGTTCGAGTTCACTGATTCGATCTCGTGCGTTGAGGATCTTAGATTCGAGTTCTTTTAGCTGCGGAGTGATGAACCGCTCGCCGTTTACCAGCGTTTGGCGACGCTCGAAGTGCTCGGGAACGAGATGAGCGTTCCCTTTGGTGACTTCGAGGTAGTAGCCGAATACACGGTTGTACCCGATCTTGAGGCTTTTTATCCCTGTCGTTTCCCGGTGATCGGCTTCAAGAGCGGCAATGCTGGACCTGGCGTCGCCTGAAAGCGATCGAACTTCATCCAGCTCAGAGTGAAAACCCTCTTGAATCGCAGATCCCTCGCCGACCGAGATCGACGGATCGTCAGGAATAGCAGCGTTTAGCAGATCAACCGCCTCTGAAGACGAGTGGATCCTGCCGATAACTGATCCGCCGGGGGTGACTCCTTCGGGAAGTGCTTCGAGTATCTGGGGAATGACTCCCAGACCGGTACGAAGCGAGGCGAGGTCTCTAGGATTGGCCGTATTCGTCCTGATGCGGTTTGTCAGGCGCTCGAGATCGGAGATCTGGCTCAGCAGAACCTGCGTCGTTGCACGGACGCCTTGATCGTCAAAGAAAGCCGCTACGATCTCCTGACGTCTTTGAATATCGCCAGAATCGATCAATGGACGCGTCAGCCACGATCGTAGTGCCCTTGCACCCATCGCCGTCTTTGAAAAGTCGAGTGTGCGATAGAGATTCGGTGCGTTCGTTTTTCCAGTCGACGAACTGAACACCTCCAGATCCCGTAACGCCTTCTGGTCCAATTTCATATACGAATTGGATGATTCAGTGCGTAGTGACGTTAGTTGAGGGATCGTTCCTAACTGAGTATCCGCTACGAAATCTAATACGGATGATGCTGCAACGATCGCGAGTGGCATTTTCTCGCAGCCGAACGCTTCAAGAGTGGTCACTTTGAAGTGATCCATGAGTCGAGCGGTGGACAGTTCCGTGTCGAGACGGCTTTCATCGAGCGGGCGTGTCACCACGGATGAATCTTGCTCCGAGTGGATCAGTTCAAGCGCAGCAGAATCGGCGATCAACTCGGCTGGCGAGAGACGAAA
>Ga0114999_10008220_pt1 | contig 11651 bp, 14 predicted proteins | sample ArcticOcean_MG_C_3_FD_89820 | JGI IMG/M metagenome (GOLD analysis project Ga0114999, IMG submission 89820) | Marine microbial communities from western Arctic Ocean - ArcticOcean_MG_CB8_126 | ecosystem: Environmental > Aquatic > Marine > Oceanic | place: Arctic Ocean: Canada Basin | collected...
AAACGGCGTTAGGTGGTAGGCGACTGTTCGCCCGCCTTTGATCTCGACGCCGTGAATGATGCCGTTCTGATCTGATCCGTATGATCGGTTGCGATGTCCGAACGGCGATCGCAAGTGGTGACCTTCCCAGGTTTGAAGCGAGCCATCGAAGAGCGGCAGATGCAAGATATCGCCGTCGACAACTTGCGAGAAGAACGATTGTCGAGAGATCTCGCCGAACGTTCGCACCTGTTCGAAATCACATTGCGACTTGTCGTCGGACCAGTCGAGCCATTTGTCTTGGAGTGCAGTCTCAAGCCCTTCGTCGGTCGAACTAACGTCGAGACGAAAGTCGCCGAGTCGAACGTTCGCGATCAGTCTATTGATTCCAGACTCCACGAGCGGGTGGTTTCGGACTGCTGCTCGTCCACGCTCGACCATCAGAAAATAGTTGCGTTCGGTTTGATAGTGATAGTCGGCATCAGTGCCGAGCGGATCGACGCCCGATGGAATCGGATTCATTCTGCCAGACTCGCCCGCAGAATAACTCGACTTGGCGTCGTGATAATCTTTCTCCGAAACGTATTGCTTTCTCTCTGCGATGTTCGAGTCGATCGCTTCGAGTCTGCCGAGAAGTGTCTTCGCTGCTTCTGCGTTTTGGATCATCCGCCGTTACTCCGAAACTGTGAGAAGTCCGCGTGAACGACGTTTGGATTCGCGAGACGCTGCGACTCAGTCGTCGCTTGGTTCCCGCGAACGAAGTCGATCGCAGATTGTAACTGGCGACGAATCTCCGATTGTTGGAACTGCATCGTCTGCGAGTCGCGAGTCGACGACGAGACGAAGTCCAACTTTCTTCTGAGTGCTGCGACTCGTCGCTTCGCTTTGGAGATATCGTTTTCGATATCGTAATCAGCGGTGGCAGCGAGTTCGGCGTCGACTTGTGCAAACGTGTTTAATGTGGCCATGAGCGAGATTCTAGGGGCGACGCTTCGACGCCTGCAAGTCGAAGAACTCCGGGTCGGGCGGGATTTTATTTTCTGCGATTATTCAAAATGGCTCGGTTCTTCGAGTGTTTCGCCCCGTTGTCGAGACTTAATTGCCTTCCGGTTGTGTCCCGTTTATGCGACACTAGGACTTAAAAACGACGCGAAGAAACGACAACGAAACTCAAACGAAAGCGAAGCCATGAGAACGAAGCAGATCACGAAGAAAGAAGTTATCGCGAGACTCGTCGAGTTCTTTCAAAGCACCGACACAGACGACGAAGACGACGTTCGAGATATCAAGCGAATTCTCGCAGAGTGGCGAGCGATGTCTGCGAGCGAAGCAGTCGCAGAAGCGTCGAGCGTATTTGGTTGGTAAAGACGAACGAACGAAACAACGAAACTAAACAACTTCAACGAAAGCCGAAACGATGAGAAACGAAACGAAGACGACGCAGCAGAAACTCGACGAACTTATCGCAGCAGTCGACAACCTGTTCGACTCGCAGACGATCACAAACCAATCTGGCAAGTGGAGCGAGTTCAACGAAGCGACTGAGACTCTGAAAGATGCAGCGAACGAAGCGAAGAAGAACGACAGCGTTCAAGTCGTAACGATGAGTGGCAAACTGATCGAAGCAGAGTTGATCAGAACGAGCGAGTTCGACTCTCTCGTTCTCGTTGGCGAGTCGCATTGGACGACGAACGATGTCGGGACAGATGGCAAGATCAGAACGCTCGATATCGAACTCGCCGGTTATTCTCTCGACGACGCAGTCGCAGTCTTCGAGCGACGACTCGAAGCGAAGAAGACGACTTGCGAGTTCTGCGACAACGACGCAACCGGGAAGACTCAAGCAGACGAAGCGATCTGCGAGAACTGCTGCGAGAAGTTCGCTGTCGATGCAGTCGACGAGAACGCGAAGAAGAAGTCGTTCCGCTACACTCTCAGCAACGAGACGACAGTCGACTTCTTTGGCACGTATGAAGAGCGACTTCTCTTCGAAGAGAACTTCGAGAACTCTGCTCTCTTCATCGTCTCCGGTGAAGATCTCGCGAAAGTCGAGAAGCCGTACCCTTGCCCAGAAGCAGTCGTCGGGGCTCGATACATTACAGATCTTGGCTTCGTCGTTATCGTCGAGAACGTCGACGAGAGATTCGGAACGATCAGATTCACCGGGGGCGGGCTCATCGCTTCGAGCAGGTTCCCGAAACTCTATAAGCGAATCGCGTCGATCGATACTCGCGTCGTCTGCTCGAACTCGATGTCGTCGAAGCCGATGTCGATGCAAGAGCGACTCGAACGATTCGGCGATCGCGACTAGAGACGACGCTGCACTCGCAGCGTCGATCGTCGACGCTGCTCTTCTTCACAACTAACGAAAGCCAAACCATGTTCTATCTGATCAGACACTCGCGACGAGAGAATGGCGATCACGTCGGCAACGTTAAATGGATCGGCGACGCCGACGATTCTGAGATGCTTCTCGAAGACGCTCTCGAACGAATGAAAGAGATCTCGACAGAAGTCGAAGACGCTGCTCTCCAATTCAGTGTCGGCGTCGAGACTCAAGTTCGAGACGACGGCAAGAGAATCGAGATCAGATTCTCAGTCGGGCAGCAGTGCGACTTTCTCATTCGCGAGACGCTTCAACTCAGAAGAGTTCACGACTTCGACTCGAACGAAGAGAAGCACTGTCGAAAGTGTGGCCGCAATTTGACGAACGAACAACTCGACGAGAAGTGCGAGAGCGATGGCTGCTGCCACGTCGAGTAACTTTGACAATTAACACCAACCCCCAACGAAAGCCGAAACGATGAAGAAGACAACGAAGACAGCGAAGAAGACGATCGTCCGAACGACTCTCAGATACAACGGCGATCTCGACGAGTTTCGCGTTCGCGGTTTCAACTGCGACGGGAAAGCGATCAAGTCTGCCGACTACTTCACAGACGATCTTGAAGACGCGAAAGCGACTGCGATCGAGATGGTCGCTCGATCTCTCGCGAAGAAGAACGACTTAGAGTTCGAGACTCTCGAAGCAGACGAGCCGATCGACTCTTCGACGTATCACGACGAGCGAGCAGAGATCGCAGCAGAGCGAGCAGAGATCGCAGCAGAGCGAGAAGCGATCGCAGTAGAGATCGCAGCAGACGAGCAGCGAGTCGCAGAGATCGAAGAGCAGCGAGTCGACGACTCCCCGACTCTTGAAGATCGAATCGATCGAGCAGTCGAAGCGTCGTTAAACGTCGAGCGAGACGCTGTCGAGAAGCAACTCGTCGCGATGGTCGAAGAGATCGAAGAGCAGACACAACTCAGAATCGCGAGAGCAGTCGAAGACGTTCGCCCGCAGATCGTCGGCGATCAGGGCAGCATCGAAGCAGCGAGATTCTCATCGAAGCAGCAGACTCTCATCTCAGTCGCTCGAACACTCTCGAAGATCTTGCCGACAGTCTTTCTCGACGAACTTGAGATCGTCTTTTGCGACGCCGAAGAACATAGCGAACTAACGTCGAACGAGTGCGATCTCTGCGAGTCGCTGCATCTGCATCTCGAAGCGATCACCGACAACCGATAACGAATCACGACTCTCTGCGACGCTCGATGTCGAGCGTCGCTTTCTCCACCCCTTACGAAAGTTCTAAAGATGGCCCACGAAATTAACGAACATGATAACGTCGTTCTCGCCAAACGCGGTGCATGGCATGGTTTGGGCACTGTCGTCCAAGACGCTCCGACGCCCCACGAAGCACTGAGACTCGGCGGGCTCGATTGGACTGTCGATCAGTTGCCACTCGCAGCGAAACTCGAAACGATCGGCGAGTCGACCGGCATCTCGTCGATGTCTGAATTGGCGATCGACTCTCACGTTCTAAACGTTCGCAGCGATACGAAGACTCAACTCGGGATCGTCGGCACTGGTTACGTTCCATTCCAAAACTCTGAGTTGGCCGACTTCGCTTATTCGCTCGCAGAGCAGGGCGATATCGTCAAAGTCGAGACAGCGGGCTCGATTCAAAATGGCCGCAAAGTTTGGTTTCTGCTTCAAGGCGAGTCGTTCACAGTTCGCAAAGAAGACGAAGTGCGTCCGTATATTTTGCTCTCAAACGGGCACAATGGAGCAGCCGCTTTCCGCTGCACTCCGACGACGATTCGCGTCGTCTGCTCGAACACTCTGCACATGGTGATTCCACGAAGCGACTCAGAAGGGCGAGCGACGAGTCTTCGCCAAGCTGGTTCATTCGTTGCCATTCATTCGGGCAACTTGGCCGACAAGATCGAAGAAGCGAAAGCGACTCTCGGTCTTTATGGCAAGAGTCTCGACAGCACTCGCGAAGTTATCGACTCGCTCGCTGCGAAAGATGTCAACCACGAGATGGTGCAGAAGTTCTTTCTCGAATGCTATGTTCGAGACTTCGGTGCGATCCCCGCGAACCCGACAACTCGAAGCGAAGAGGGAAAGCGAAAGCGAGCCCTCGAATCTTATGAGAAGTTTGGCACTCGCTTCGACAGTGAGAAAGCGATCGCCGGTGCGACTGTTTGGAACGCTTTCAATAGTTACACCGGTTGGCTCCAGAACGATCGAGCCGTTCGCATTAAAGACGACGATCGTCGTCGAGAGCAGAAGACTTCGTCTGTTCTATTCGGCACGAATGCAGATCGAACGACAGCGTCTCTCTCTGCTGCTTTAAATCTAGTCTCTTGAACTAACCGCAACCGACAGGGGCACTCTCGCCCCTGTCTCTTTTGGAGAAACGAAATGGCCTCTTTAAGATACGACCGACGACTCTTGAACGAGTCGGGGCACTCGATATCGCAACGACTCAGCGACGACGCCGAGATCGACTTCGTTCTCAAACGATCAGACGGGTGGACACTCGCTGCGACTCGCGATCTCGCGTCTGCTGCTTTCCTGCTCTGGCCTGAGACTTGGATCTCAGTATCGATGAAGAACGGAGCATCGCAGCAACTCCCAGCCGAGACGACAGTCGACGAGTTCGTCTCGCTTGTGAACTCGACTCTCGACGCTGAGACTTATGAACTCGGCGGGATCTCGTTCCCGAGCAAAGGCTGTCCAGATGCAGCGAGAGATTGGTGCCCGGCGATCCGATGGCGAGCGATCGCCCGCGATATTCTCGTCGTCGCTCGATCGCGAATCGTCGGCGAGTGGAAAGCATACGTCGGCACTGTTCCCGGTGTTAATCACGACGACGAGTTCGACGCCGTTCTCAACTCAGGCAATCCACTTCTCGAAGCGACTGCTCGTTCTTTATTCCCAAACCTGAAAGATATCCCCTATGCCAAGTGACCTACTAACAACGAACGAAGTCGCCGAGCGTCTCGGCGTCGACGGCAGTCTCGTCCGACGACTATGTCGAGAAGGTCGACTCGGCACGAAGATCGGCTCTCAGTGGATTATCACAGAAGCAGATGTCGAGCAGTATCGAGCAGATGGCCCGCGTAAGCGGGGCCCGAAGCCGACGAACGCGATCACTGGTCGAGATCTCTGCCGACTGATGAGACTCTATAGCGTAACGATCCGAGAGATGAAGAAGAGAACTGGGATCACTCTCAAGAGAATCCGCGAAGTGCGAGAGACTGGGCTCGTCGGAGTCGAACTCGTTCGAGATTGGGTCGAGCATATTATCAGCCGAGATCCCGGCGTCGACGTTCTTCGAGTCGTCGCGAATCTGCTGCCCGAGAAAGGAGACGAATGATGTCGCAAGAGATACCAGAATGGATCGAAGCAGCCATCGAACTTGCAACCGAAGCGACTCTCGCGAAGTTTCTCTCGAACTGCGAAGACTGCGGCGACGAGATCATCGTCTCGCCGTCGCAGTCCTATCGCTGCTTTCACTGCGACGAGTGCTTCTGCTCGACCTGTGCCGAGAAGCACTTCCAGAGCGTGGAGAAGTTATTCGCCGCCCGGATCGACGACGGCACTGTTCAAGTTGATTTTGCCGACTGTCGACTTGTCGCTTCCAACGACGCTCTCCAACTCGTCGTCGATAGCTTCGCTCGCATTCTCAGCCACGACGCCCTCGACGGCGACGACAGTCTCGTCGCTGTCGTCTGGAGCCCTCCCCTCAGGCTCGACGTTAACGTCGACCTGTAACTCGATCGGATCGCCGATGAGATCGGCGACTTGATCAAGCAGCCAACGAAGAGCGTGGATCGGTTTTACAACCCGTTCCCCGCTTTTTGTTTTGGCTTGCTGTCGATCGAGTGCAGCAGTAAGAACTCGAAGAGCGATCGCTTGATCGCCGACGAGTTCGCTTCCATGTGCATTCGTCTCGATCCTAAGTTGAGCATAAAACTCGGAGCAGTTAAGCCGCGAACATCAGGGATCTCGATCATTAACTTCGCGGGGCTCTTCGTCTTCTTCGTTCGTTTCGACATCTGAATTCTCCTACCAACGTTGTCGTGATCCGATCGCCTGTGGAGCGGATGCCACATATTCTGTCTCGTCGCTTGTCGTATTATTCGCAGACGCAGCAGCGAGATCGACTCGTTCTTTCATCAGTTTGATTCCACACATATTCGCAGCGACGCTCGATTGATATGAAGCGTCGAGGTAATGATTCGTATCGCGAATTGGTTTCCAGTATCGACGAAGAGCCCCTTTTATAATCTCTTCGACTTCGATCTCTGCGGTGATATGTTTCGAGTAGGAGAAGTGAGACTTCTGGTCTGGCGTTAAACGTCCGGGCATCGCTCCAGAAGCGTCGCCGAAGACTTCCATTCTGCCGACTTTACCCGCACCCGTCATCCAGCGATCATGCTCGAACGACTTCCAGCGATCAGTATCCATCGCGACGAGCCACAACTTTCCGCGACGACTTAGGAACCACCCGTCTCCGGGGGCTCGATCTCTCGTTCGTCGCTGAGTGTCTGAGAAGTTCGCTTGGGTACAACCAGCAGAACGCCCAAACCCCATCGAGGGCATAATGCCGAGCCCGACTTCGTTGCAGGCCGTGTAGACTGCTTGAGTTCTCCAGCCAGCATCGACGAGAGTGAGGTTCACCGGGGCGATCGTCCCGTCTGCGTAGCGATACGGATTCGCGTCGATAGTTTCTTGGCGATCGATGATCGCTCGACGAAGAGCGAGATCGACTCCTTCGTCGCTGCCGACTGTCGTGCCGTACACTTCGTGGACGCCATAGTCGATAGTATATCCGGTGCCATCTGCTTGCCACGCTCGAACGACATAGTGGAGGGCGATCTTTCGACAGTCGACGCCTTGTGTCACAGCGATACAACCGGGCGGAACGACTCGTCGATCGAATCCCGATACTTGGCACTGTACTCGATTCGACGTGATCCCCGACTCCATCGGCCCAGACTCTTCGGGCGGGTCGTTCTGGTATTCAGTCGCAACCGCTTCTGGCCCGAGATCGCAGATCAGATTGTAAAATCTCTGGAGCGACGACGCTTCGACTTGCGTTCCATCTGGCAAGATCGACGGGTCGAAGCGATGCGGATTCGCGACGACTGCTCCAGCGTCCATCGCTTCTCTCTTCGAGATATAGAGTGCGTGGGCGGCTCTTGCGTGTTCGTCTCCAGTTTGAAGATCTGCCGTTCTCTGCTGGATATAATCGTCCCAGAGATCGAGACGCTCTGGAGGCTCGACGAGAAACTTAAACCGCTTCCCATGCCACGACGCTTTCTGCTGCGGGTCGGTGAACTTCGCAGAGACGCAGCGTCGTCGTTGTATCGTCGTGATCATTACGCGGGCGAGTCGTCGCTGCTGCCCAGCAAGCCCAGCGATGCCTTTATCGATCTTTCCTTCTAGCTTGTCTGCTTGATCGTCCGAGTTCACTGTCTCCATCGTATCTGGATCGTCGATGATCGCGATATCTGGCCGCATCGTTCCGATCTTGAGTCCGCGGACTGCTGAGTCGAGCCCACGAGTTGCGATGATCGAGCCCTTGCAGATCGAGCCCGGAACTTTCGGCAACTTGATCTCTCGGCCGCACCATGAGAAGCGAGACGAGATCGGGCCGAAGTCTTCGCCGTTGTCGACTCGCTTGCCTGTGATAACTTGATAGTGGGCTCGGTTCGGCACGTTCTCTAGGGCTCGAACTGGCGAGCATACTTCTGGATAGTCTGCGAGAAGAAGATCATTCTCTTCGAACTGCTTCTTAATCGCAGAGAGAGAGTTCTCGGCGTCGGTCCCAGTTGCTGCGAAGATCACTCCAAACGAAACGGTCCCAAGTAGAATTCCTCGAATCAACTCGCACTCCGCATTGGTCGACTTGCCTTCTCCGCGACTCGCTGCGATCGCTTGGTCGCCGCCATACTTGATCGCTCCCGCGATCGCCAGCAGCATCTCTCTCTGTTGGGCCGTGAATTCATAAGTAAAGATCTCGCCGAAATAAAATCGATGCCACTTGAACTGATCTGCTTCGAGTTCGCGTCGTCGCTCGATGTCTGCGACTGCTGGAATTCGGACGATACGACGAGCGAGGCTGTCGAGTTTCTTTCGCTCTGCATCTCGATCGCGAACACTCTGCGAAGTTGGATCGAGCCCGAGACGCTTTCGAGCGTCCTTGATCTTTCGCTGCTTCTCTTTTAACTCGACTTCGGCTCGATCGAGTTGCCCGATTAGTTCTTCAGGTGTCGGAGCAGTCGCCATAAATAGGTTTCTGAGAAAGAGCGTCCGGGTAGGAGTTGCACCTCCCTGATCAGGCTGGTGGGCCTGCTGCATCGCTGTCTATGCTTCGGACGCTTGTGAGTCGTTTCTCTCTGAGACTTTAACCGACGCCACAACTTTCCGCAAATCAGTCGAGCGATCGAGTGTCGAATTCGTGCTGGCACTTCGGACAGATAACATTGATCGGCGACAACTCATCGAGTCGCTTCGGCTCGTCGTCTTCTGGCGTCGGCTGGAAGTCTGGAACGATCACGTTCAACGTATCGATGAGAGCGAGAACTCCTTCGCCGTCGAGTTCAACTTCGTCGAGAATATCTTTCAAGAGGACAGCGTCCATCTCGGCCATACCCGCAAGCGGGTCGAGCGTCGCCAAGATCTTGAGTGCTTCCGTCTCGTCGACATCGAGAACGATCACTGGGATGAGTTGATCGCCGAACTCGTCTTGGCGAAGGTGCCCGTCGATCAATTGAAGTTGTCGATCTGCGTTCTCGAAGCAGATGAGAACGTCTGCGATTCCGACATCGTCGAGGACATCTCGAAGAGCAGACGCTTGATCGTCTGAGTGCTTTCTCCAGTTGCGTGGGTGCGGCAGAATCTCATTGGCCGGAACTCTCTTCATCTCTTTAACTCGATCACGCCACTCCATCAGACTGCTCCTTTTTCTAAGTGTTCTCGGACTGCTTTCTCGCCGGTTAACTTCTCCCAACGCTGAACGATCACATCGCAATAGGCGGGCGAGATCTCCATTCCATAGCAAGATCGACCGAGTTGTTCTGCTGCGATAAACGTCGAGCCGCTGCCAGCGAAGAAGTCGATAACTGTCGACGCCTTGTGGTTACCGATCGCCCGATATGCGAGAGCGACAGGCTTCTGCGTCGGGTGGTATTCGTTCTTTCCCTCTTTCGAAATGTCCCAGACCGTCGACTCTGTGGATTTTCCCGTCCATCGGAGCGTAGAATTTTTCGGTTTGAAATATAAAAACGGTTCGAATCTCGGCTTGTATTGTGCCCCCATCGCCGCATAAGTTGCGTTCGGTTTGTTCCAAATTAGAAGAGCATGGATCTGGAACCCGTTCGACTTTATCGCGTTATATACGCCGAGCCCTTTCGAACCGGCGAAGAAACAATAACACGGACCATCGACGACGTTCGCAGCGATCGGCAGGAATCCCGCATACAAGTCGACGTTCTTGTCGCCATCGAGTCGCTCTCGCTTGTGATTAACATTCGGCTTCTCTGCGTGAAATAAGCCGCCCGTATAGTCTACTCCGTAAGGTGGATCGGTGAACATCATCTCGATCTTCGCGTCGCCGATAAGTCGATCGACATCGCCTGCGAGTGTCGAGTCGCCGCATAACAAGCGATGCCTTCCGAGAGTGATCAAGTCGCCTAGCTTCGTGATCGAATCGACTGCGTCCGGTTCTGGTGTCTCGCTTTCGTCTGCGAGCCCTGCTGGTGTCCCGACTACATCTTCGAGCATCTCCAAAACTGCGTCGCAGTCGCCGTCGAACTCGATCTCATCGAGCATCGACTTTAAGAGAACGGCATCTGTCGTCGCCATACCAGCAAGCGGATCGAGCGTCGCCAATAACTTGAGAGCCTCAGTCTCGTCGACATCGAGAACGATAACCGGAACTGGCTGATCGCCGTATTCGTCTTTCCTCAAGTGCCCGTCGATCAGTTGGAGTTGTCCAGTCTCAGTCTCGAACACAATCTGGACGTTGGCGATACCGACATCGCCGAGCATCTCTCGGAGAACTGTCTTCTGATCGTCCGAGTGCTGTCTCCAGTTGCGTGGATGCGGCAAGATCTCGCTCGCTGGAACTCGCCTGAGTTCTTTAACTCGATCACGCCACTCCATCAGACTTCTCCTTCTTCGGGTACGGTTCGGCGAACGACTTGAGTCGCTCTCTCATCTCATCATCGAGTGGCATCGTATAGCGATACTTTCCAGGCACTATCTTTTTACGAAGCGACGCGATCGGCGGGCCGGTGTTCGCTTGCCCGAACTGCACTCCAGAAACGACTCGCATATGCTGCCAGCGTCCCTTGAACCAGAACAACGGAGACGGGCTCGTCGATCCTGTATAGATCCAGTTGCCAGCTTGATAGATTCCGCCGACGTGCCCTTGCCCCGGATCGGCGAACGAGACAACGAGTCGAAGTCCGGGCGACTGCTTGCGGAGAAGTCGAAGACAGATCGCCATGATCTTCGTAACTGGCGAGCGATGTCGTCGAAGCGAGACTCGAACGAGTTCGCAGATCTCAGTTGATCGCAGTCCGAATCTCTTGCCGAGTTGCGGCGATGCTCCACGCCCGAAGATCACGACGCCGATGAACTCCCCATCTTCCCAAGCACCGAACGGGACGAGCGGCGGCATCGGCAGACATCGAGAATAATGCCACATCTCACAAGCATAGCGGGCCGCTTGGTGCGAGCAGTATGCGACTCGGAGCCCTTTCTCTTTCGGTGCTGCTGCTGCTTTAACTCGATCGATGATCGCGACTGCTCGCTTCGACGGCTTCGCGTATCCCGTGAGAAATGCTCCGCGAACTCCGCTGTCGTAAGGCGGCGACTTGCCCAAAGAAGTGTACTGGGCGGCAGTTACGTCGAGACGAGCGTCGTCTTCATTCACCAGCCACCAGTGAACGATACCCGCTTCGTCTTTCGCTCGCATCGGTCGCCAGCTTGAGTCGACGCCGCCGAGCAGATGAAAGAGAGCCTCGCTCGCTGCGTAGCAGTGCCCGAACATCGGGTTTTTCTTGTTCGCTTCGCGATATTTCTTCTGCAAGAGATCGGGCGAGAGAACGCTCTCGACTTGCTTGCTGAGATCTTGAACGTCCATTGATCGTCTCGCTCTCGCTTCGTGGTTTGCGTTCTAACGGCTTCGGAGTCTCTTGCGACTCGACTGTCGTCTCGACCGTCCAGAGTCGCAGAGAACGCGAGTCTGGGCGTCTCGCTGGCGTCTCATCTCAGTCGCTCGAACGCGGGAGGGAGTGTATGTTCGAGCCAAGACAAACGCGAGAAAGAC
>Ga0114999_10008223_pt1 | contig 11645 bp, 8 predicted proteins | sample ArcticOcean_MG_C_3_FD_89820 | JGI IMG/M metagenome (GOLD analysis project Ga0114999, IMG submission 89820) | Marine microbial communities from western Arctic Ocean - ArcticOcean_MG_CB8_126 | ecosystem: Environmental > Aquatic > Marine > Oceanic | place: Arctic Ocean: Canada Basin | collected...
CATGGCCGCGGACGCGGGCGCGTCATCCTGAACAGCGCCGACCGCTGCATTGATTGCATCACCGAGCGGCTGTCCCCTACCCACGCGAGCCCGCGGCTGCGGACGCTGCTCCAGATAAGAGTGCAGCTCGGCCTGCGCCGGCGTGTAGACCTGATAGATCAGCCGCTGCTGTGTGGCCCGGCTCCAGTGCACGTCGCTTGTCGCCCGCCAGCAGGTCTCACATTTGATGCAGTTGTCGAAGTTCACGACCACGCCGGGATGCCCAGCCTGGTTGCGCCTTACTTCGTAGACCTTGGCAGGGCAGATGTTCCATAGCTCGGAGCTGGAAAGGTCGTGGCGTGCGCCCAGATCGTCGGGCCACATCACCTTGATATGCGACGTGCGCCCTTCGCGGTAGGTGATCGTCCCCAGCTTGATCTCGTACGGCACGCTCATGGAGACGTGGCTGTCGTCGAGGCGAATGCGCTCGCGATTGGTTTCCATGAGCTTGTTCATCGGGACCTCACGCTGCCGCGCCAGGTCCCACCCAAGAACACCCTGCTGCAAACGCTCGACCAGCGCCTGCACCATCCAGGTCAGCCCGAGCGCAGCGCCAACAAGGATCGCCACGACGTCGTCCCAGATCGAGGCCCGGCCACCGATGTGGCGCGCAGCTGCCCGCAGCTTGTCGCCGATCGCCGCGTCGTCGTTGGTGTAAACCTCGGTGAATGCGCTGGCCAGGGCACCGCCATAGCGACGCCAGTACCAGCGCAACAGGAGTGGCGCATGTCCCGGCGTTTCGGCGCCGGCGGCGACGCGGAAGACGCCGCGCAGTCGCCCACCTTCATGGCTCGTGGCCTCGGCTACGCCGCTGGTAGCAATCGAGACGTCAGGTGATTCGGCACCCATCCGCGCATCCGAGTTGAACGGCAGCAGCGCGCCGACGGTATTCCAGAGCACGCGCGCCACATTGGTCGGCGTGATCGCGCTGCCCACCAAGCCCATCAGGCCGATGGTCTTGGATAGGAGCTTGCCCTCCTCGATAACCTCGCCGAACTTGTCCATGGGAACGGCGCGGCGCAGCACGCGCGTGAGGTCCCACCACCGGGCCAACGGGTTGCGATCGGGTCGCGACATCGCCACGGCGGCGCTGTTGACCACATCGAGTTGCCGATCGAAGAAGAACTGGGTCCGTTCGATGTAAGCCGGCCAGTCACGCAAGTACTCGACGTTCTTGTAGTAGTGACTGCGCTCAACGGCCGCCAGGTAACTCTTGCGGAGCGCGGCTTCGGTGTATGGCGAGTTGGTCGGGTCGGTGTTGCCGCCCGGTCCGCCGTTGTCGCTGGCGATCGCCTGCACGGCCCGCGCGAAGTAGAGCCCCATCGCTGTGGCCGGGCCGGTGAAATTCGGGTACGGGAAGTCGAGACCGATACCCGACGCGGCGCCGCCAATAGCCAGTCCGTCGTCGACCAGGCGCGGAATCTCACGTAGGCCGCCGCCGCGAATGATCTTGGCCCCGTAGGAGGTCAATTCGCCGCCGTCGAGCAGGCGCGCTACTTCGGGCAGCTGCTTGTACCACTCCATCAGGAGGTTATGGTTGCCTTCGAACTCGTTCTTCAGGTTGTCGAGCGGAAGCACGAAGCCGAGGGAAATACTGTCGCGGTTGGTGTATAGGAACCCGCCCATGTTGAGGCGGATCGTGCGGCCCTTGCGGGTGGCGTTGCGCAGCAGCATCTCCATCGCCGCGCCTTCGCCGGGGGCCAACCCGAAGCGTTCCTCGATGACCTCGGGGGCCAGCGAGATGACCTCCTTCACGCCCTGGAGGAAATGCGGCGCGCCCTCGGCCTGCTCCTGCTCGCTAACTCTTTCGTAGCCTTCCTGCGTAACCAGATGCGACGCATCACCCTCGGCCAGGAACACCACATCGGCATAGGCGGGACCGCGCTCGGTGTGCACGCCGACCACTCGCCCGCGGTGGCGGATCAGGCTCTGTACTGTGGTCTCGCAGGCCAGAACCACTCCCTGTTCGCGCGCGACCTCCGCCAGATAGCGGTCGTATACGGGCCGCAACACGGTGTAGCAGGAGCGGAAAGTGTCGGGCGATTTGAGACTGGCGCCGACCAGACTGTGACCGTTGTAGAGATAGGCACCGCGCTCGACCAGACGGCGCTCGTACGGCGCGGCGGCCACGATCTCCGACCCGAACGCTTCGGAGTGCTCGAGATTCTCGGTGAAATACACCGCGCCGGACCAGTTCTCGGCCCCGGGGAAGACCCCCGCTTCACAGACGAGAACAGAGAAGCCGGCCTTGCCCAGAGCCATGGCCGCGGTGATACCCGCGGGCCCGGCGCCGACGACGATAACGTCGAATCGGTGCGAAGGAAGCGTGCTCATAGGCCTACAAGAACAGAGGATAAAGGCGGCAGCCCTATTCGGACACCAGGCGCATGTATGCCCTCATGGTATGCGATGCTCCGAAACCCCACTAGCGACCCTGGAGCCGGGAAAACGCCATGTTGAACCGATCGCGGAAAGCCTTGATCCTCGTCAGCGTTGTGGCACTGGCGGCCGCCCACGGAACGGTTGCCCAGACCCCTGCAGTGACCGTCCTCCGGGGTGCCACGGTGGTCGACGGCACCGGCGCGCCGGGCTTTGTCGGCGACGTCTTGATCGTCGGCGGCAACATCGCCGCCGTAGGTCCAAGCGGCACCCTCGAAGTGCCGGCAGAGGCCACGGCCGAGGACCTGGAAGGCCTGGTACTGGCGCCCGGCTTCATCGACATCCACAACCACTCGAACGGCCGACTGGCGGACGATCCCAGCGCCCGAACTCAGATCGCCCAGGGGGTCACCACGATCGTCGTGGGGGCCGACGGATCGTCGCCCTGGCCGATCGCCGACTACCTCGACCGGCTTGATTCGATTCAGCCAGCGCTGCAGGTCGCCGTTCTCGTGGGACACGGCACCGTGCGGCGCGCTGCCATGGGCGACGACTACGCCCGCCTGGCAACCGCCGGCGAGATCGCCGAGATGGCACGCCGGGTGCGCGGCGGCATGGACGAAGGCGCTTTCGGCCTGTCGAGCGGGCTGGAGTACGACCCCGGCTTCTATTCGAACACCGAGGAGCTGATCACGTTGGCGCGCGTCGCGGCGGAACAGGACGGCTTCTACATGTCGCACATGCGCGACGAGGAAGAAGGCGTACTCGACGCCGTCGCCGAGGCGATCCGCATTGGCCGCGAGGCGCCCATCGCAGTGCAGATCTCACACGTGAAGGCCGGCAACGCCTCAGTCTGGGGGAAATCGGTCGACATTCTTGCGCTGATCGCCGCGGCGCGGCGCGATGGCATCGACGTGCTCGCCGATCAGTATCCCTACACCGCGTGGCAGTCGGGGCTGTCGATCGTGGTCCGTTCGCGCAAGTTCCAGGATCCCGAGGAAGTCCGCGACGGACTCGAGGCGATCGGTGGCGGCAACCGGCTACAGATCGTCGGTTACGAGCCCGACCCCTTCGTGAACGGAATGCGCCTCGATGAGGCTGCCGCGAGCTGGAACATGACGGAAGTGGAGGCCTACATGGACATGATGGCCAAGGGCGGCTCCGGCGTGATCGGCCACACCATGAGTGAGGATGACGTCGATCGCTTCATGGCCTCCGAGTTCGTAATGACGGCGAGTGACGGCGGCGTGGGCAGCGCCCATCCGCGCGGTGCTGGCGCATTTGCTCGCGTGCTCGGCCACTACGCCCGCGAGCGTGGGGTAATCACGCTCGAACGCGCTGTGGAGCGCGGCACGTCGATTCCCGCCGCACGCCTGAGCCTGAACGACCGCGGCACGATCGAAGCCGGCCGGCGCGCCGATCTGGTGGCCTTCGATCCGGCGGTGATCCACGCGCGCAGCACATTCCGCTACTCGCTACGCCAGGCCGAAGGCGTTCACCGGACCTGGGTCAACGGTGTTGTCGTGTGGGCTGAGGGCGAAGCGACCGGTGCCCGTCCGGGCAGCGCTCTCCGCCGCCCCGGCCAGTAGCCCCTAGCCGAGCTCGACGCCGACACGGCCGTGGAGTACACCCGGCGCTGGATGCTCACCGACAACGGCGATCACATGCAGATCGATGTGCGCGTTGTCGCGGTCTCGCAGTCGCAGGGCAACATCAAGGAGACGACGGTCACGACGATCGTCGCCAATCGGTAGTCCGATGATGCCGTATCGCAAATCGGGCACGATCGAGACCGAAGCTGGCTACTCGCTTATCGAGGTGATGGTCGCCGCCACGCTGGTGGCCATGGTCCTTGGCGGCCTGCTGCCGCTGCTCACTGCCGGGCAGAACACCTACGAGGCGCAGTCGTCCGACATGTCGATGCGCCAGGGCGCCCGTGTGGCACTCGACAAACTTACCCGCGAGGCACGCCTCGCCGGCTACAGCATCGACAACGTCGCCCAGGCTGTGACGACGGCCTCAGGAACATCGCTACAGTTCGCCGCGGACATCGACGATGGTGACAACGCCGCGCCCTGCGGCTCCGCGTTCGAAGGCGCTGCAAACGGTGGCGCCGAACGACTCATCTACGCAATCAGTGGCACGAACCTGCTGCGTAGCGTCGATTGCTGGGATGGCGTTGCCTGGACCAACGAAATCGGCAACCAGGTGTTGATCGAAGACCTCGAGCCAGGCACGACCGTCTTCAGTTACTTCGATGAGGACGGTACCGAGATGACCGGAACGCTCAGCTCCGCCAATCGTGATGCCATCCGCTCCATCGCCATCCAGTTCGACCTTGAGGATCTTTCCTGCGCCCATGTATCCGGTCGAAGTTCGACCGCCTTCCAGATTGCCTCGCAGGTCGAGGTTCATAACCTGCAGTAAGAGGGCGCCCACCATGTCCAAGAAAACGCCAACCGGAAGAGAGCGCCGTAGCCTGCGCAATCTCGTCCAGAATCCCCGCGTGCAATACCGTTACGCGCTGTACTTCTTCGGCTTCGCCGTCGCGGCGCCGCTCCAGGCGCTGGCTCTGCGAATGACGATCCTGTACCCGATTTTCGGCATGGTGTGCGCCGCGTTTGCTATCTGGGTCACGCACAAGTTCGTTGGTCCGCAGGTCGCGCTGCGCCGCCATATCGGGCAATTGCAGTCTGGCGACTACACCGCTGTTTGCCGGCTACGCGCTGGCGACGAACTTCAGCCCGGGGCCGCCGCGCTCAACGAACTTGCCCGCGAGCTCGAGAGTCAACAAGGTGCCGAAGAGGAACGGAAAGCAGCTTGAACTACTCCGCGCCTGCGCGCTGCTGTTCGATCCACCAGTCGATGTGCTCCTCGAGCACGGTCATCGGCAGGGCGCCCGGACTTAGCACGGCCTCATGAAACTCGCGTAGGTCAAACGCGTCGCCCAGCTCCGCCTCGGCGTGAGCCCTGATCTCCATGAGCTTGCGCTTGCCCATCTGGTAGCCAAGAGCCTGCCCCGGCATGTCCGTCGAGTAGCGCAGCGACTCGGTCGCGATCTGCGTTTCCGACTCGAACGTGTTGTCGCGCATGAACTGCCGGGCCTCTTCGAGGCTCATCCCGAGCGCGTTCATGCCTGGGTCGAGCACCAGCCGGTTGGCCAGAAAGATCTCCAGCATGTAGATGCCGTACTGGCTGATGGGATCCTCGATCATCCCGGCCTCCAGGCCGAGGAACGTTGAGTACGAACCCCACCCCTCGGTGTAGGCCGTGACCATCATCGCCTTGCGCGCCTCCGGCAATGAGTCGTCCTCGAGCACCCGCATGATCTGGTAGTGATGCCCCGGGAAGAGCTCGTGATAGGCCAGCCCTTTCAGGTTGATCCAGGCGCGCTCGTGGAGATTCGACCCGTTGAAGTTGTAGTACCCCACCGGATCGTCGCCGGTCGGCGGGTTGTAGTAGCCATATGTCTGCGACGCTTCGAGGGCTGGATTCAGTCGGCGTGCGCCGAACGGTGCCTCGGGCTTACGGACGAAGAACTCGTCGGCGCGCGCGTAGAACGCGTTGGCCGCATCCTCGATGCGCTCGTCAACCTCCTCGGGCGTGGTCGGGTAGTACTCCGGGCTCGTCTGGATGTGCTCGCGGAATTCCTCGAAGGTGCCCTCGAACCCGATCTCGGCCTGAATCGTTGCCATGGCCGTCTTCATCTCGGCGATCATCTCGTAGCCGATTGCCCGCACTTCCTCCGGCGTCACGTCCATCGTGGTGTAAAAACGGACGAGGTAGCGATAGTAGGCGTCGCCAAGCTCGTACTGGCTGAGGCCCACGCCGTCGGGAGCCGCCTCGGCGTAGTCGGTCTCCAGGTATTCGACCAGTGACTCGAGTGCGGGATTGACCTCCTCATCGACCAGCCGGTTCATCTCGGCCCGGAAAGCTTCCAGTTCCGCTTCGTCGACCTCGGCGTCGTCGCTTCCGATGCGCGCGGCGGCCACCGCGAACATGCCTGCGTCTGCGGCGGCGATCGTGCCGCGAGTGAGGCCGATGACTGCCGGCATGTTCTGCGCCGACACCACGAACCCGATCTCGGCATTGCCGCGAGCCAGCATCTCGACCTCGCGCACATACGTCGGCACCTGGCCGAGAAGGTCGAGATAGGTTGCGCGTTCTTCGGGTGTAGCCACGCCGGCCGCCTGAAAGATCTGCCGAAGTCCGGCGACCGCCGACATGTACGGCGTCAGCACATTCGAGTACCAGTAGAACTGGAAGCCCTCGGTGGTCACCTCGGCGTTGCGCTTGAAGACGGCCCAGGTAAGCCAGTCATCGTGCTCGAGTGCGGTCTCGTCGAGCGCGGCCAGGCGATCGAGCACCGTCTGGGCGAACTGCGCCTCCGCTTCGGCGTGCTCGTACGACAGGTCCGGCAGGTTCTCGACCGGCAGCCCCTTCCACAGGCGTGCGGAGACGTTGTTCTCGAGTTGTCGATCCCAGAGTTCATCCGCCAGCGCGGCCAGCGCCTCGGCGTCGGCTACGACCGGTGGCGGCGCCGGCTGACAGGCAGCAACGAACAGTGCGGCCGCAAACAAGGTGACGATGTACGAACGGATCGGGCGCATGATGAAATTCCTCGAATTCAGGTGATGCGCTCCGGCACTCCGCCGCAGGTCGGCGGTGATAGGCTCGCGCGCATCAAGCGACCGTACCGCTTCGTGTTTTCGCATACCACCCCGGCGACCGTGCCGCGCTAGATCAAGCGCGGGAAAGACCGGGCTGACAGACGATCATGGACACCACGCCACAAGTCGGCATCATCGGCCTCGGCCAGTTCGGGCGTTTCGCCGCCGCGCACCTGGCGCCGCACTTCGATGTCGCCGCCTACGATCCCGAGCCGCCCGCGGCGACCATCCCGCGCGTCGAACTGATGGGGCTGGCCGAGGTGGCCGCCGCGCAGTTCGTGTTGCTCTGTGTTCCCGTGCAGCAGCTCCGCGACGTACTGACCGAGATCGGCCCCTTCCTCCAGGCCGACGCCTGCGTCATCGATGCCTGCTCGGTAAAGATGGTCCCGATGCAGTGGCTCGAGGAGGTACTCCCACCTAACGCCGACTATCTCGGGGCGCACCCGTTGTTCGGACCCAACAGCGCCACGGAAGGGTTCGAGGGGCACACCGTTGTGCTGTGCCCGGGGCGCGGCGAGCAGCTGGAGTGCGTTGCCGAGTTCCTCCGCTCGCTCGGGCTGTTCGTCATCATCACCGACGCCGAGACCCACGATCGTGACAGCGCCCGGGCACAGGCGTTGGCGCAGTATGTCGGGCGTGGTCTGCGATCTGTTGCGAGAGCGGACTCGGACATCACCACCTACGCCGCCGATCTACTCAACGAAGTCGCGATCGTCGTGGGCGATGACTCCTGGGAGCTATTCGAAGCGATCCAGAAGCTCAACCCGTTCGCCGCAGAGGCCCGCCGCGAACTACGCGCCAGCCTCGACGACCTCGACCGTAGGCTCGACGAGTCGTGAGCGGGCTGTACGAACGCTCCGACCACGGCCCCGTGACTTTCTACTCGATTCGCCGCAAGCTGCCCGGCTACCGCGCCATCCGGGTGGGCGTCTACGTTGTCGACGGGACGCTCATCGACACCGGTCCGGCCCGCACCCGCGACGCCATCGTCGCGATCCTGAACAACCACACGATCGATCAGGTGGTGCTCACGCATCATCATGAGGACCACGTCGGCAACGCCGACTTCGTCGCCCGCAAGCTCGGCGTCACGCCCTGGATTCATCCGCTCGGCCGGCCGCTGGCGGCTATCCCGGAAAGGCTGCCGCTCTACCGCCGGTTGTACTGGGGTCAGCCGATCGGTGTCGAGACCCAGCCGCTTGGCGAGGAGTTCGCGACCGCCAACTATCGTTTCCGGGTCGTGCATACGCCGGGCCATGCGAGCGATCACGTCATCCTGCATGAGCCGGACCACACGTGGCTCTTTGGTGGCGACCTGTATCTAACCGATCGCGTTTCGCGCGCCTTCGAGTACGAGGACATCAGTCTGCTGATCGAATCGATTCGCGCCGTCCTCGCCATTCCCGACTGCGAGCTCTTCTGCCAGCACACCGGTCGCCACATGAGTCACCAACACCAGCTCGGCAAGAAGCTCGATCGCCTGCTCGGACTGCGCAACAAGGCGATCGTGCATCTCGAAGAGGGGCGGTCGATCCGCGAGATCACCAGGGCATTGGGCATCGCCGACCCCATCAAGCGCTGGCTCTCGGGTGGCGAATGGTCCTCCGAGCACCTGGTACGCGGACTTCTACGCGATGCCGGCCGCCTCGACTGACGCGGCCGGCCCGGCGCTCCGTTTCGACGCCAGCGACGGCGACGCGCTGCTGCACTGGTACGACACCGAGCAGCGTGATCTGCCCTGGCGCCGCACCTCCGACCCCTACCGCATCCTGGTATCGGAGATCATGCTGCAGCAGACACGAGTCGAGACGGTCACACCGCGCTACACGCGCTTTCTCGAACGCTTCCCCGACGTCGGTGCGCTGGCGGCCGCCCCGGTGGACGACGTACTAGCCGAGTGGTCGGGACTGGGCTACTACCGCCGGGCGCGCAGCCTGCACGCCGCGGCGATCACTATCGGTGATGAACTCGATGGCGAGTTTCCGCGCACCTACGAGCAGCTGAAGGCCCTGCCCGGCATCGGGGACTACACGGCCGCCGCGATCGCAGGTATCGCGTTCGGCGAACCGCGCGTTGGCATCGACGGCAACGTGGTTCGGGTGCTCTGTCGATACTTTGGAATCGCCGATGATCCGGTTCGCGCGGCGGTGCACCGACGCCTGAAAGACGCCGCCGAGTCGCTCCTCGTCAAGCACCCGCCCGGGCAAGTTACGCAGGCCCTGATGGAACTGGGTGCCCGTGTCTGCACTCCACGCTCGCCAAGGTGCGACGAGTGCGTGCTGGCGGCGCGCTGCATCGCCCGGATCGAGGAGCGACAGGCCGGGCTTCCGATTCGCAGAAAACAGATTATTCGCGATGTAGCCGAAGCCGCCGCCGTGATCGAACGCAACGGGAGTCTGCTCCTGGTTCGAGGGCAGCGACCTGGCCTGCTGGCGGGAATGTGGGAGTTCCCTGCCCTGGATTCGCGCGGCGCGGCAGAGGCCCAAGCGGAGGGCGTCGTGGCAGAGAGCCCAGCGCGCGAGGCCACCGGGCTGGTCGCGTATCTGGCGCAGCTGGGGATTCAGCCGCGAGCGATGGAGCCGCTAGGCGAGATCCGCCACGGCATCACCAACCGTCGCATCACCTGCACCGTCTATCGGGCAGCCGCCGAGTCCGAGCCCGAGCCCGAGGCTCCGGCAGGATCCGGTATCGAGATCGGCTGGTTCACGGCAGCCGAGGCGAGCCAGATTCCGCTGGCTGCCTCGGCGACGCGAATCCTCGAATTACTCGCTTCCGACTAGCGCTGCCAGTTCGGCACGCCGCGTCCCGTGGTCCACGGAACGCCCGCGGCTTCGAGCGTCTGTTGCAGCCGCGGGAGCCTCCTCTCGATGAACCCGCGCAAATTCGGCAGGAAGCTCGCGAAGGCATCGGCCGCGATGGCGTACTGCTCACGGTGGGTGGCAGTCGGCCCCTGCGTCGATGACCAGGCGCCGCCGACAACACTGTTCAGCCGCTGCATCATTCCCGGCATGTCGGGCTCGCTGCGGCGCCGCTTCGTCCGGTCGCCGTTCAGCACCTCACTCAGGTCGGTGAGCTGCAGCTGCACCGTGGTCATGACTTCGAGCAACCCAAGATCTGCCTGGGGGTGACGGCGCACCGCCTCCTCCATCATGTCGAGCTGCTCGGCCGCTTCGCCAGCCGCGGCGTTCGCGCCCATCATGGCGCGCTGCAACCGGCCAACGTCGGCGTTGAACTCCGCCACCGCTGCCCGATCGGACGCCGACATCGTCGACTCGCCCAGCGTGGCGATCTCGAACGGGACGGGCTCCGCGAGCGTCTCGAGCTGGCCTTCGAACCAGCGCACAACCTCAACCGAATAGGTGCCCGGCATCGCGGGCGGGCCGTTACCATCGGAGCCGGTGCGAACCGGGCCGAATCCGGCGTAGCGCAGATCCCACGAGGCGCGGTGCACGCCCGCGCGGGCCGCACCCGGCACGCGTCGAACCACGCCGTCGTCGGCATCGCGAACAACCAGGAACACTGCGGCCGACTCCTCGCGATCCTCGGCCTTCAGCTCGCCCCATGTTGGATAGAAGACGTCGTCGCCCGCCTCGGCGAGATCGGCATCCCGCTTCTGCCGCTGCTGGCGCTGCGTCTCCGGCGTGTCGCGGACCCAGTAGGTGAACGTCGCGCCGAAGTCAGGGTTGGGTGCGATGAAGTAGTCAGCACCCTGGAAGGCACGCTCGGCGAGCGCGATCGGGCTGCGCTGGGCGTAGGCCAGGGCGTCGCGGACCGGGAAGATCATGGCCGCAACATCGTCGGCCGGCATCGCCGTGTGGCGCAGCGGCGAGTAGTCGTCGAAAACGAAGTAGCCGCGACCGAAGCTGCCCGCCACGAGGTCGTTCATCTCCGCCTGGATCTCGAGGTCGCGCACCGCCACGGTGGGCATGCCGGAACCGAGTTGGATCCAACGCCCGCCCTGATCGGGGCTGTAGAACACGCCGAACTCGGTGCCCACGAACAGCAGGTTGGGATCAACGTGATCCGCCTTGATTGTGTAGGCCGAGCCGCGCTCTGGCAGGCCGCTGCTGATCGAGGTCCAGGTGTTGCCGCGGTCGGTGCTCATCAGCACGTAGGGCATGAAGTCGCCCATCTTGTGGTTGTTGAACACCGCGTAAACGGTGTCGGCATCGTGACGCGAGGTCTCGATGTCGTTCACGTACGTCATCTCGGGAACGCCCGGGAACGTCTCGATCTTGCGCCAGTTGGCGCCGCCGTCCTCGGTTACCTGCACCAGGCCATCGTCGCTACCGGTGTAGATCAGCCCTTCGGCCAGTGGCGACTCATCGACCGCCACGAGCGTGCCGTAGAACGACGTCGAAGTGTTCTTGCGCACCGAGTCGACGCCCCAGATGCGATCGAAGATGTCGAGCTGGTTGCGATCCATGTTGCGGGTCAGGTCGCCGCTGATCGCGTTCCAGGAGTCGCCGCGGTCGTCGCTGCGGAAGAGGATCTGCGAGCCGAAGTACAGCCGCGACGGATTGTGCGGGCTGATCATCGTGGCCGAGTCCCAGTTCC
>Ga0114999_10008225_pt1 | contig 11645 bp, 9 predicted proteins | sample ArcticOcean_MG_C_3_FD_89820 | JGI IMG/M metagenome (GOLD analysis project Ga0114999, IMG submission 89820) | Marine microbial communities from western Arctic Ocean - ArcticOcean_MG_CB8_126 | ecosystem: Environmental > Aquatic > Marine > Oceanic | place: Arctic Ocean: Canada Basin | collected...
AAATTTGCACTTATTTTATCCACATTATTTTGTTTAGCAATTTTTATTATATAACCTAAAATACTTTTTTCAATTTGTCGACCCATAACTCTACAACTTAAAAGAAAAGTATCAAGTATCCATTCTTTTGTTCCATTCTTTTCTACAATAAAGGCTGCAGTAATTCCATTATCCCCAAATTTATCTTCAACTTGTGCGCATCCTATTAGCATATTATCATTTTGAGACATTTTTTGAATATCTTCTAATGAGTATCTTTTTGTAGTTAGATTGAATTGATTGGTTTTAAGAATTAATTGAGAAATTCTAGGAATAGTAAAATTATCAGCTTTTTTTATTGTAACTTTTAAATCCATATTTTTAAGAAAATCTTCAAGATTATTTGATGATTTTTCAAGAGTTTTCCTATCTCTTTGTTGAGAATACATTACACCCCGTTGTTTATCTTCATCAGTAATTTTCAATAAATTAAATTCATTCATTTCTTGTATAGTTCTAACATATTTTGAAGGGTCTGCAGGTAAATCAACAGTAAGAACTTGAGGCAGGCTTGATTTCATAAATTCTCTATTTAAAGGGTCATCATCAAAAAATACAAAATTTTCAAGACCAAAATTTAATTCATCAGAAATTTCTTTAATATTTGAAACTTTATCATTCCAATTAATTTTGATAGAAGCAAAATGTTCTTTTTTAAGAATCATATCTGGATGTTCTTCAATTACTTTAATTGCATCATCAAAATTATTTTTACTATTAATAGCAAGTAAAATTCCCCTATTATGTAATCCCAACAAATATTTCTGAAATTCGACAAAAGCTTTTCCAGATGGATCAGAACCAAGTTTAATTCCATCAAATTCATCTTCACCTATAATACCTCCCCATAAGGTATTATCAAGATCTAAAACAATACATCTTTTTGATATACCTAATGTTGCAATTACATATCCCATTAAATCATTAACAAGATGTGGAATAAAATCAAGAGAAATTTTAATATCACCAAATAAAAATTGTTTAGAATCAAAAATATTATTTTCTCCATGTTTTGATATAAATCCATTCATATCAAACAAATAAACAGAATCTAAATTATGAATATAATCTTGTAAATTATTATTTAATGTATTAATCATTTTTTGTAAACCAAAATTTGATTTTGTTTCAAAAATTCCATAATTAGAATTTGTAGGAATAAAAAAATTAGAAATAATTAATTTTGAGTTAGAATTTTTAAGAAATATTGTAATTAAATTTTCAATTTCCTTAAATTTTTTTTCGACAAAATTTTGTCGCTGTTTTTCATCAATTGAATATGGAAAATACCATAAATCCTCTAAAATACTTCTAGTATCTAAAATTAAAAATGTAATATTTGGTTGAAATTGATAAAGTTGACTTTTTGGATCTAAGATTTCTTGATTATATTGATTATAAGCACCTAAACAAGTATTACATGAAACTTTTTTTTCATCACATTTAACTTGAAAAATTTCTTCAATCCCATTTAGTGTAAAACTACTTAAAATCGATATACGTATTTTTTTTTCAAAATTATTTTTAATTGTCTTAGATTTTTTTAAATAGTAAGAAATTTTTTCCTCTTCAGGCATGTAAGAATAATTCAATTTTTACTATTTGTTACTTATGATTAACTTAAGAGTACATTTCATGCGTAAAGTTTAGATTTAAAATTAAGGTAAATTAGGATTAACATATGAAAGATGAGGATCCTATTTCAGTAAATGAAAGAGAATTGATGGAATTTTATGGCTATAAAGGGTCTTTTGGAAATTTTAAATTGAAAATGAAATTTCTTCGTTCATGGATATTGCATTCTTTAGCATATTCTTGTCCCCATTCAGAAACTACAGTAAAAATTCAACGATCAAGAGGAGTTAAGATTGGTAAAAATTGTCATTTTTCAGCATATGTTCAATTAGATTTGATTTATCCACAATTAGTTGATATTGGAAATAATGTAACTTTTGGTTCTAATGTAATGATTTTTGCACACAATAATCCCGCTGCAAATTTATTTTTAAAAAAAGGGGAATTTCCTAGAAAAGTTGAAGGAGTAAAAATAAAATCAGGTGCAGTTTTATTTCCAGGATCAATTATTACAGCTGGAGTCACTATTGGAGAGAATAGTATAATATCAGTTGGTAGTGTAGTTACAAGTGATGTACCAGATTACTGTGTTGTAGTAGGAAATCCAGGAAGAGTAATCAAAAAAATTGATCACTAAATTATAATAAAAAAATAAATTATGATTTCATTAAATCTTTAACAATTTTTCTATATTTAGGATAAACTGTATCCTCATAATTTTTAAAAACTTCAAAAAATAATGAATTCTCTTTTGCAATTAGTAAATGAGCTACATTTAACGGAGTATTAATTATACAAGGTGATTCAATTATAGATATTTTTTCGATTCTTGTTTCAATATTTTCTTCATGATATTCAATTTTTCCAGAAATTAAAAAATGGTTTGTATTAGTTTTATGAAAATGTCCCCCTCTTGCAAAACCCTGTTTAATTTCAATTAAATTAATATTTTTATTATTATATTTTAAAAATAAAATTTTTCCTCGATTATCTTCAATTTGTTTGTCAAATTCTAGGCTCAAATCTATTTAATTAATAATTATCATGCTAATAACTCATTTTTAAAAAATAGTATAATTTATCATAAATTGTTATTAAAAAGAAGGATTTACATTATAATTATATTCCTAGTTAATATTAAAAAATTAAAATGAAACAAATCAAAATTGCATTTATTTATCATGAAGATAATGTGTATTTATCTGGAAAACACTATGATAACGCATATTATAATTTTTTTATGAAAGAACTTAGAAATAATGAAGAAATTAAAATAAAAGATTTTCCAACAAAAGAAATTTTTGATGCATCAATATTAAAAAATAAATTTGATATTATACTACTTTGGGAAAATAGTAACTATGGAATGCCTTTAGAGATTAAAGGTATTCAAAAATTAGACATACCAGTAATTGCTAAAGGAGGAGATCTTGCAGGAGCTAAAGAATCTATTAAATTTCATGAAAAATGGAAAATTAATTATTATTTTCATTTCTTTCATGAAGATTTGTTTCATGAACAATATCCCTCAAATTTTAAGTATAAAACAATAATTTTTGGTCTTGAACCAAGATTATATGAAAAATTAATTCCATATGAAAAAAGAATATCAAAGAAAATTCTAAATTCAGGTAATGTAGGAAGTATGAAAATATCTTCTAGAATCATAAATAGAATTCGAAATCCTAAATGGAACAGTTTAGAATGTTATAAACTTAGAACCAAATGTAATAATTTACCATATGTTGATTATACACATACACTTCAACATGATTATGTTGGAGATAGATACCCATTATTATTACAAAAATATTGTGCTGCAATTGCTGCTTCCACATATCATCCATTGATAAAATACTTGGAGATGCAGGCTTCTGGATGTCTCACTTTTATGGAAATTACAAAAAAAAATAGAGGTAAATTTTTAGGATATGAAGATGAAAAAACAATAATATCAATTAATGAAAATAACTATATTGAAAAATTTGAAAAATATTTATCAGATCCACAAAATACTAAATGGAAAAAAATTGCTGAAGCAGGAAGAGAGTATACATTAAAAAAATTTACGAATAAAAAAGCTGTTGAATCATTAATAGATCTTATGAAAAATTTATTATAAAAATTTGACACTTATTTAAATCTAAATTAATTTTTCATCATTAATTTCAAAAGATTTGGTATCTTGAACATAGAATTCTTTCCAGTAACGAATCATTTTAGTTTCTTTAATCTGTTTTTTTAAGGGAATTTTTTCACCAAGAGATTGTTTTACGGTAAAATATGGAAGATTTATTCCTGAAATTGCAGGTAATACAATTGTTCCTCCCATTCTAGGGTTAATTTCAATTAATTTTAACTTGCCAGTTTTGGACCTTTTAAATTGAATATTAGCATTATAATCTAATTTTAATTTTTCAACAATTGTTTTACACATTTTTTCTATTTGTTCATTTTTTACTGTTTTTGCTTCAAAAGAATAATGTTGAGAAAGTTTTTGTCTAATGTTTGGAATGCAGTATAACATTTTACCTTTATCTGCAAAAACATATGTACTAAATTCATCTCCAGGAAGATACTCCATAATTAAAAGTTCTAATTTTTTGCCAGTCTTGAACATATTTTTCACAGTTTCAAAATCAATTTCAATTGAATCTGGTTTATCCTCAAGAATTATTTTACTTGCTGTATTTTTTTTTCTTAAGATCCTAAATCCTTTAGAACCTCCACTTTGAGAATATTTAGATGGTTTGAAACAAATATCATTTTTTGGATATCCTAATTTTTTAATAGATAATAAAAATTCATTATAATTTTTAACCTTAAAAAATGTGGGAATATTTATTCTTGATTTCATTAATTTAGAATAAGTTTTTTCTTTATCCATTGTAATTTTTATAGATTCTAAGTTAGATATAGTAGTTGAAATATTTTTTGAATTAAATAATTTAATATTATTTGAAATTGCCAAAATTTCATTACCATTTCCAGGTATAATTACATTAATTTTTTCGATCTTACAAATTTTTTCTATTGAATTAATAAATTTTTTAGAGTTACCTTTAGGAACAATATAAAATCCATCTGACTTAAATTTTAATAGCGGTTGTTCAACTGTGTCTGTACAAATTATTCTTATTTTCCTTTTCTCATAATTATTTTTTAAACAATCAATAACACCAAGCGTATGTCTTCCCCCTGCAGCAGTAAGCAAGACATTGATCTTAAAATTATTAGTCACCAATTTATAATATTATTATTCTATCTAACTATTATTTGAATTAATGGTTAAATTATTTTATAATTCTTAAATTTTTTTGAGAAACATTTTTTATTTCGATAAATAATTTTAATTCATCTAAATATTCAAATGATTTCAAATATTCCTGAAATTTTTATTTAAAATTATCTTCATTCATAAATATAGATAATTTTTTATCTAAAAAATCAATATAAACTAAATTCTAGGAATTGTTGCGTATAATTATTTAAAACATACTCAAGGTTTAATTTATTTAAAATATTTTTTAAGATATGAATGATCAAAAACTACTAATTTTTGATTTTGATGATACATTAACAGATAATACTGAAAGAGATCTGTATTCATTTTTACATATAATTAAAAAATTTAATCTAGTTGAAATTGAAAAACAAAAAATTGTTGAATGGAGAAAATTAGGACTACTTTCTAATTCCATAATACAAAAATTGATTAATTCTAATGATAAACTTCTTTTTGACAAATGTATTAATGAACGTTTAAAATTTCTTGATAGTTATGAATCATATACAAAATATGTTAAATTAAAATTATATACAATTAAAATTCTCTCAAAATTAAATACTGAAAATCATATTCTTACACTTAATTCAATTCAATCTAACAACAAAAATTTTCAAAATGTATTAAAATATTTTAAAATAAATCATTATTTTCAAAAAATTATTACAAGTGATTCCTCAACAACTAGAAACAATAAGGAACAAAATAGAATTGAAATAAAAAGTGAATTTTATAAACAAATTATCTCAGAATTTGAATTTGATAAAAAAAATGTGATTGTAGTAGGAAATTTAGCTTCAGACATAATCCCTGCAGAAAATCTTAATTTAAAATCATTAATGATTAAAGGTTCATTTGGATTTGATGATCATATGTGTAAAACATGTGTTCAAATTAGCAAATTAAAACAAATTTTAGATTTTCTATAACTATCGCTACATTATACAAATAAATAATTTATTTTGAGATAGTATTATTAAAGTCGATTTTTGAAACTAACTTTGTGAATGTTCTAGTTATTGGTGCACATCCAGATGATGAAGTAATAGGTGTAGGTGGAACTATTGCCAAACATATTCAAGATGGAGATAAAGTATCCATAGTATTATTTTCTGTAGGTCATAAACCAATTCAACCAAAATTAAAAGAACAAGCTTACAAATCACTTAAAATTTTTGGTATTAAAAAAGAGAATTTATTTTGGCTAGGTTGTAAATCTGGTCAATTTGATTTAGAATCAAAATTAAAAGTTAATTCTAAATTAGCAGACATTATTGTAAAAATTAAACCTAAGATTGTGTATACCCATTTTTATGGAGATACACATCAAGATCATCGATTTGTTTTTGATTCTACAATGGTTGCTTGTAGGCCACATCAAATTAGAGGAATTAAAACAAAGAGAAGTTGGGAAGGAGTAGAAAAAATTTTGTGTTATGAAATACCATCATCTACAAATTGGTCAGGAAGATTAAATGAGAGTTTTAATCCAACAGAATTTAATATTATTACAGAGCAAGATCTAAAAAAGAAGATTGATGCATATAATTGCTATAAAAATGAAATTAGATCAGGAAATCATCCTAGATCTATTGAATCTTTAAAAACAGTTGCTAAATACAGAGGAAATTCTATAGGTGGGAAATTATGTGAGACATTTGTTATAATCAGGAATATTAGATATGAACATAAAAAATAAATCAATTCTTGTAACAGGTGGTGCTGGATGTGTTGGTAGTAACATAGTTAAAAAATTAGATGAACGAGGAGCAAAAATTACTGTTATAGATAATCTTTCAGCTTATCCATTTGATTACTTGTATGAATACGGAGTTGGAAATATGGAAAGTGTAGAATTTGTGAAAGGAGATATCAATAATACTGAATTAATTTCGAAATTAATTAAGGATAATGATATTGTTATTCATGCTGCTGCATTAGCAGATGTAGGTGCATGTGTTAGAAATCCACATGATGAATTTCAAATAAATATTAGATCCACTCAAAATATTTTAGAAGTTTGTAAAGAAGAAGAAATTCAAAAATTTATTTTTATTTCATCAGCCTCAGTTTATGGAGAACCTAAAGGTCAAATATTTAAAGAAAGTGATGCATGTTTTCCAGTTTCCAATTATGGGCTTTCAAAATATTGGGGAGAGCAACAGACTAGATTGTACAATGAACTTTATGGACTACCAACAACATCAATTCGATTCTTTAGTGTTTATGGTTCACCTCAAACTCCCAAAAAAGGAAGTCATAGTTGGGCAGTTGCTATATTTTCCATGTTAGCAAAAAAAGGAAAGCCAATAACAGTTTTTGGGGATGGAAATCAAATTCGTGATTTCACTCATGTTTCAGATATTGCAGAATCAGTAGTTCGTTCTATAGATAAGGACATAACAAATGGAAAATTTCTTAATTCAGGAACAGGGAAACCTACAACTGTCAATGAAATTGTAAAATATGTTTTTGAAAATATTGATGAAGTTCCAATTGAATACAAACCACATCCTAAGGGAGACCCATTGGGAGGATATGCAGATGTTACATTAATGGAAGAATATCTAGATTGGAAACCAGAAATTACATTAGAAAAGGGTATAAAAGAATATTTTGAATGGCTTTCAAATCATGAACATCTTATTCCGGAATGGATTTGATTAGCAGTATATTGATCATAAAAGTCAGTATTAAATGAAAAATTATTTAAGTCCATTCATATGTTTAATTGATATTAACAATGTACAAAATTTACTCTTCACAATATAATTATAAATATGGAAATCAAATTCATGCACCTTATAGTTTAGCAACTTTATACGCACATGCCAATTCAATTGAACATTTAAAGAATCAATTCAAATATGAAAAAAGTTTTATTTTTCGAGACAATTTAGAAGAAAATATCAATCAATGTCATGATGCAGATTTTCTATTGTGTTCATGCTACGTGTGGAATTGGGAAATAACAACATTATTGGCAAAAGAAGTAAAAAAAATAAATCCAAACTGTTTGATTGTTTTTGGTGGTCCCCATGTACCAGAGGATACAACTGGATTTTTTGAAAAATATCCATATATTGACATAATAGTTCATGGTGAGGGAGAATATACACTTGCAAATATTCTTGAAGTTTATTTAAAAGATAAAGATTGGTCTAATGTAAAAGGAATTTCAACAAAAAAATTTAGAACATTACCACAAGAACGAATTAATGATTTATCAGAAATACCATCACCATATCTCACAAATTTAATTTGGGATTTAGTGGATAAAAATTGTGGAGTTGATTGGGATTGTTCTTGGGAAACCAATAGAGGATGCCCCTATGAATGTACTTTTTGTGATTGGGGAAGTGCAACATTCACAAAAGTAAGAAAATTTGTTGATGATAGATTAATCAAAGAAATTGAATGGTTTGCAGATAATAAAATGAGATATATTGATTGTTGTGATGCAAATTTTGGAATTTTTCAAGATAGAGATTTGTTAATTGCTAAAAAGCTAAAAGAACAGGCATTAGAAAAAGGATTTCCAAAGAAATTTGGAACAGCATGGGCAAAAAATACTACGGATAAAATTCTACCAATAGCAATGGAATTAAAGGAAGGGAACATATTGGGTGGCATTTCTTTATCAGTTCAGTCATTAGATCCAACAACTCTCAAAAATATTAAACGTGCTAATATCAAATTTGATAAATTTTCAGATTTAACTGAAACTTTTCGTAACAATGGGATTCCCACATACACAGAGATCATTATAGGATTGCCAGGTGAAACTCTTCAAAGTTTCAAAAGGGGATTAGAGACTATCGCTCAAACTAAAGTAGGAACTTTATTGTGGGGTAATTGTAGTATTTTACCAAATGCACCAATGAATATACCTGAGTATAGAGAAAAATTTAAAATTAAAACCATACGTTCGCCAGTTAAATTACGACATGTATCCATGGAATATGTAAAAAAACAAAAAATTACTGAATTTGAAGAGATAGTTTGTGAAACTTCATCATTTACATTTGAAGAGTTAAAACAAATGACACTTTATGCATGGGCATTTTCTACTTTCCAAAATCTGGGTGTTTTTGAATATTTTTCAAATTATTATAATCAAATTCATAATTTATCATTTATATCATTTTATGAAATATTTTTTGAATATTGTAACTCAGCAGAATCAATTTTTTCAAAAGAGGTAGAAATAGTTATGAATCATTTGCATGATGGTCTTTCTGGAAAAGGATGGGATCACATAGAACCAGAATTTGGAGACATTAATTGGCCTATTGACGAAGCAAGTTGGTTACGTTTAGTTCCAGATACAGAAATATTTGAAAAAGAATCAAGAAAATTTTTAGAATTTTTAGAGGCTAAATGTAATTTTAAGACTACAAAAAATGTCTTAAAAGATCTAGTTAAATTCCAAGGATTTTTGTTAACTTCTAGAAGCCATCTTGAGGAAATAAAAGTTGAAAAATTCTTAGTTGATTGGAAAGACTTTTTTGCACATAATAAAGATAAAGTAGAACAAATTGAAAAAGAGTATTACTTTAAAAATCCAGTTACAGAAAAAGACAAAATACTCTGGGGATGTCAAGCAGTTTTTTGGGGAAGACGTGCCAGAAAATATAAAGTACCTTCCAATAAAATTTATGAAAATAAACCAGTTATTGAATTTGGTTCCAATATACAAGAAATTAAACCAGCACATTCATCAAATTGGGATTTATAATTTATTTATCAAATGACTAAATCAAATATTTAACTAAATCAAATTCAAAAATAATAAAATTTTAAAAATTTTCTATAAAATAATTTTTGTTCCTTCCCCAAGTAAGAAAACATTTTCGTCATTAACAGAGTCTTTTTTAAAAATTTTAGAATTTGATGAAATAATACTATTTTTTATCTTTACATCACAATCAATTATGCAATCAGGCATAATAATTGAGTTTTTTACAGTACAATGGGAAATATTTACATTATCACCAAGACTTGTGTTTGGACCTACAAAAGATTCATCAGAAATAATACAATTTTTTCCAATAATTACGGGTCCTATAATTTTTGATTTATTTTTAATTATTGCTCCTTCTCCAATCATAACATTTCCTTCAATTGTAACATCATTATCTTTGATTCCATAAAAATAAGGTTTCATGCTCTCAAGAATTGTTTTATTTGCTTGAAGAATATCTTCAGGGGTACCAGTATCCTTCCAAAAATCAGTAATCACATAATATTTTACTTTTTCATTAATATCTAATAACATTTGAAGTGCATCAACAATTTCAAATTCATTTCTCCATGATGGTTTAAGATCATCAATAAGATCAAAAATTAATGGAGTTAGAAAATAAATTCCAGTTACTGCTAAATTAGTTGGAGGAACTTTAGGTTTTTCAGTTAATTTAATTATTTTTCCATTTTCTATTTCTGCAATTCCAAATTGTGAAGGATTGTCAACTTCGCATAATAAAATTGATGCAGCAGCATCTGAATTAAGAAAATCATCAGCATATTCATCAATACTTTTTTGAATTATATTATCACCCAAGAAAACAACAAACTTTTCTTTACCAACAAAATCTTTACAGAGTCTTACTGCATGAGCTATTCCTTTTGGAGAATCCTGTTGAATATAAGACAGGTTTACACCAAAATTTTTACCGTCACCATAGTATTCTTGGACTTTGTTTGAACCAATTCCTCCAATTATTATTGCAATATCAGTAATTCCAGCATTCTTTAATGATTCTAAACAATATTCAGACATGGGTTTATTTGCAATTGGAAGAAGTTGTTTTGGACCAGTATGAGTTAATGGGCGTAATCTAGTTCCATGTCCACCATGTAAAATTATTCCTTTCATTTTCTTAAAATGATTTTATCTATAATTAAATTCATCTTTGAACAATTTATTATTTCCAACCTAATTACTCCAATTTAATGTCCAAGGTTGTGGATGAAGAGTTTTTTCATCAATTAATGGTTCCCACCATTGCTTATTTGATAAATACCAATTTACAGTTTCTTTTAGGGCATCATCAAAATTAAATTTTGGACTCCAATTAACTTCATTTTTTATTTTTGATGAATCAATAGAATAATGTTTATCATGACCAGGTCTATCAGGTACAAATTCAACGAGATCAGATGATTTATTCATAATTTTTAAAATTTTTTCTACAATATCTCTATTTGAAATTTCATTCCATGCTGTAATATTATAAATTTCACCAGATTTTCCTTTAGAAATTAATGCATCAATTGCTTCCACATGATCAATTACATATATCCAACTTCTAATTTGATTACCATCACCATAAAGAGGGATTTTTAGATCTTTTGATGCACGAATGATTGTTTTTGGAATAAGTTTTTCTGGAAATTGATTTGTGCCAAAATTATTTGTACATCTAGTAATTATACAATCAATTCCATAAGTTCTCTTATAAGATCCAACTAAAAGATCTGCTGCTGCTTTAGTCGCCGAATAAGGATTACTAGGTTTTAAAATATCATCTTCATTAAATGATTCTTTATTTTCTAAATCACCATAAATTTCATCAGTAGAAATATGAATAAACTTTTTGTTATATTTTCGTGAAGATTCAAGAAGAGAATATGTACCTAAAATATTTGTTTCAATGAATTGTTTTGGATTTGCAATACTTCTATCTACATGAGTTTCAGCTGCAAAATTAATAATTATATCTACATCTTTAGAAATTTTTTC
>Ga0114999_10008227_pt1 | contig 11644 bp, 9 predicted proteins | sample ArcticOcean_MG_C_3_FD_89820 | JGI IMG/M metagenome (GOLD analysis project Ga0114999, IMG submission 89820) | Marine microbial communities from western Arctic Ocean - ArcticOcean_MG_CB8_126 | ecosystem: Environmental > Aquatic > Marine > Oceanic | place: Arctic Ocean: Canada Basin | collected...
AAAGATCCATCCAATATGAATAAGATTAATATCGGGTTATTAGGAGTGGATTCAATACGAACCAGAGCGTATATATCTGTGTTAACAAAATTAAATATTACTCTAGAAGAAGCAATCATATTAAGTGGAGGGAAAAGCCATACACCTGAGGTAATCGAAAAAAGTTGTTATTTCAATAACCAAATCCACTCCATAAAAATGCTTCAAGCTTTAGAAACTCCTATAAATATATTAGAAACTTCAGACATAAATGATGCAACAGTAGTTACAGCTTTAAATCATTCACGCCCTAAGTTATTTATATACTCAGGAAGTGGTGGTTCAATTATTAAAAATAATATTCTATCAACCCAAAAACAATTCCTACACATACATCCAGGCATATTGCCTGAATACCGCGGTAGTACAACTATTTACTATAGTCTTTTAAAAGAAAACAAATGTGGCGCCTCGGGTATAATTCTAGATGAAAATATAGATACTGGACCAGTAATTGCTAGCAAAGAATTCCCACCACCAGATGACAGAAAGTCTATAGATTATGAATATGATCCTTATGTAAGATCTGCTTTATTATCAGAGATATTGACTTATTATCTACATAACGGAAGGCTACCTGAAAAAAACAACCAAAACAGAGAAGGTTTTAATTACTACATTATGCATCCACTGTTAAGACACATTACCATGCTTTCACAAAGTCACCCATCAAATAGCGGAGTATGATATGAATACATTTTACATAGACAACAAATTGATCGGAGGCAACCGATGTTTCATCATTGCCGAAATCGCTCAAGCACATGACGGCAGTTTAGGTACAGCCCACGCATACATAGATGCAGTAGCGAAATCTGGTGCAGATGCCATCAAATTCCAAACCCATATTGCTTCAGCTGAAAGCACTCCAGATGAACCTTTCAGAATAAAATTTAGCAAACAAGATGAAACAAGATATGACTACTGGAAAAGAATGGAATTCACAGAAAGTCAGTGGGTCGGCCTATATGAACATTGTAATGAGGTTGGCATAACTTTTCTAAGTTCTCCATTTTCAGAGGAAGCCGTTGAATTGTTAGATAGCATCAACATGCAAGCTTGGAAAGTAGCATCTGGAGAAATTAGTAATATACCTATGCTAACCAAAATTGCTGAAACAGGAAAGCCAATATTAATATCAACAGGCATGAGTGATATTAATGAAATTCACGAAACTTTGAATTACTTAACCCCGTATGAGAACCCTGTTCTGATATTTCAAACGACTACTGCTTATCCGTGTCCTCCTGAAAAAATAGGCATAAACAATGTTCAATTATACAGGGATTTGTTTAATCTCCCAGTTGGGTTATCTGACCACTCAGGAACTATTTTTTCAGGTCTAGCCGGAGCAGCTATTGGCATTAACATGCTGGAAATCCACATAACATTCTCCAAACACATGTTCGGCCCAGACGTAACTGCTTCTATAACAACCGATGAATTAACGACGCTTGTCACAGGAGTTAGATACATAGAATCAATGAAAAATAACCCCGTAGACAAGAATCTAATAGCAGCTGAATTAAAACCACTCAGGGAATTATTTGCGAAAAGCATAGTAGCAAAGTCCAATTTACTGGAAGGGCATATTATTACTCTTGCTGACGTTGCATATAAAAAACCTGGGAATGGACTATCTCCAAATAGCATATCGCAAATAATTGGTAAACCATTAAACAAACCTGTGAAGACAGATAAACCAATTTTACTAACTGACGTAAATTAATTAGATATTTAAAAATGAAACAATTAACAACATTAGCAATCATACCTGCTAGAGGAGGATCTAAATCCATACCCAAAAAAAACATTGTCGACTTACATGGTATACCTTTGATAGCACACAGTATAAATACTGCGAAACAAACCTCATTAATAGATAAAACAATAGTAAGCACAGATTCGGAAGAAATCAAAGACATAAGTTTACAATTCGGTGCAGAAGTACCTTTTCTCCGGCCAGCAGACATTGCTCAAGACCACACACCTGACCTACCAGTATTTATACATTGCTTAAAATGGTTAGCCCAAAACCAAGATTATGTTCCAGATTTCGTGATTCATTTACGACCTACTACTCCATTTAGAGACATTTCCGTGATAGAAGATTGTATTAATCTCATGAAAAAAAACCTTGACGCAGATTCTTTAAGAGTTGTGACAATGTCCAAAGAACATCCATACAAGATGTGGACTTTCCAACCCGGTTCACTATACTTGAAACCATTATTAGATTCAGATATAGATGAACCTTACAATCAACCCAGGCAAGCCCTTCCTACAACTTTCTTCCAACCCGGATATATAGACGTAATTAGGACCAATACAATACTACAAAAAAACTCCATGTCTGGTGACAATATTCTAGGGCATGTGCTTAAAGACAGCACAATTGTAGATATAGATGACCAATTAAGTTTAGATTTTTCCAGATTTTTATCTCATGAATAATTTTCAAGATTACTCAAACATAAGTGCTCTGATAGTAGGCTTAGGATCTGTCGGAACAAGACATTTAAATAATTTGAAATCCATAGGTGTCAAAAACCTAGGAGTTTACAGATCTCAAAATAATCATACAGTGCAAAATGCAGACCTAGATAATGTAAACATATATTATGACTATAAAGAGGCATTAGATCACGGGTACTCATCAGTGTTCATTTGCAATCCTACTTCAATGCATATGGAATACGCACTAGAAGCAGCCTATAGTAAATGTAACTTATACATTGAAAAACCATTATCCAATAATTTAAAACATACTGAAGAATTAAAGCATTTACAAAGAGCAAACAATTTAGTTGTCGCATTAGGGTACCAGTTTAAATTCCATCCAAATCTCAAAGCTATAAAAGACTGGCTAGTCAACAATGCCATAGGCCAGATAGTTCATTGTGCTGCAGACATAGGCGAATATTTACCTTCATGGCATCCATGGGAAAACTATAGGGACAGCTATGCTGCTAAAGCTGAACTAGGAGGAGGAGTAGCTCTAACACTCATCCATGAAATAGATTATTTGGAATGGTTACTTGGAGATCTCACATTGGTATCATCACATGGTGGTACCTCAACAGTGCTGAAAACTGATGTAGAAGATTTCATAACAGCGACATTAATGACGCCCAATAATATACCCTTGAATTTGCATATTGACTACTTGCAAAATCCTGCTTGTAGAAAGTTAAAAATCATAGGAGAAAAAGGAATAATCGAATGGAATTATTACACAGGTACAGCTAATTTAACGATTTCGGGAAATATCGTAGAAACATCTCTCGTGGCAAAAACCTGGGAAAGGAATACAATGTTTATCGAAACATTAAATAACTTTTTACAATGTACTCAAACAATGGAAGAACCAATGTCAAATTTAAATAATTCTAGCCACGGGCTGGAAATCACATTAAAAATAAAAGATTCAATAACCCTGTCATAAAACTACTGTGAGGCTCTAATGTACGATATAAATTTTTTGCATAAAACAAATACTATAAAAAAAGATTTGATGAATGGCGATTTAACTTCAAAAGACATTATCTCTTTAGAAAAACAATTCGAAAACCTCCGATCAAAGAACCCTCATGTCTTTAATATAGAAACTACTAATCACTGCAACATGACATGCCTCATGTGTCCGCGTACGAGCTTGATGACCCGTCAGGTATCTTGGATAGATGATGAAGCTTTTGAAAATGTTCTGGACCAAATGACTCCCCACAACCAAGATAATCTAGAAGAATTCTGGGATCATATTAAGACAGAATACGGAATAACCTTTGATGAACATTCAGAAAACGCATTTTATTTCTATGTAGTCTCACGATGTGTAATACTACATGGATACGGGGAACCTTTAGTAGATAAAAATATCGTCAATCGTGTGCAAGCATGTACCGATAGAAATATACCTACATATTTCTCATGTGTTCCAGCCAATTTATCAGTTGAACGAGCGGAAAGTGTTATGAAAGCAGGGTTAACTGTCATGAAATTATCAATCGACGCTTTAGATGACGTAAACGCTAAACGAATACGTGGCAGATATAATAATTTTGATAAAGCCTATCAAACTGTTCTAGATGTGATAAAGATGAAAGAAGAGAAAGGATATAAAACCCTAATAGTGCCAACAATGATAGAACTTAACAGCGGAGAAGATAACAAAGAAATGCAACAACAATTCATAGATATGTGGAAAGGGCTTGATGTTTTTGCTTATGTGAAAAGCCAGGATAACCGATGGTATTATGAAGAAGACGAAGAATTAGAAAACAAATCCCATTACGCCCAGCAATACTGTGAATATCCATGGTCTTCAATGACAGTGATGGCTAATGGTGACGTAGTACCGTGTACTCAAGACTATGACTGCGAAATGAAATTAGGAAATGTGAAAGACCAAAGTTTAGATGAAATATGGAATGGAGAAAAATATAATTTGCTCAGGGAATGGCATCTAAAAGGAAACTTCCCCAAAAACTTTAAATGCGTTGGCCGCTGTGACCAAACAAAGCTTTACCAAGTCATAGACAAAAACACTAAAAAAGCTTCAAATTAGAGGAGATCCTCATGACATCAAAACAGAATCAAATAAATATTGAAGATTTAATCAACCGACCTTCTCCAACTATCATCGCTGAAATAGGATGCAACCACAAAGGAGATTTGGACACAGCAAAAGAAATGATCAAAATAGCCAAAGTATTCTGTGATGCACAATACGTTAAATTTCAAAAACGTAACCCCAAAGAGCTTCTTAGCGATGAACAATATAATACTCCACATCCCATTGAAGAAAATTCATATGGGAAAACTTATGGAGAGCATAGAGAGTTTTTAGAGTTCTCAGTCGCGCAACATCAAGAATTAATGGAATATTGCGAGGAAATTGGAATAGGCTACAGTAGTTCTGTGTGGGACATGACATCTGCTAAAGAAATAGTCAGCCTAAATCCAGATTTTATTAAAATTGGTTCTCCATCAAACACTCACACTAAAATGATTGAGTATATATGCAAGGAATTTCATGGAGATATACACCTTTCCTTGGGTATGACTACACCAAAAGAAGAATCAGACATCATAGACACATTTCAAAAATATTCCAGATTAAGCGACTTAGTGTTATACCATTGCACATCAGGGTATCCAGTTCCACCACAAGACATATGTCTTTTATCTATAAGTAGGTTGAAATCAGACTATCAGGACCAAATCAAAGGTATTGGCTTCTCAGCACACTACACTGGAATAGGATTAGATGGTCCTGCTTTTATATTAGGCGCAGATTACATTGAGCGCCATTTTACACTAGATCGTGCATGGAAAGGCACGGATCATGCAGCGTCATTAGAACCAGATGGGCTGAGAAGAGTACGTAAAGACACATTAACTATTTCACAGGCGCTCAGCTACAAAACCCAAGCTATTATGGACATTGAAAAACCAAATAGAATTAAGCTCAAATACACAGACTAGATTGCTTACATGGATCCAACAAACAAAAGAATAGCTTTATTAATAGAACAAGGATTCGGGGCACGAATACTATTACAAACGGATATACTAGAAACACTAATTAATTCTAACTTAAACCCTATCATCCTTACATCTGGTCCCGAAGCAATAGGAAATTACTTAAAAGATACTAAATTCTCCAAAATACCTATTCATCATTTAAATATTGAAAAAAACAAAACCCTAAAGCTAAACACTCTCATACGATTATTATCGTTCATCAGACTTTTTTCTTTAAAAACTCAAACAGTTAAAGATTTGTTCAAAATGGAATTATCAGATAGTAAAGCAAGTCGGAACATTAATAATAAATTATTTATGATATTGGTAAGATTCTTCGTTTACATTTCTAAAATAAATTATAGATTAATTTTTTTATTCATCCGGATAGAAAATAGAATTGCATTAAGAAACAGTAATGAGCTATTTTTTTCCAAATATAAACCAGACGTACTGTTAACAACAAGCATCGGAACGTTTGACAATGACGCTAATCTAATTCGAGAAGCTAAATCCAGAGGTGTCAAAGTAATTAGTTACATCTTAAGCTGGGATAACAGTACAGTACGTGGATTCGGAATTAATTTAACTGACGACATAATCACATGGTCCGATACTATGAAGAAAGAATTAACTACATTGCATCACCTACCAGAAAATAAAATACATGTTGGAGGAGTCCCTCACTATGATACTTATGCCCGGCCTGATGCGTTGTGGAGTAAAGACGAGTTGTTTCATAACATGAAAATTCCGGTTAACAAAAACGTGATCTTATTAGGCACCAAATCTCCCAATGCATACAAATCAAACATGCAAGTAGCCGAAATAATATGTGATTTGATAAGTTCTGACGAATCGCTAAAAGATTATATTTTAGTAGTCAGATTACATCCCCTATATTTCAGATCCTCAGGAAATGGAAATAATTTAATACCAGAAGATTGGAATTCGCTTGTTGAAAAATTTGGTTCAGAAGTCATTAACATGGATTATCCGCAGATAATCGGAAACGACTTACGTTACTTTATGCCACAAGAAGAAATAGCTAAATTGGGATCCTTATTAAAGCATAGTAAAGTTGTAGTAAATATGTTTTCAACATTGAACATAGAGTCAAGTATTTTTGATATCCCAACAATAAATGTATGTTTTCAAGATGATTCCATGAAGAGCAATGATTATAAACAAGCTAGATTCAACATAGTCGCAGATTCTATACAAACACACAATCAAAGAGTAATCCAATATGATGCCACTGTGATCGCTTACGAAAAACATCAACTGCTTGAATTACTTAAGGCATCGATATCGCATCCAGAGCAAAAAAAACAAGGTCGAGCAAAACTTGTTAACTCGGAATGTGGAGAGAATTTAGGAGAATCTGGGGTATATATTGGTAAACTAATATCCCAATTATCCCATAACTTTTAACCTTTAATGTTATGACAATAATAATTCATGTAGGGCGTATAACTAAATATGAAATCTAAAAACCTAGCCATAATACCCGCAAGATCTGGAAGTAAAGGCGTCAAAAATAAAAACCTTAAGAAAGTCGGCAGTATGACCTTGATTGAACACGCGATTACTGCGGGCCAAAATAGTACCTTAATCGATGACATTATAGTCACATCCGACCACTCTGAAATTATAAGTATTGCTAAAACCTTGGGTGTCCATACCAGAAATAGGCCTCCGGAGATGGCCACTGACGAATCTTTAGTTGTAGATTGCTTACAAGACGCTGTACTAAGCATAGAAAAACACAATTACATAAAATACGACAACATTATCTTGCTTCAGGTAACCTCACCTATAAGGACCGGTTATGATATAGATAGTGTTATCACTATTATGGATAATAATCCCAATATCGAGGGAGTGATAAGTGTTTGCGAATCCGGAGTACATCCGTCTCATCAATACTTTATAGAACATAATGAAGAACTAAATATGGGTTTGATGATTACTTATGATCCTTCCGGAGAACGAGAAAGACGACAAGATACGAGAGATACTTACGTAAGAAATGGGGCTTTATACACTGCAAGAAGATCAAAACTTATGGATGAAGGGAAAATCATTGTAGACATACAGGTTCCTTATGTAATGCCGAAACGATATTGGTGCAATATAGACACTCCTGATGATCTATTATTAGCTGAACTAATAGTACCTGCTTGGGAGTCCAACTTAATATGACAATTAATATCAGTATGTACAAATGACTATTTTTATACACGCCTACAGATCGTTCAGTATGAGATATATCATCGGTACCGACATATTTAAAACACTTATATCAAGTAATTACCAAATAATCATTTTCGTATTAGAAGAGGATTCCCAATATTTTACAGATATATTTAAAAACACTTCTGTAATAGTAGAGTCTGTACATTACAAAGAATTATTCAGTAATCTAAGAAAAAACCGTATAAGAAATTTTTTAAACCTACTGAGAGTTCTTACATATGGTCGACAAAGTACGCTAATAAATACCAACATATCAATATACAAACTTAACTACAAAAAACAATTTTTACACGGATTTGGTATTTTTATTTATAAACTAATTACTATAAGCAGTTTCATAACTTGTAATTCAATCTTGGCTAGAAAAGTACTTTCATTTTTATTATCTATATCTTTTAAAGGTAGAATTTATGATAAATACTTTGAAAAATACAATCCTGAAACATTAATAATATCTTCATTAGGTTACGGAATAGATCTTCATATGATGCATGCAGCAAAACGCCACAAATGCCGAATTATATCCATACCTCATAGCTGGGATAATCCGACCACCAAAGGATATCGCGGGCCTAAGCCTGATTTAGTGTTCGCATGGACCAATCGCATGGCTACAGAAATTGCAGCTTTCCACGATCTTCCTAAAAATATTATTAAAGTGTCCGGAATTGCGCACTGGGATGATTACTTTAACGGAACATTGATTCTAAATAACAAGGACTCATTCATTATAAAGCACAACCTAGACCCGAATAAAAAAGTCTTATTTTACGCTCTAAGCGGCCCAGCAAATTTTGAAAAACGGCTTCAAGTAATCGAAGGAATATTAGACATTATTAAAAACCTGACAAGTAATTATAATCTACAATTACTTGTCAGGTTTCATCCTTTACACATCCAAAGGCATCCATCAGGAGCAACATGGATGGAGCTACATGAAAATGATATAAGAGCTCTAAAAATGAAATATGGAAACCTAGTTACATTCTGGGTCCCTACGGAACCTCACAAAAATCAAATAAACCAATTAGGAATGTCCGATATGCATGATATGGCGTCAGCTATTCATTATTCAGATATTTTAATTCAAGAATACTCAACCTTAATACTAGAATCTACAATATTTGATAAACCAACCATAAATATCAGCATGTTCCCTTACCGTCAAACTTATCATTCGAATATATTAGCTACTTTGATACATTTACAATATATATTGAAGTATGACACGTCAACAACTATACAAACTTTCGAGGAACTAAAAACAACAATTTTTAAATATTTAGACAATCCAGAAATTAAGCAAAATGAACGTAGAAAATTGTTTAATAACGAACTTAATATTAATACAGGAAGCGCCGGGGACTTCATTGGAAACAGCATTTTAAAGTACATGGACGATCTAACCCTGGACAAACCAACCTTGCCAAACCTTAATATTAGTAACCAAGAATTATAATGACTATTTTTATACATGCCTACAGATCGTTCAGCATGCGATACATAACAGGAACTGATATTTTAGCAGCACTCAAAGATTCCGGAGAGCAGATTGTATTATTTGTACATGATAATGAAGTAACTCACTTCCAAAAATTATTCCCTGAAAAACAAATTACAATAGAACCAGTATTGTATAACCAATCGGTCCAAAATATACGTCAGAATACTTTAATCAGAAGCCTAAACCTAATTCGTATAATGACTTCCGGTAGTACTGCCAACATGTTTAACCATACAATCAACTTACGTAAGATACAATACAAACCGGAATTCACGCGTTTACGCGGGAAACTAGTATTTAAGGGTATTAAACTTATATCCTGGTTAACTTGTCATTCTTATTTTATTAGAAAAACCTTAATATTTTTCATTTCTTTAATATTGTCTGGAAAAATGTACGACACTTATTTCACTCAATACAAACCAAATTTACTGCTTATATCTTCACTAGGATATGGTATTGATATCGCATTTATGAACAGCGCAAAAAGACATGGTTGTAAAATAATATCTATACCGCATAGTTGGGACAACTCAAGTACAAAAGGCTACCGTGGTTGCCTACCCGACAAAGTCATTACCTGGAACGATCGCATGTCGAAAGAAATAGAAGCATTCCACGATATCAATAAGGACACTATATATAGTGGAGGTATAGCCCATTGGGATAACTACCTAAACAAACATTTTTTGCCGAGCAGTAAACAAGATTTCTTCAAAAGACGATCTTTAAACAACAACAAAAAGCTAATATTTTATGGCCTGAGTGGCCCAAGGCATTTCGAACGCAGGTTTGATGTAATCGAAGGAATTCTTGAGGCCATGCTCATGAATAAGATAAAACCTCTATCCCAACTGCTTGTCCGATTTCATCCTCAACATATAAGAGTTCGTGCCGATGGAAGTTCCGCTCTGAGCCAGTACGTACCTTTGATCAACTCAATGAGAGAAAAATATGGTGACCTAGTACATTTCTGGGAACCTAAGCAACCTCACTTAAACGAGCAAACATCTTTAGAAATGACTGATATGTATGAAATGGCCGAAGCCATAATTAACTGTGATGTCGTAGTTCAAGAATACTCCACTTTAATAATGGAATCCTCGTTATTCAATAAACCAACAATTAATATCAGTATGTACAATTGGGATCAAGGATTGCCCTCTGACGCCATAGAAGGATTTACACATCTAAAGCATATACTTAGTTACAAGTCTGTACGTACAGTAAGAACATTTGAAGAATTCACCCAAATAGCAAATATGTATTTAAATGAACCTGAAGTAGATGCGGTAAATCGTCAATTATTATTTGATAATGAAATTGGCGTTAATCGTGGACTCGCAGGACAATCTATTGGACAGTACATCATCAATTACATGAACGACATAAAAAATATCAAAACTGCAGAAATGTATTAACCATGTGTGGTATATCTGGAATAGCCGGAGAAGATTGGAATGCTAATCTACTCTACTCAATGACAAAAATTCAAAGCCACCGAGGCCCTGATAACGAAGGCCACTTTATAAATACAAACCAAACGATCGGGTTAGGACACACACGACTTAGTATTATCGATTTAACAGATTCAGCTAATTGCCCAATGTCAGACGAGAACGGAAACATCACAGTTGTATTTAATGGAGAGATCTACAATTATCTAGAATTAAAGCAGCAACTAAATCATTACTCTTTCCAAACTACAAGTGACACAGAAGTGATATTGGCTTCCTATATCAAATGGGGTGAGAAATGTGTTGATAAATTTATTGGCATGTTCTCGTTCGCAATCTGGGACGAATCCAAAAACATACTGTTTTGCTCTAGAGATAGACTTGGAATCAAACCGTTTTATTACCATTTAAATAATAATACTTTATATTTCGCTTCAGAAATAAAAGCTCTCTTAGCATGTGGTATTCCATCCAAACCCAATTGGAAACAATGGTCAACATACCTTACTACCGGATATTACGACCATTCAGAAGACACTTTTTTTGAGAATATCCAAACATTGCCAGGTGGCCATAACCTTATTTTTAAGAACAAACAAGTTCAAATATATCCATACTGGCAGCTACAAGAATCTATCGAAGGAGGTTCAGAATCTTCTTTAACTGACTATTGTGAAGAATTGAAATATTTAGTATCAGATTCTATAAAATTACATATGAGAAGTGATGTGCCAATAAGTGTAAATTTGTCAGGCGGTCTAGATTCTGGAATTTTAGCCACAATGATTGACGCACTACATATGACTCAACCAATGACTACTTTTACTAGTGCATTTGCGGACCACAGATACGATGAATC
>Ga0114999_10008230_pt1 | contig 11639 bp, 7 predicted proteins | sample ArcticOcean_MG_C_3_FD_89820 | JGI IMG/M metagenome (GOLD analysis project Ga0114999, IMG submission 89820) | Marine microbial communities from western Arctic Ocean - ArcticOcean_MG_CB8_126 | ecosystem: Environmental > Aquatic > Marine > Oceanic | place: Arctic Ocean: Canada Basin | collected...
CTCTGATAGTACAAATCTTGTTCCACGAAATTTAGATATGTCACTGAAACAAAGAGTTTGGGATTTTGGCTCCACGAACTCGAGCATACAAACCGCTGAGCTTACCGTTGATCAGGCACAAGCAACCTACGAAGGAATAAAACAAGGTTTGATCTTTGAAGCCATAGTTGCACATCTGAATATTATTCGCGCCCACAGGGTTGTTGAGTTTGCAAAAGGTTCCGTCACAAACATCAAGCGACAAACAGAATTAGAAGACGCTCGTGTCAAACGTGGAGCCGGCCTTTCAACTGATCTTTTACAAGCTAAAACACAACTTGCTGCAGCCTTGGCTCGGCAAATCCAATCCGAAGGCACCTTAAAGACAGCTCTAAATAAATATCGGGCCATATTTGGCTTTGTTCCAGAGAATATTACTTCTTTAACCGAACCGCGGTTGCCTTTAGAACTGCTACCAAAATCACTAAATGATACTTTAGATATAGCATTTAAGGGCAACCATCAACTAGATGCAGCCCGATTAGGTGCGGAGTTAGCGCGCGAAAATATACAAAAAACAAGAATAGATGAATTCATGCCTGTTATTGAAGCCTCAGCTGAAGCAAATATTAAAAAAGACAACGGCGGCACGTTTGGATCGCAACAAGAGCGCGTAATTAAACTGGAGGCAACTTACAGCTTCAACTTAGGAGCCTCAGCAGTCAATACGTTAAAGGCATCTGAGCAAACCCATATTGCAACAAGCAGCCGTTATGGCGAAACAAAAGATACAACAGAAGAAGCAGCGCGTAATGGGTGGGACGACCTACAAACAGCTCGCCAAAATACTGAGCACCTGCATCAACAAGCGAATATTGCCTCTGAATTCCTAGAACTTGCTCGGCGCGGGCGTCAATTAGGAAAAAGCTCGTTGATTGATGTGCTCTCCAGCGAAACCACCCTGATCAACGCCGCAAGCGCAGCTGCATCAGCCGATACAGACGTCGCAATTGCAGTCTATAGCTTGCTTAACATTATTGGTGCGGTTTCAGTAGACATCGTTGACAACGATAAACCTCAATATTACACTCAGAAAGGTATTCCATCAGAAATTGCCAGAAAATCGAAACGACCAACTCCAAGTGCCGCTGAAAAAGAAAATAAACGACTTCGTAGAGAAAATGCTCAACTAAAAAAACAAAACCAATCCCCACCTAAACAAGTAGCTAAGAAGAAACAAAAAACACCATCCAAACTGAGCTCTGGCGAATTTGTTTCTGCTGCTTCGGGAACTGGATTTGCTGTTTCATATGATGGTCATGTCATTACCAACAATCATGTCATTGAAGGATGCCAGAAGATTAAAGTCCATTATAAAGGCAGGGCAATTCCAGCAAATGTGATAGCGTTTGACCCACGGAATGACCTTGCTCTTCTCAAAGGCGATTTTCGGCCCTCAACAGCACTTTCATTGAGCAATAAGAGGCCCGAACTTATGCAAGACATATATGTAGCAGGTTTCCCCTTTGGACGAAGGATCAGCTCAACCATTAAAGTGACAAAGGGTATCATCAGTTCTCTTACTGGTGTGGGTAATAATTTTTCTAACCTCCAGATTGATGCAGCACTTCAACCCGGGAATAGTGGTGGGCCGATATTGGATAATAAAGGGAATGTGGTTGGCGTTGCCGTCGCAAAGCTGGATATTAAAAAGATACTAGAGAACTATGGGGTCATACCCGAAAATACTAATTTTGGAATCAAATCAAGCGTAGTGAGAAGCATTTTGGAAAGTAGCAATGTTTCTTCTCCCAATCATAATAACAAGCCAATCTCCAAGTCAGATCTTGGCAAAAGGATTTCTGATGGAACCTTCCATTTATCTTGCTGGATGACCACGGCACAGATTGAGAAGATGAAGCCAAAAAAGGTCATTTTCCAAGGCCTGAATTAACCTCTACTCCTCAAACGTTGACGCGAAGATGTACTTTTGATACCAATTTTCAGTTTGTTGACAAAAATATACATAATTATTTGAACTCATTATAATTAAAAAATAAAATCTAAAAAAATGTACCTGGGTATGAGGTTTATTTGCTTAAAGAAAATACTGATAAATGAGATTGTTGATTAGTTCATTTGTCCACAGTAAGTTGTGTCGTCGTACTCAGCGTTAAAGATTGTTAGCATTTGCAACGGGTGCTGAAGAGTTGGTCCTAGGATCAAAATAATTTATGTAACTAGACCAAACCATCATTTTAGTAAACTAGCTCATTAATCAGCCGTGAAAGCGAGGCATTCCAATATGTCATTGCTATAAACAAAAACACCTGAATCGATTACAATTGATCACACTTTAAGTTGATGCTCGATGCTCAAGTCATAGTATCGGTTGGAATTGGGTGCCCTTCAATCCTTTCTTATTTGACCATCTCCATGCACAAATAAGAAATTACAATACGTAAATGCTAAAAGTGCACAATTATTTTTATAATTGATTTAAATCTTAACAAAATTGAAAAGGAGGTCCCATGTCAAACTAGCAGTATTTTATGTAAAAATTAAATTTCTCTGAGTTTGGAGCTGGACTGAACTCCCAATTACTGTAAAAATTAAATTTCTAATATGTATTCAATACATCATCCTTATTTGTTAATATGGGAGTATCGAGACTATGGGTTGGCAAGGTAAAATATTGCGCGTCGATTTAACGGCTATGACAGCCGTAAGCGAGCCACTGAATATGGAATGGGCACACGATTATCTAGGTCAAAGGGGCTTAGCGACACGTTACATGTACGACGAAGTTCCCGGCAACGTAGATTCCCTTGATCCCGAGAACAGACTCATTTTTGCCACAGGCCCTCTAACAGGTACAATGGCATCAACTGGTGGCCGTTATTGCGTAGTTACCAAGGGTGGGCTCACTAACGCCATATCAGCATCTAATTCAGGTGGGTACTTTGGGGCTGAAATTAAATTTGCAGGATACGATATGATTGTGATCCAAGGCAAAGCACCTCATCCTGTCTATTTGATGATCAAAGACGACGATGCACAGATTCTTGATGCTCGCGAATTCCTTTGGGGCGAGACGTGTTGGGACACGGAAGACAAAATCAAGTCCCATCACCAAGATCCACAAATTAAAGTTGCTTCCATTGGCGTTGCTGGTGAAAAACTAGTTCGCTATGCCTGTGTTGTTAACGACCGCGACAGAGCAGCCGGACGCTCAGGAGTTGGCACCGTTATGGGATCAAAAAACTTAAAAGCAATTGGTATCCGTGGAACTCAGGGAGTTCCCATCGATAAACCTATAGAATTTATGAAAGCTGTTAAAGATTGCCGCGAAAAGTTGCAACCCCACCCAGCACGCACACGCTTGATGAACTATGGCACAATGCCAATGATGGACACCACTAGTGCTTATGGCTCATTACCCACCCGCAACAACCGTGATGTCTCCTTCGACGGTATTGATAAAGTAAACGCCTTGGCTATGCGCACGCCCCGACGATCTGATGGGCACGCAAACTTGATGACTAACAAAGCTTGCTTTGGATGCACGATTGGCTGTGGCCGGGTATCCAAAATCGATCCAGATCACTTCTCAATAAAAGATCCGGATAAGAAGAAAAAATATGGTGGCGCAATAGGTGGCTTGGAATACGAATCGGGTTTTTCTTTAGCTCCAATGGTTGGCGTTGACGATATTGAAGCGGCAACTTACGCCAACATGATTTGTAATGAACAAGGTATGGACCCTATTTCTTTTGGTGTTTCCGTTTCTGCAGCTATGGAGTTGTTTGAAGAAGGCTATTTGACGCTTGAAGACACAGGCGGGATTGAGCTGAAATTTGGCAATGCTGAAGCGCTTTGCCAAATTGCTGATTTAACCGGGATTGCAGAAGGCTTTGGCGTTGAAATTGGTATGGGTGCAATGCGTTTATGTGAAAAATATGGTCATCCAGAATTCGCCATGGTCGTTAAAGGCCAGGAATTCCCTGGGTACGACGTGCGCGCTATGCAGGGAATGGGATTAGCTTATGCAACGTCACCACGTGGCGCATGCCACATGCGTGCAAGCCCATTTGTTGATGACTTTTCTCATGTACGTCCAGAAGGCAAAGCCACGATCGTTAAAAAATCACAAGATGCATCAGCTATTATTGATTCAACTGGTTTGTGTAAATTCCCTGGTAATGCCTGGGGTATTGACGACTATGCATCACAGATCAATGGAGCCTGCGAGGGTGAATGGGATGAAGCACGGTTGTTAGAAACTGGTGAACGTATCTTTACTATCGAGCGATTATTCAATAATCGTTCTGGTTTCACAAAAGCAGATGACACTCTGCCTCAGCGTTGCTTAACTGAACCTGCTAATTCCGGCGCAGGTAAGGGCCGAGTTACAGAACTTGATAAAATGCTGCCAGAATACTATGAAATGCGGGGTTGGGATGAAGAGGGTGAGCCAACAGGTCAGCTTCTTGGGCGTCTCGGCATTTCATGAAAATAAAAGTTAAGCTGGTGTCCATGCCTGGGCACCAGCCCAACGGCTTCGATGACTTTGGCAATTCAATGATGCAACTAAGCAATAAAACGACAATATCTGGCTTAATCGCTGAGATGAAATTATCTAAAATTGAGACTTATATGGTTTTAGTTAATGGCAAAACCATTCCACCAAGCGCACATAGCGAGCATATTTTAGAAGATACCGATGATGTGACTATTTTCCCACCTATGGAGGGTGGTTAATTGTCGTCACGTTTCCCAATCTACGCATTATAAGCGAACACAATTTTTAACAAATTCAGAGAGACCCATAAGTTATATTTATCTGAAAATCCAAAACTTACCGATTTATGTTTTCGTCAACAGACACAGCGCTTTCGCTAGATAGATAGAACATACAGTATGGTAGATAATTACTGTTCTGATTTTATATATATATTTCAATCAAATTCAACTATCCCAGAGCTTCACCTTTATAGATAAACCAACTTATAACTCTGACAGTATAATTTTGGACATACTCACACCTTTTTATTCAGCAGATATAAACTCCTGATACTTAGTACTAATCCCAGTAACGGAAGCTTCAAACAGCTTTGCCCCTATCTCTGCTGTTGCTAAGGTGGGGTCTGAGCCAATTCGCCCATCAGGGAACCTCCTGCGATAATCATCAGCGTCATAAATTGGGCCTTTTGGTGCAATGCGCGGTGTTAGTTCATCCTGCCTTATTCGAGCAGCATCATCTGGAAACCCATAATAGGTTAAAGCAACCTCTGAAGCCGTTGCATGACTACCTTCCGCCTCAGAAAAATATTCTTGGGAAATACCTTTAATAGCATCACCATTCCACCAGTTTTCAATTTTGCACCGTACAGCTGGCCTATTGGCGCCAGCAGTTCTCAAACTACTTTCTGCGTAAATTTCTGAGAAAGAAGATTCAAGTGATGCAATATTTCCACCGTGACCATTCAAAAAAAAGAACCGGTCAAAGCCATGCCGTGTTAATGAGTTAATAATATCGCAAACCATAGCAATCAATGTTGTGGGACGTAGGGTGATGGAACCAGAAAAACCCAAATGATGTTGCGCCATTCCTATACTGATTGTTGGAGCAACCATAACGCCCAGTCTGTCTCCAATTTCATAAGCTAGTATTTCAGGACATAAAGCATCCGTTCCAATAAAACCCGTTGGGCCATGTTGCTCAGTTGAACCAATAGGAATAATGATACCTGTGTTATTTTTCAAGTATGTATCAACTTCAGGCCACGCACACATTTGTAGTTTCATCATCACTCCTTATTTATATCAGTAAATTATTAGACTGGACCTTAACCTCTTTTCAACTCGCGCACCAGAAATCGTGCTGGGCTAACAAGATCGTGAATATTATCATCAACAGGTAAAGGCCCCCCCATTATTTCAGCTACTAAGAGCTTTGCCAACAAGGGGGCCAAGGCAAACCCACGTGACCCTAATGCCGACAATAGATAAACTCCTGGTGTATACGTTGCACCAGGATAAATATGTGCTGGCTTTCCGTGCCTTAGGTCATAATAGTCCTTCCTGTAAGCCGCTTCATTAAAGGCCGGGCCAACAACGGGCAAGTGATCAGTTGTTGTCGTTCTGAGCGATGCGCGCCCACTCACAATTTCACCATCAAAAATTTGGCTCAAAAGTGGTAACCGGGAGCTAATATGGGTTCTATTTTCCTCATGATCATCATCCGTTAACTCTTTCCATTTGTTGGATTGATGATCGGGCCACTGTTGGTATGTCGCACCAAGAATGTGCGACCCATTTTCCAAAACAGGCGTCGCATAGCCACCATATGACAGTCCGACTTGAAGATTTCGAGAAGATTTGGACGCTTGCAAATAGCTAATTTGACCGCGCTTCGCATGCAAGGGAATAGTTCCTTCTGGGCATAACTGAGATGCAGCGAACCCGTTAGCCAAAACCACGGCGTCAGCTTCAACAATGCATACCCCTTTCTCATCCCAAACATACCAACGCTCGCCAACGCGTTCTAGTTTAGCTACATTTTTTCCAAACAGCGAGGGGATGTTAGCCAATAGTGCTCGACATATAACTACTGGATTTATGGTTCCTGCACTTCTAAACCACAGTCCTCGGGTGCCCAGATTAATACCCGCAATATTTCTAACATCCGTTTCAGATACTGCTGTTCCATGGCCATTTGGTAATCCTCCATTTTTTAACCACTGGCTATGGCGCGACAAAAAGGTAGCATCACGTCCAAAAGACAACACCCCACGCGAGCCTTTCCATATATCATGGTTTACGCTGAGGGCATCATAAACCTGAACAGCATGTAAATAAGCAGAGGTTTGAAGTCGCTCATAAACGGGATTCCCGCCCCCAGGTCGCGGCTGAATTAAACCTGCAGGATTACCAGAAGCATCACCCGCAGGGCCAGTATGGCAATCAATAATAAGAGGTTCCATGCCAGCGTCAACCAACTCCGCCCCCATGCATGCCCCTGATATTCCAGCCCCAATAATGGCTACAGTCCCACCCTTGCGGATAGGGTCAGCCCGCCTAAACCATGGGGCATTAAGTCTCAACTTTATTACCCACCACTTTTGTCCTTGGCTTGAATTTTGGCCCAACTGTCCCGCAAAGCCATGGCTTGGTTAAAAACCAACTGGTTTGGAGTAGAAATTGGATCAGTGGCGAAATAACCATTGCGCTCGAACTGTACTGCTTCACCAACAGCACTATCGGTTAATAAAGGTTCTAGCTTGCAGCCGGTTAATGTAGTCAAAGAATTTGGATTAATATCCTCAATAAAATCACCTTCGGCTCCTGGGTCTGCGCGGGTAAACAAATGTTCATACATATTAACGTCTGCATCAACAGCATGAGAAGCTGAAACCCAATGGATTGTGCCTTTTACTTTGCGGCCATCTGGAGAGTTTCCACCTTTTGTTTCAGGATCGTAGGTACAATGTAATTCAATCACATTTCCCCCATCATCTTTGATCACTTCATTGCATGTTATGAAGTACGCATATCTAAAACGTACTTCTTTTCCTGGGCTCAAGCGAAAATATTTCTTCGGCGGATCTTCCATAAAGTCATCTTGCTCGATGTATAGTTCCCGTGAAAACGGAACCATACGCCGCCCCGAAGATTCGTTTTCTGGATTATTAATGGCACCAACTTCTTCTGTTTGTCCCTCTGGATAATTATCAATAATTACTTTTAAAGGTCGTAATACCCCCAAACGGCGCTGCGCTACTTTATTCAAATATTCACGTACACAGTGATTAAATAATTCTACCTCAACAGTGCTATCGTTTTTAGTTACCCCTATACGAGATGTAAAATCACGGATTGCTTGAGGGGGAATGCCACGACGGCGTAGGCCTGAAATGGTTGGCATCCGTGGGTCGTCCCAGCCGTTAACATACTTTTGCGAGACCAGTTGCATCAATTTGCGTTTGGAAAGAACCGTATAGGTTAAGTTTAAACGCGCGAATTCATACTGATGTGGTTGTGACGGCACAGGTAATTCTTCAATACACCAATCATATAATGGTCGGTGATCCGTGAACTCCAACGTACATATGGAATGGGTAACGCCTTCAATGGCGTCAGACTGACCATGAGCAAAGTCATATGTGGGATAGATATGCCAAGTATCACCAGTACGGGGATGTGTTGCGTTTAAAATCCGATACAAAACTGGATCACGCATATTCATATTTCCTGATGCCATATCGATTTTAGCACGCAAAACATATCGGCCATCTTCAAATTCACCAGTTTTCATGCGTGCAAATAAATCTAGGTTTTCGTCAACTGGGCTATTACGGCGCGGACTGTCTTTACCAGGCTTGGTTAAAGTTCCCCTAAATTCGCGCGTTTCATCAGGGCCTAGATTACAAACGTACGCTTTACCTTGCACAATCAAGTACGCTGCAAAGTCGTATAATTTATCAAAATTATCAGAAGCAAAATAAAGATGCTCACCCCAATCAAAGCCAAGCCAGTTGACATCTTTTTGAATAGCATTGATATATTCGATTTCTTCCTTGACTGGGTTTGTATCATCAAAACGCAAATGACATCGACCACCAAATTCAGTAGCAACACCAAAATTCAGACAGATGGATTTAGCATGACCAATGTGCAAATAGCCGTTGGGTTCTGGGGGGAACCGAGTAACGACTTCACCTGTTTTTCCAGATGCAATGTCGCCACGAATCACGTCGCGAACAAAATTACTAACCCCTTCTTCTCCAGCTACGTTTGTTTCGTTCATGATCATACTCTCCGTTAGCTTTGCTTCACCGAAATGGCAAATATGAATGCCGTTAATATCATGGAATTTGGATGATTAAAGGATGATTTCTCAATGTCACATGAATTGTCTTCTAGAATAGAAAAATTAGTACGCCCCATACAAGTTACAAGGAATACACTATTGACTGTATAATCCAATGCAACACTAAAGTAAGTTAGGGTTGCCATCATTTTTTAATATTAATTTAAAATGAGATCGCCGGTAAAATAACTCTACACGGCTCGTTATTTTCCATTGTTTCAGCATGTACAGTCAGTGTCGCTAGCATCGACATAGATGTATCTATAACCCAGCGGACTTGGCTTTCACCAAGATCATTCTTTGCAGCAACCACCTCAGGTAAAATATGTTGCTGCAAAAATCCAGCAACCCCAGCCAATGCCCGTCCAGTATACCTGACTTGGTCATACTCTATCGAAAAATGTCCCATTCTTTCAATTTCATCGGCAATGCGCATCAGGGCCTCCATCATTATGGCCGCATCCGGTGTCAAAGGTTCTGCTTTGTTCGCAACGAAGCGCAAATGTGCTGTAAAAAAGCTATATGGAGACACCGGTTTAGACAGTATTTACCTCCGTAAATGGCATCAAAATCATGATATAATATTAAAAAAGCCTAATTGGGCATACAATGATCTATAAAGGACTATTGGCTTTAAAGAGTGAACACTAGAAGCTCAGTGATACATCCCTATGATTTGCATTACACTTAGCAACTTGTAACGCCTGTTCTTGTGGCAACTTTGTAAGCTGGCGCAAACCAATAGTATTACGAATTACACCTTCATAGGATTTGATACTTGGTAACAATTCCTCCACTGCTCGCTGGCGCCAAACCATTTCTTTGTCAAAAATCTGCAATGTTTTGACAAGAGCCTTTTGAGTTTTATCAAAATCAGGTTTTTTTCTCCTAACTTCACGCCGAGTTTGGGTGAGTGCTGACTTAATCGACTTTGTGCCTTCAATGCGCCCAACCAATTTAGAAACCTTTGATATTTGGGTTGCAGCCTGCTTAGGCGTCATCGACACTATCGATTGCTTAAGCTTGGAAATTTCAACTCGAAGCTCGAAAAGATCACCTGTTCCATCAACGACACTTAACAATCTCTGGATTGGTATATAGCCATTATCCATAGCACTTCGATAATTTTTCCGAGCATTTTTATAAGCTTTTTGTAGCTTCACAAATTTTAGGTTCTCAACTTTCCAGTTAGAAGGAATTGTTGTTTGTAAATAATTTTGATCTCGCTTGAGTTCTGCGACTTCTGCAATTAGTTCAGCTTTTTTATCCACTTCATTAGCATCAATCCGACTGATCATAATATCTAGAGATTTAATTGATGTCTTGTTTTTGCGAATTTTTTTCTCAATTGCTCGGACTTCACGATGAAGAGGCCTGTAAGCATCGCTTATTGCATCCATAGCAACAGAGCGTGTGTTCACCTCATCACGAAGATCAAAAACAGATAACGCAATTTTGAAGCTTCCTTCTGTCGAATTTTTGAGTTTTGTTGGTATATAGCTATAGTCAAGCAAACTAGCCTTGGTTATGGCACTGCGTAGTTGGTCACCTTTTGTGGTTAAATCTTCAAAAGTAATCTGTTCAATGCAATATTGCAATCGAGGATTAATCGGTGGTGGAGCAGTTTCTGACGTCAACGAAACCCGGCTAGGAAGATAATTCACTAAAGGAGGGTAGACGGCAACAATCACAAGTGCAACTAATTGAAGAATAATAAATGCAATAACGCCTTTGTAAATTTGGAGGGTTTTCACGATAGTTGGAGCCACACCACGCAAATAGAACAATGCAAACCCAAACGGTGGCGTTAAGAATGAAGTTTGGATATTCAGACCAATCATAACACCCAACCACACAGCAGTTACGTTAGCTGACGGGTCCATAAGCAAAATTGGTGCAACAATGGGAACAACAACAACCGCAATTTCAATAAAATCGAGGAAGAAGCCGAGAACAAAAATAACACCCATAACGATGATAAACTGAACCCAAAAGCCCCCCGGTAATCCGGTCAAAAATTCTTTCACAAGCTCTTCGCCACCAAAACCTCGAAACGCTGACGTTAGCATTGCAGCACCCAGCAGGATGATGAACACTAAAGAAGTTGTTTTGGCAGTCTCTACCATCACGCCGCTTAGAGTGTTTTCAATTTTATGGGTGCGCCAACCGCTCCAAATAATTGCAACAACTAAAGCTGCCACGGAAACTGCCGCGAGGCTGACGCCAATCACATCCATCGTAGTTTGAATGTTTTTGATGTTAGTTTCAAAGTTGCTAGTAACTATAACAATCGCAATCATTGATATAATAGCAAGGATTGCAGGTACGTATTGACGAGGGTGACCCTCACGTAAGCGGTACCCTGCCATCATCATCGCACCAGCAGCACCAATTGCGCCAGCCTGGTTAACCGTCGCCACACCCATAATAATAGAACCTAAAACAACAAAGATCAAAGCTAACGGTGGGACTAGAACCAGCAAGACCTGGCCTAAAAATTTCACATCTAATTTGCCTGCAAAAGGGACGGCTGGAGCTAAATTTGGACGCAATAAGGCAATGACTTGAATAAATGCCATATAAAGCAGTACTAGCAAGATGCCTGGGATGAAAGCACCTAAGAACATATCGCCAGCACTCGTCGAGACCACCGAAAATTCCGATGGCATGGAAAATTCACCCGTTGCCGCCTTATAAAGGGCTTTTCTAGCTGTTCCAGCTTGATCGACAGCACTAGTCAACTGATCTACCAAGATTATCAAAACAATAGACGGCGGGATAATTTGAC
>Ga0114999_10008231_pt1 | contig 11639 bp, 13 predicted proteins | sample ArcticOcean_MG_C_3_FD_89820 | JGI IMG/M metagenome (GOLD analysis project Ga0114999, IMG submission 89820) | Marine microbial communities from western Arctic Ocean - ArcticOcean_MG_CB8_126 | ecosystem: Environmental > Aquatic > Marine > Oceanic | place: Arctic Ocean: Canada Basin | collected...
GGTAGTCCACTGTTGATCGAGCATACCCAGGGCAGAAATCTTGGCAGAAACGTTCGGTGCGGTCCCAAACGCCTCGATACCCTTTCGCCACTCCCGCAATTCACCGGGAGTTCGACCTATTGGCATGGCCGCGTGTCCCAAAACAATCTGAACTTCCGGAATGTCGTTCGCCAGCTTCGCAGCTTCCTGAAGCTGCCACGGCCATATCTGCACCTCGAACGATCCGTTGAATTTTTCGAGCAACTTGAGCCCTGAAAGCCACTGGGAATCGCTCATCAGGTCGCCAGCTTCAGCAAATCGGAAGTTTGGCTTATCGTCCGACCAGTTGAGCATGTGCCGAATCCCGCGCCAGTTAGCATGCTCGGCGTGTCGCTCGAGAACACCTTCAACGCTTGGATCGGAGAGATTTGCGTAGGCGATAATCGCGTTCGGCATATCTTTCGACCCCGGATCGTCTGCAACCGACTGCAACCACGCAGTCTCGCCAACAGGGTCGGCATTGTGGTCCCACTCGGCCTGAACGTGGACAGATTTCACAAGCGGGACGTTTTTTGCACCATCGTGAAGGTCGCCAATCAGCCACGACTTCTGTATCGACGAGTAGTCGCCAACAAAGTGGTCGATCGGATCGGTCAACCACGGGTAGGGGTTATTTTCGAGGTCCCACAGGTGGTGATGTGTGTCGATGAATGGTGGAAGCAACGTGTTGCACTTTCTGGGAGGCAGTCGGAGTTGGTCAAATTGGTGGTTCAAGCTGTAGAGCACAGTTTAGCCAGATGGGCACGGTCATGGGGACGACGTGTGTAGAGGCGGTTCGGATGTCACGTAACATCTGAACATCGACCGGCTGGGTGTCTTCGACACGTTCTCTGAGAGATTGGACGTAGATGGTTGAGTCGATAGGTTGAGCTTCTGGTTGGTTGCGAATAATTTTGAGGATAGAAACGAGTAATGAGAATTGATCCCGCCAGTGCGGAACCGGGGATGATCGCCAGGGCCACAGATTTCTCTGGCATGCGAGTGCTTGAGGTCGGTAGTGGCGACGGTCGTATGACCGCTATGATCTCGAAACAGGCGAAAAGCGTTCTTTCTATCGATCCCGACGAAGACGCCATATCGGCTGCCTTGAAGCGCGCTGAGGAATATGGACTTCACAACGTGGAGTACCGAGTCGAGGATGTTTGCACGATCGACCTGAAGGCAGGCGAATTCGACTCTGCGTTCCTCGCTTTATCACTCTGATGAATTCCTTCCGAGGGCGTCGGCGACGCTCTGAGAAACATTCACTCCGGCCTGCGTGAAGGCGGGTGTCTGGTCGACATTCACCCCGTGGCAACACATAAACAATTGAAGATAGAACAGTCGGACGAGTGGGTCGGCATCGGTTTGATCGAGCGTTCGAGCTCGTTCTTCCCAGACATCACATCCAGCGAGAAAGTTCTGGCACGAACAATCGATCTTGGCCTGTTCGAAAGGGTGTCATTTACTACGTATGAACGCGTCGATTACGTCGAATCGGTCGACGACTGGGCGAACTACATCACCCGACCGAGAACCGAGGGATTCGCGGGCAATGATGCAGCTCTAGTTGCCGGGCTTGAGCGCCTGGCTGCAGGTGACGAGTGCCTGCGCGTCCACACGGAATATCAGGTCGCCACTTACGTTTCACTCAAGGCGGGCAACTGATCTAGCAGCTCTCGGCGCGGCTGAATCCGGCTTACTAAGCCGTAACCTCTACTGGCGGGGTGCCAGCGACGTTTGCCGGTAGCCTGCGCTCTGGTCAATCATGGTTATTGTTTGCTCGGCGGGCTACCCGTAGCATTTACGCCCTGCGGTCCCTCCAGCCAGTGACACCTGTTGCAACTCGATCAGCGATTCCAGACGCGAGCTACCAATGTCGAGCAGTTCAATAAATATCCAGGCAATGCTGGCGATCATGCGCTTGACCTTTCGCCGCACGATCGTCGCCCGGATCGACATCGTTGCGAACATCATTTTCGGCGTGTTACTCGGCTACGCCATGGCGTTCTTGTGGCAAACCCTCTATGAAAACGAAGTGATTACGCCGTCGGTGCCGATCGGCCGAATGGTCACCTACGCCATTCTCGGCTCGGTAGTTACTACCGTGTTCCAAACCGATGTTTTATATGAAGGCAACTGGCGAATTCGTACCGGAGAAATCGTGTTCGACATCCTGCGCCCGGTCTCGTGGCAGCTGAATCTACTGGGTAACTTCGCAGGGCAGGTTCTCGCACAGGCGGTTGCGGTGGGCGTACCGGTGGTACTGATCTGCTCGCTATTCCTCGATTTTCAGGCCCCAGCGTCCATCCTGGCGGCTGTCGTGTTCATCCCAAGCCTGATTCTGGGTGCGCTGCTCAGTTTTTCGATCATCTTCCTGATCATGCTGCTGGCATTTCGCTACACCCAGGTAGGCGGCATCGAATCCGCACTCCGCGGATTCCGGCCACTGCTCACCGGGGCGCTGATTCCGCTCTGGTTTTTACCTACTGGTGTCGCATCGGCACTGGAATACCTTCCGTTCCCGGGAATGACCTACACACCGCTGGCGATCTACATTGGCGAGATCACTGGAGGCGATATCTGGATATCAGTCGGACGACAACTGATCTGGACAGTCGCACTGCTCAGTTTCGGTGCCTACTTCACCAATCGCGGCATGAAAAAGTTGAGTATCCAGGGTGGGTAAAGAACTTCTCATATCCATACATTTGCAGTGGGCCTATCTACGGATAGGCGTTAAATCGGCGCTCCAGTACCGGATCAACTTCATCGGTGGTGTGATGTCGCTGCTGCTCCACTCGCTTCTGGCGGCCCTTGGTGGAATTGTGCTGATCGACCGGTTCGGAGGTGTCGGTAACTGGGAGCTCGGTCAGATCATCTTCATGTTTGGCATTACACGAATTCAGGCCGGCGTTATCTACAGCGTTTTCAGAGGGATTGTTCGGTGGGACGGACTCGTACAGGAGGGTCTGGTCGATCGGTATCTGGTCAGGCCAAGAGGACTGCTCGCGCAATCGCCAGGAGCCGACTTCGACATCTCGGGCCTCGGGCCCATCATGGCCGGTTTCGGACTGATGATTTACGGCGTTACTCTATCGCCGCCCGTATGGACATGGTGGCTGATCCCGTGGATTGGCGTAGTGCTGGTTTCTGGGACGATGATCCAGTTGAGCCTGACAATGATCATCGGGGCATCCGCGTTCTACAACGTGAAGATGGGGCAGGCGACAAACGCAGTCGAACGCACGCAATGGCAGATGAACCTATTCCCTGCGTCTGCCTACTCGCTGGTACTGCAGGGAATAATCACCGTGGGGCTGCCGTGGGCCTTTATGGCGTTCTATCCGTCTCACCTGATCTACAACAGAGCCGGCGACGGTCCGTTTGGCGACACGGTTCTCTATCTCGCACCAGCAGTTGGCGCGCTGGCGTTTACGATCGGATACATAGTCTGGCGACTCGGCACTCGCCGATACCAGGGCCTTGGAGGCATGTGAATGACCAGCGTTGAACCGATGATCGTCGCGAAAAATCTCAGCCGTCAGTACCGTGTGCAAAAAGACGCGCTCAACACCGGCCGTTTTGGCTTCGGACTGGCACGCCGCGAGATGGAGACCGTTGATGCGATCAAGAACATCAGTTTCACGATCAACAAGGCCGAAGCAGTTGGGCTAATTGGCCTGAACGGCGCAGGTAAATCAACTCTGCTGAAACTGGTCACTGGTGTGCTGGTCCCAAGCAATGGCGAGCTAACCGTGAACGGGCTCGATCCGAGCGAAGACCGCAAAAAGGTTGCACGTGATATTGGCGTTGTGTTCGGTCACAGGTCGCAATTGTGGTGGGACGCACCACTGAAAGACTCAATGGAGGTTCTGCGGATGATTTACTCGGTCGGCAAGGCTGATTACGAAAGACGTTTATCGGAGTTGGTAGAGCTTTTGCAGCTCGGTGATCTGATTCTGCGTGCTCCCAGACAACTGAGCCTCGGCCAACGGGTTCGTGGCGAAATTCTTGCAAGCCTTCTGCACTCGCCAAAACTGCTGATTCTCGATGAGCCGACAGTCGGGCTGGACATCATCGCCAAGGCCCGAATTCGCACACTGATCAGATCGCTAATCGACGACGAGGGAGTAACTGTCATCCTCGCCAGCCATGAAGTGTCTGACATTGAGGAAATCTGTGAAAGGACGATTCTCATTCACGAAGGCGAGATCCTCTATGAAGGCACCATCGACGAACTGAAATCCGGAGCCGATGTCGAGCGGAGTCTTGTACTCGAGGTATCGGTACCAGCCGAGGACGGATCAGATAGCGTTGAAGTTCGCGAGATGACCGTGCCCCTGACAGGCGGAAACACCGCGGCAATCCTCGAAAAGGCTGCTTCTTCGGGAACCGTTTCCGACGCACGGGTTACCGGTGGCTCACTCGAAGCGATCTTGGCGAAACTGTTCGACAAGATCACCAGTTGATAGGTACAAGCCTATACGTTGGTACTGGCACTGGCTTCAACCAGAACATTCTTCAGCGCGTTGACCGCAACTTCGAACAATTCAGGTGAAGTTGATCCCCCGAACTTCCCACCGGTCGAAAGGTGCGGCTCAAGGTTGAACCGATCGTCGTACCCGTTATCCAGAGCGTCCCGAAATATCTCCACCAGCCGACCGTCGCCCTCACCCGCCGGCACTACTACTCCGGTCCCTGCGATGGCGTCTTTCACATCGAAGTAAACGACATAATCGCGTAGTTTGTTCCAGCACTCCAGAGTGTCTTCATCACACTGAACAAAGTTTGAGAAATCGAAACAGTGCCCGAGCGCAGGCAAATTCACCGCGAGATCAAGACAACGATCTCCGGTATCACCGAAAATCTCCTTCTCGTTCTCGTGTATCAGCATCACACCCGACTGCTCCGCCACTTCAAGCATCGCACCCAAATTATCGATCACCTGCGTACGTATACTTTCAGGTGAAACTCCCGAGTCGTAGTAGAACGAGAACACCCTGACCCGTGTTGCACCCACAACGTGAGCAGCCGCAGCAGCCGTGCGAACACCGTCGATCGATATCTGGGCATCCTCGGAAATATTCACCTTGCCCAGAGGACTACCGATTCCATGAAATCCCAGGCCGTGTGAATCAGCGAGTGATTTTAGCTCAGCCAGTTCGCTGGTCGATAGCTCCATAACGCTCTTGCCCCAGGCACCCCGCAACTGGATTTCACCCACACCCAGTTTTTCCAGAGTCGAGAACTGAAGTTCTGGATCAGAACCAATTTCATCGGCAAACGCAGACAGTTTCCAGGTCATTCGGCACCTCGGCCACGGCCACGATCATCGGCCGAACTACTCAAAATAATGAAGTCTGGCCGATGATATCTGTAGCTGCGGCACAAGTCGCTAGGTGAACAACTCGGTTGCTACGGGGCTCTGAATATGTAAATCGCCCAGCCAACGGTGTCTCGTCCGTACTTCAGGTAGATATCGCTCGACTGGCGCTGTTTCTCCAGAATCTCAGGCACATCTGGATCGTCGGGATTTTCCTCGGCATGTAGTTCAGCGGCCCTGATCCGTAAACCCTCATAGCGATCCCAATCGTTGTGATCACTGACGATCGAGTAAAGCAAAGTCAGTCCGGCACCCTGCGCAATCTCGACGTTCTCGGCGTGAGTAACCATGCTTTTCGAAAAGTCTGGCTCAGCATCGATGTACCCGGGATCCGGGTCCTTGAGCTTGAACGGCTCTCCGAGAACGATCAGCCCGCCTGGCTTCACGATCTTCTTGAACGCCTCAATCGTCCCGAGGTGCCCACCCCATACCCAGCTTGCACCGAGGCACATCGTGAGATCGAACGAGTTGGGCTCGGCGTCGTATTTGGCACCATCACCTTCGATGAATTCGACCCGATCGCTCAACTTTCGCTCAGCGGCTTTACGATTCGCGTTTTTGGTTTCGTACGGTGAGATGTCGATGCCAACGCCGGTCGCATTGTGCCGTTCGACAATTCTCAAGAGCTGCTCACCCTTGCCCGATGCGATGTCGAGGACTCGTGCACCGGGTTTCAGAGGGAGAAGCCCGACAAATTCGTCAGTCTTCGCTTCTGAGGTTGGGTTACACACAAGGTGGTCACGATGTGTGACGGCGTAAAACTTCCAAATATTCATTGCGGTGTGTGTGCCTTAGGCACGTGTTCTGAGAGGTTGATTAGTGATGACTGATTCGGGAAAGTATCGCTTCAGGTGGCTGGCTATTGAGTCGGCTCACCTGGCCGAAAAGTATAGAGGCGCGTTCATCCGCAGGGCATGACAAACAAGTGTTACAGCTTGCGAAGGTCGCGAGAGGTAAGGATTACTCCGAAATTGATCACAGCGTAGATAGCCACACCAGCCAGAATCATCTCGGTGTTGCCGACGATAGTACCTACCCATGCTCCAAGGAAAAACCCGAACATCATCATCTGTAACGACAGGCTGTAGACCGACATCACCCTGCCGATCATCTTCGAATCCGTCTGAGTCTGGATGAGTGTGAGAACCGATCCCGACCAGATGGGAATTGCTGCGCCCAGAAGCGCAAGCGACGCAAGAGTGAGAAGGTAGTTGTGCGACACCGCGAAAACCGATGTCGACACAATAAACATTCCGGTGCTGAACAGAATTGCCGGAGTTTTGCGATCCCAATCTTTTTTAGACGCCAGCCACAACGACGTCGTAGCCTGTCCGGCAGCCCAGGCCGCCAGCATCACCCCAAATCCCGTTCCACCAACATCGAATCTTTCGCGTGCGAAAACAGGAATGATGGGAACGAACACCGCGTTGAAAATTACAGAGAACGCCAGAATGACAAGCCGTAGCAGTATCGGGTTGGAACGGATGTACTTCAGCCCATTTCCTATCTCCCGAATAGCCGAGGTAGTTCCAGCAGCCCTCGGTTCACTCCGCGGTTGTCGAATGGTGAACCACAGGCTTATTACATACAGCCCTATCAGCGCGAGAAATGGCGAACTGAGCCCGTAAACCGCGATCAGGAGCCCACCAGTGAGAGGACCAAGTGCACGCGCCATGCTGAACGAAAGGCTGTTCAGGGAATTCCCTGCGACAAGTGACTTCTTCGGCACATAGTCCATGATGAGCGTCTGCATGGCGGGTCTTCCCAAAGCCAGAACTGCGCTCGAAATGATCGACAGTGCAACTATTTGCCAGAGCGTGACTTTCCCACTTACCACGACTGCCGCTGTCACCACGGCAAGGAGCAACAGGATTGATCGTTCCCATATCAGGATTACCCGGCCGCCCAGGCGATCGACCATTACACCCGCAAACAGTCCTAGAAATATTGCCGGAACGACTCGAAGCCCCGTGGCTGCACCGACCCAGATCTGTGAGGCTCCCAGTTCAAGGATCAGCCAGGACTGGGCCATAACCCGCAGCTCAACACCCATGTTGTTCGCGAGGTTGCTGATCACAAACGAACGGTAAGCCCTGATCGACAGCAACTGTGCGGCGGGCAGTTGTCGGAAATTAATCAACTGTCAGGAATCTCTATGGCGTTATGCAGAAAAATAGTTTAAACGGCTCATTAACAAGTAAAATAATGACGCAGCATAACAGCTTCGAACCCCTGCTTATCTTGTAGGGTTTTCGCCGATAGTGCGTTAAACATTCGCCGCTAATCGCAATTCTGGCCATCAGCAAACGATGAAAATCTCGGTTTACATAGCGACGAGCCTCGATGGATTTATCGCCCGCAGCGATGGCGGTCTCGACTGGCTGCAGCACGACCCCGGCGAGAAGGTCGACAGTCATGATCCGTTCAAGACCGAACCCGACATTGAAGATTACGGCTTCAATCCGTTCTTCCAGTCCATCGACACTATGGTCATGGGCCGAGGTACATACGAGTTCGTTGCAGATACGGGTCAGTGGATTTACGAAGGCAAGCGAACGATAGTCCTTAGTTCGACTCTCTCCGAAGGTGATATCGCCAAACACCTGGCAGGAAAAATAGAGGTCTTGTCAGCCGAACCGGCAGATCTCGCGAAAAAGCTGCAGGCAGAAGGCGCCGAACGCGTTTACGTCGATGGCGGAGTGACAATTCAGCGCTTCTTACGCGCTGGGCTGGTCGATGAGTTGATCGTTAGCCGTATGCCGGTGCTGTTGGGCTCTGGCATTTCGTTATTTGGCGATCTTGACGCCGACATTCACTTCGAACACATCGAGACCAGGGGCTATCCAAGCGGACTAGTGCAGTCGAGATACGCGGCCATACGATAGCCAGCCGCCAAATACTACGAACGCCTGACCCGAAAGTTCACTTAAGAACTACCAGTTCTTCCCACGGCACGTACTCGTCGGGCACTTCGATAACTACCGGTTCGTTGATGTCGTAGTAGTCGATGTTGATGTGCGTTTGCCACGAAGTAACTTCGCGCAATTCCGAGGGCTCCGAGCGGTAGTCCAAGTCGATAACGTGCGACACCACTCGGAACGACTCTTTGTCGATCAGAAGTGTGTCTGTGTACAGCTCTGAAACTGGGCGAGCGCCCCATACCACTTCAAAATGCTCGGCGAACCCAGAGCGATTGGTCCCGTGCTGTACTCGATCCTCGGTATAGCTGATGCGATATACAGCTACGCCTTCACTTGTAATTTCATCAGTTGAGATGAGTTCGAAGTCGTGCCGAAAGAGGTGCGAGAGTTGACTCCTCGACCACATAGTTGGATCCATGGGTTCCGAGAATGGTTCCCGTTCCTCCCAGACAGTTTCAGACGGTCGAAGGAACACCCTGGTCCCGACCTGTAACCACGCCGTGAGCTTTATGCCGCCGTTATCCGTGTCTATAGCCCCGTAAACGAAGCGATCGTACGAATGGAACTCGGAATATCTGCCGGACGAAAGTGTCCGCTCCCCGTAAAACTCACTCTCGAACGTCTCCCCACGCGTCTTGTAGGTGATGACATCGGCCATTGCGAGTCGGGAGCGGTTGACGATTTGATCGAGGCTTAGAGATTCCACTGCAATCGGTTCGCTCGGAGCATCCTGTGAACTGCAACCAGCAAGTACCAAGATGGAGATCAGAGTCGAGATTGCCAGTAGGAGATGGACTGTCTTTTTACGCATGCATCAAGTGTCGTGCCCAAGTAGTCGAGTACGCATGTGTAATGACTCTCAGAGCGCGTTGACCGAACGGACAACCTTGGAAGAAGTTCTTGATCGCCATCACAAGCCCCTTCTCTCGGCAAGAGAGGGGGTACTTGCCCTGTTCCCTCTCCATTTAGGGAGAGGGCTAGGGTGAGGGGGAATGCAGGGCGGACGGGTGGTGGAGATGATGACTGCCTCTTCGTCAGGGAGCCTAGCTCCAACGTCCAATGAACGCTCCGGCCCGCCCTCGTGTTCTCCCTCCCTGTCAGGGAGGGAGAACACGAGCTTCCCACCCAGCCGCTACTTACGGCGCGCCAGAAGCGAACCAATTATCTGCGGTGCAGCTTCTTTGGCTCGTTCCCGTATCTGTTCGGGCGTGAGACTGCCAATCGGGTGCTGGATCAGAGCGAACGGGTAGTCAGGCATGCCGCCGAGATTTGCCATTGCCTGTGCGCCAGATTTGAACGGCTCTGTGCAAATAGCGATTGCCGGTACACCGAGAGCTTCGAGCTTGAGCGAGTCGTACACACTGGACGACGAGCAGCTTCCTCAGTCACCGTTGGCCAATAGCGCCACATCGACTTCGTTCGAGAAATCGCTCAGGAATTCCGGCTCGGCAGGCCGTGACGCATCGCCTTTGTTCACCCTGTAAGCGCTCGAAACATCGAATCGCTCAGCGAGCACATCGTAGATGGCATCGAGAAGCGGCTCTGAGTTCAGTTTGTCGTTACGAAGCAGTCCCACTCGCATTCCAGCCAGCGACTCGGGTCGCTCGGCCATGCCATCGGTTGCGATCGACTGGGTTGCTGTGGGATCGAGAACTCGGAACGATGTGCCATTATTTTCTGGTGCCATTGGTGTCTCCTGAGATGCCATGTTACCCGTTTGACTGGATCTTTCGGGTGACTGCCTTGGATCGTGATCCAAGTGACCACGTTGGAATAACTGCGCTCCACGCCCCACCGTCACCACCGACCACAATGGGGATTACCGATTCGGGAGACTGGAGCGAGCTGATAACGCCTTCTCCGCCGTTTTTGATCCCCGATGGAAGCCCGTTTGGGACCCATTCAGATTCGGGTTTTCGGACTGTGTCGAACAGGTATTGACCGATTTGCTGTTTCGTCCAACCCGCCTCGTCAAAATGAGCCGCATGTTCGGGGCATATTGCTAGGATCACCTCGTGGACCCCGAGTCCGAGTGGGTAGATACGCTCGGCGAACGAATCGAGAATGCCTTCAGGCGTGTTCGATGCGTGATCGCCGAACTGTGCGCCGCTGAGACCCGAGAAAACGGTTACAGAGCTTTCGCTTTCGCCGAGACCACGGGTAACGTGCATCGGCTCCCAGTTATCAGGCAGTGCCCGTTCGTTTTCGGCAATGCACCATGTGTACTTGCCGGGATGACCAAGAGTCGCTTTGTCGAGACCGTCGTCGCTGCGAGTACCAAGCACATTCATCACAATCAACCTGATCGCACGGCCAATAGTCGCATTAGCACGATGACCCGGCCCGAACGCCGAAACTCCTGAGTTGATCTCAAGTTCCTTCGCAATCGGACCGTTGATAACAAGCAGAATCGCCGCACCCATCGTCGAAACGGTTATCCCGTGCAAATTGAACTCCGGCGCGGTGATTGCGTCCACAGCAGCAGCAACCACCGGCATGTACTCGGGTTTGCATCCCGCCATGACAGCGTTGATCGCCGCTTTCTCCGCAGTAATGACCGCGCCTTTGACCGGCTCGATGCCAAGAATTGCATCTGGCGAAAGATTCGCTGCTTCAAGTGTCGCCGAAACCGCTTCGGGAGTAGGCGGCACTACGGGTAGCCCGTCGGACCACCCCTTTTCGAAGTAGGTTTCGATCGCTTCGAGCGCAGAGACGACTTCGATTGAATTGGAGGTAAGACGAGGTTCGTTGGTCATGATGGATGGAGCTTTGAATGCCCGATAGCAGCAAGTTCAGTCCGCGTGGAAAACCTCTCGCCAAACGCTCATGTTTTCGTCTGCGTGAGCACCGTCTGGAAGCTGGAAGAATGGCGACATATCGTCCTGCCACCGCTGATTTACGTCTTCCTTCGACATTCCTGCGATTGATGCTTCATGCGACTCGTCGCACTCGACGTAGCCGAATAGCGTCCCGTCTTCCCTGAAGAAGATCGTGTAGTTGCGCCAGCCTGTTCGTATCAGCGCCTCCGACATCTCGGGCCAAATGTCATCGTGCCTCTGCTTGTACTCTTCGACCATTTCTGGATGGATTTTCATTTCGAATCCGACGCGTTGCATACCTAACCTCCGGTTGAACTGATTGTTTCGATGGCGCAGAGTGTAGGCTACGCGCCCATAAAAATCAGTTACCACCCGTGACACGCCGCCCGAATACGCCAGACACAAACGGAGCAAACACAAATGTCCAAGTCGATCGCCCAGGTACTCGATCTCAAAGACGATCCCAAGATCATCGCCGAGTACGAGGAATACCAC
>Ga0114999_10008234_pt1 | contig 11638 bp, 7 predicted proteins | sample ArcticOcean_MG_C_3_FD_89820 | JGI IMG/M metagenome (GOLD analysis project Ga0114999, IMG submission 89820) | Marine microbial communities from western Arctic Ocean - ArcticOcean_MG_CB8_126 | ecosystem: Environmental > Aquatic > Marine > Oceanic | place: Arctic Ocean: Canada Basin | collected...
AAGGGCGGTCCGGACCCGTGTTTCCTCCTCCCCTAGTTCGTATGGATGAAGGCGCTTTCCGCTCGTTAGCGGCCCGGCCAGATCGAGATAGAGCCGGTAGCCCACCAGATCGGTCGAGTGGCGAATGAGAATCTCCGCCTCGGCGGTTCGCCATCCCGAGCCGCCGGGGCCCAGTCCTATGACGAACAACTCACCGCGCGCGGCCCCCGGAAGGGGCGCTAGCCAGGGCCCCTCGGCGCGCACACCAATGCAACATGTTGCACATCCGAATATCTGCTTCTCAAGGGCAAGGCAGCCCGCCGGGCCCAGCGCGGCGAGCACCGCTCCCTCGGCGACGCCGTGGCAACCCGTCTCCTTGAAAACGATTTCGGAGGGGTTCGATAATCTAAGCCTTTCTTTTTCAAGTACATCTGTCGGGAAGAAGCGCACGGGAGCATCGAGTGCCTTGCCCAACGCGTGCATCGCAGGCTCATCAGCTTTAAGATCAATCGAAACGATGAGTCCCACCGATCTGGGGTCGATGTTCATCGAGGCCAGAGATCGATGGACAAGCTTCGAGACTTCATCCGGTGATGCCCCCCGCTCGCAGCCCACACCGACAACAACGCTTTTGCGGAAATAAACCAGCGTGTCCAGCTTATCATCCGATATGTGGATTCCTGTTTTGATCGAGAGCGCCGCGTCACCTGAGAGCGGAAGAGAGGCGCCCGCCAGCCATTCAGCCTCCCCTTCAAGCCGCACCTTCTCGCCCGAGAGAAGCCGTGCAGAAAACGCTTTGGTCCTCGAAGACCGGTCGAGCGTATAGCCCTCGGGCGGATCGTCGAGCGCTACGCCCCAGTTCACATCCCCCGCCGTGGTAAGCGCAGCCGCACCGCCAAGAAGAGAAGCTATCTCCCCGGCCCGGCGGTTCGCCCCCCGGTGGCCGCCCAGAAGAGGGATGACATGCTTTCCATCCTCCGAGAGCGCGACAACGGCAGGCTCTGCTGTTTTGTCCGAGAGAATCGGCCCGAGGGCGCGTATGAGAATCGCGGCAGCGCAAACGCCGAGGATCTCCCGGTCGCCCTTATACAATTTTTGCAAATGTGATACCGCGTCCTCGAACGAAACGTCCGCACCCGATAGGCGGCGGGCGAGTCCGTGAATCTCCGCCCCCGGAATTAAATCTCGAATTTTTTCTGCGATCTTGAGTGCACTGGCCGAGAGGATGAAGATCGCCGGGCCGCCTAGATTTTCCATGCCGCGCCCCGCTTATGAATAAAAATCATCGAGAAATAAGGAATCCTGCCCGTATCGGGGTACACCTCATCAAGCTTAAGAACGTGCTCGTTTTCGAGGGTGGCGTGCTCAATATATCGTGCGTTATCCAAAAGACCGCACTCGGCGAGAACCCCGCGAATTTTTTCGAAATGTCTTCCCACCTTGATGATAACCGCCGCGTCCGTCGCCAAAAGGCGGCTTTTTAATTCATCCGCATCGATGGGTCCCGGCAGGATGGTGAGCGTGTCGTTGCGTGAGGCGAGGGGAGCGCCCAGCGCCGCGCCGCCCGCCATGATCGAGGACACGCCGGGCACGATCTCAACGTGGAAATCATCGGCCATACGAGAGTAGAGATACATGAACGAGCCGTAGAAAAATGGGTCGCCCTCGCAGAGATAAGCGACATCGCGCCCGGACTCAAGATGGCGGGCCAGATCGTCCCGCGTTCGGTCGTAGACTTCCTGGGCGGGAAACCGGTCTGCGCGCATGGGCATTCGTATCAGGATTTCCTCTTTATCCATCCCGTCGAGGTAGGACGCGACAATTTCCCGCGTGAAGCTATCCCCCTCATCGGGGGCCGGATAAGCGATGACCGGCGTGGCGGTAATCAAGCGGTGGGCCTTGAGCGTTAATAGCTCAGGGTCACCCGGCCCGATGCCGATCCCGTACAGAGTGGCGCTTCCGTTGTTGCTCAAAGATGTCATATTTTTATGCTGATTCCTTTGTTTTTGTGATTCGAAGCTGGGTGACAGGGGTGCCGGGCCGCCAGCCGTGAAGCCGCCCGGTTTGGTGGACGTGGCTCACCTGAAGGCGGGTGAGATGGCCGCCGTTTTGAGCGAAGAACGCCTGAAGCGCCCCTTCGCCCTCCAGGGTGACGACGTTGGCCACGAGCCGCCCGCCCGGCTTGAGCCGCGCCCAGCAGGTTTCGAGCATTTCGGGGTTTCTTAATCCCCCGCCGATGAAAACGGCATCGGGGACGGGAAGCGATGTCAGACATGCGGGCGCATCACCCAGAATGCCCTGGAGTCTCGGGGTGCCCAGCGCCTCGGCATTCGCCCGGAGGTTATCCATCCGCTTTTCGTGTCTCTCGATGGCAATCGCCTCAAGAGACGGATCAGCACATAGCCATTCAATCGAAATCGATCCCGCGCCCGCGCCAACGTCCCAGAGTAGATCACCTGGCCTCGGCATGAGGGCGGCGAGCGTGAGAATGCGAATCTCACGCTTCGTCAACTGCCCGTCGTGGCGAAAGCGATCATCATCTATTCCGGGGAGTAAGTGGCTCTGTAGACCCCTCGCATCTTCCTTAAGCTCGGCGGCGAGGATATTGAGATCCTGAATTTCAATATTCCGAATTTCATTGGGGGGCGGGGCGGCGGCGAACTCACGGGCCGAGAGGCTGATATGCGATTCCTCGGAGCCGCCGAGATGCGAGAAGACATGGAGGATGGAATCTCCGAAGCCCTCTTCCTCTAACAGCGCGGCTATCTCGTTTGGCGAGTTTCGGTTTTCAGTCAGCATGACAAGGCGAACTTTGTTTACCAGATGGGGGAGCAGGGAGCGGAGCGGTCTTCCGTGAAGGGAAACGGCGCAGGCGTCCGAGTGAGGCCAACCCAGCCGGGCGAGGGCAAGGCTGAACGATGAGGGGGCGGGATAAACCTGCATCTCCTCGATAGGTATTTTTTCGGCGAGGCGGTTTCCGATCCCGAAGAAAAATGGGTCGCCCGTGGCGAGGACGCAAAGTTTTTTGCCCCGGTATTCGGGAAGTCTGTCGATTAAATCCTGAAGGGGGGAGGGCCAGGTGATTTTCTCGAAAGGGCCCTCCTCGGGAAGAAACGCGAAGTGGCGCTGGCCGCCGATGATAACATCAGCCCCGGCCACGGCGTCCCTTGCGCTCTGGCCCAGGCCGTCCAGGCCGTCGGCCCCGATCCCGACGAGGGAAAGCCAGGGCGCTATCGTTTCTTTCGCGTTCATTGTTTTTTCTCCGCCAGCCTGCGTCCGGCTTCCCGGGCCAGTGCGTTGAGCGCCGCCGCCGCGATGGCACTGCCGCCGAGGCGACCGGTAAGCGTGATGAACGGGATGCGATCCCCTCTCGCGATCAACGCTTCCTTCGACTCGGCGGCGCCGACGAAGCCGACCGGAAGGCCGAGGACGAGGGCGGGGGGGGCGATCCCATTTTCAATCATCTCAATTAGATGGAAGAGCGCTGTTGGAGCATTTCCGATGACAGCGACCGAGCCGGGTATCTCACCGGCGCACAGATCTAATCCGGCGGCCGAGCGCGTGCTACCGATTTCGCGGGAGTGAATGGCGGTTTTCTCGTTGGCGAGGGCGCAGATGACGCGGTTCCCGGCGGGAAGATATTGGCGCGTTATCCCCCGCTCGACCATTTCGACGTCACAGATGATTGTCGCGCCGTTTTTGAGCGCAAGAAGCCCGGCTTCCGCCGCGCCCTCGGAGGCGTCTATCTGTGGGGAAATCTCCACCATACCCGAGGCGTGAATCATCCTCGTGATGACGGCGACCATCGCCGGGCCGTGGCCGGAGAGATCCGTTTCGCTCTCTATAATGGCGACGGATTTTTTGAAAATTTCGTCCGGGTTGCGGCAATAATCAATCGTCATCGAATCGGCCCCGGTTAGTTTGTCATGCTCTTGGGCCCCAGCGGGTGATCCGCGTGGGGATAGGGGGGGTGGCTGTGGCCATCATCGTGGGAGTGCCCCTGATCGTGTTCGTTCCCGTGTTCGTGATCATGCTTGTGTTCATGGTCGTGAGGCGTGCTTTTCGAGCCGCCTCCGGGACCAGTCCCGATGCCCTCAACATGGTGATGGTGGCTCTCCTGCCTCTCGCCGACCTGGTCCTCGAAGCCCAGGAACTGCTCGCGGTAGTTGCAGAGCTGGCAATTCATGTTGTTCGTGCCGTCGAGGATTTCCTGGACGCGGTCGGCGAAGCAATCGAGCACCAGGGGATGGTCGTTCAAATAGCCCGCCTTGAGGAACTCGATCCCAGGGTGCCTTGCCGCCACCAAATTGGTGTGGTCGTAGATGCGCTGAACCAGAATTCCCGTGAAAAGAAAATAGGGGAAAACGATGATCCGCTTGTAGCCCAGTTTCGCGGCATGCTCGAGGCCCTGCTCGACGAGGGGGAAGGTGACGCCCGAGTAGCAGACCTCGCCCCAGCCGAAGCCCAGGCCTTCCCAGAGCATCCGCATCACCTTGGAAATGTTTGAGTTAGCGTCCGGGTCCGAAGCCCCCCGCCCGACCACCATGAGAAGCGTCTCGTGTTTTGTCGCGTCCGTTTTGCTTGTCTTGAGTGCCGCCTCGACCCGCTCGCCCGCCGCGCGAATGAGCTTGAGGTCGATGCCGAGATCCCGGCCATACTCGATTTGCACGCCTTCGTGTTCGGCCTGGTAGCGGTTGAGCACCGAGGGGATGTCATTCTTCGCGTGCCCGGCGGCAAAAAGCATCCCCGGCACCGCGAGTACGCGGTTTACCCCTTTTTTGAGGAGCGCATCGAGTCCCGTGCGAATGATCGGGGTGGCGAATTCCAAAAATCCCCACTCGGTGTCCAGGTGGGGGATTCGCTCCCGCAAGCCCTGCGCCACCGACTGAAACTCGACGACGGCCCGCTCGTCCCGGCTGCCGTGGCCGCACACCATCACCCCCAGTTTTTCGCTCATTTTTAACGCGTCCTTTTTGTTATTTATTGTTCGTAATTTTCAAATATCCGTTAATAATTAAAATTCGATGCCCTTTTGCGCCTTGATTCCGGCGCGGTAGGGATGCTTGACCATCTTCATCTCGGTCACGAGATCGGCCATCTCCTCGAGTTCGGGTTTCGCACCCCGCCCGGTGAGCACGACGTGGAGCATTTCGCGCTTTTCCTGTAGCGCACCAAGAACATCTTCGAGTGGAAGCTGGCCCCGCCGGACGGCCACGTTGATCTCATCGAGGATGACCATCCCGATTTCGGGTCGGGCCATGAGTTCCTTGGATTTCTCCCAGGCCTGCCCGGCTGCTTTTCTGTCGAGTTCTTCATCCTGTGTGATCCAGCTAAAGCCCTCGCCCATTCGGTGCCATTCGACGGACTCGCCAAAGGACTGGAGCATATCGACCTCGCCCGAGGCGATGGCGCCTTTCACATATTGAACGACGCCCACTTTAAGGCCGTGGTGAATCGCCCGCAGGCACATGCCAAAGGCGGCGGTGCTCTTTCCCTTGCCAGAGCCTGTGTGGACGATGATCAGCCCTTTTTCCCCGCTGGCCGCGGTCTTCCGTTTTTCATACGATTTTTTTACGCGCTCGGCTTTATCCTTATATTCTTCGCTCATGGCGAGGTCTCCTTTTGTGGAATTCCGCTAGGCGGCGTCCAGCAGCCGGCGGACGCTTCCGGGCCGCAGCTCATCGAGGGCGGTGCACGGAAAATTCCACCTGCGCCCCCACTCCGGCATCATGCCAAGGTGGACCTGTCCCTCCTCGGTATCGACGAGGAGAAGGTCCGCCTTCGTTTGACTGAATAGTTGAAGTTCGCGCTCGGCCGATTGCACCGGGGGCGTGCCGTCGATCCCAAGTGTCGGGTGTCCGTCCGAGACGAGGATGACCGACGATGATACGTCCGGTTGCCGTCTTTTTGATTGCGCGAGTGTCTCGCGGGCGAGGCGCAGACCGTGCGCAAGCGGCGTTCTTCCGCCCACGGGCAGTTCGCGCACCCGCCCCTGCACCCTGCGCACGCTGCGTGTTGGCGGTAAAACGAGACTGGCCCCCTCGCCCTGCATGACGATCAGGCCCACCTCGTCCCTCTTTTGATACGCCTCATCGAGCAGCCCGAGCAGGGTCCCCTTCGTCACCGCCATCCGGTGGTGGGCGCCCATCGAGCGGCTGGCGTCCAAGACGAACAGGAAAAGGCGCCGGTGGGGCGGCTTGTGTATTTTCACCCGAAAATCCTCAGGGCGAATCGTTAGCCGGGCGCCGTTTTTCTCGCCCCGAATGGAGGCGGCGCGAATTGTGGCGTCGAGCGCGAGGTTGGAGGCCTTGCCCTGCGGCACGCCCGCGCGGACATAGGGCCCCTGACGGGAGCCTGTCCGCGCACGGCCTGCCCGCCCGCCAGGCGTGTAACGGCGGGTGTCGTCTCGCGCCACGGTCTGGAAAATGCTGACGGCCCCCTCTGGCCGCGCCTCAAGCTGGCTGAGGTTGTCCTCCCCCGGCGGATTTGAATTTTCCGGCGGCGGATTCGGGCTCTCGGGCGGCGGATTCGAGTTTTCCGGGCGCTCCTTGGGGCGGGGCGGGGGTGGCGAGGGCTCGGGTGGATTGTTCCGCCGGTGGGCCAGCGCGAACTCCTTGACCCGCTCGACATCGGATTGCGTGACTTCGGCGCGGCCCTCCCATGCAGCATGGGTCATCGCGCTTTTTCTGATCACGATGTCAGCCCGCATCCCCTCGACGTGCTCGTAGCAACAAAACTCGGATATTTCAGACGCGAATGTGTCCTGGATGACGACCTCCGGAAGAATCTTTCTCGCCCGGTCAATTCGCGCGCGCAGTGCCTTTTGATCATCGGCCCAACTCTCGATGAACTTCTCAGGTGAGGTCTCGAATCCCATTGCCCGGGCTACGACCTCGCTCCGCTCGGCCGGGTCCGCGAGATTGTTGACGCCCACCGAGAGGCCGAAGCGGTCGAGAAGCTGCGGGCGAAGCTCGCCCTCCTCGGGGTTCATCGTGCCAATGAGAATAAACCGCGCCGGGTGGCTCACCGAGATGCCCTCGCGCTCGACGAGGTTCACCCCGCTCACGGCTGCATCGAGGAGGATGTCCACCAGGTGATCGGGCAGCAGGTTCACCTCGTCCACGTAGAGGAGCCCGCCGTTCACCCGCGCGAGCAGGCCGGGGTCAAAACTTTTTTCTCCGTCGCGGATGGCTTTTTCAAGGTCAATGGTGCCGAGGACGCGATCCTCGGTGGCCCCGAGGGGAAGGGAGACGAACGGGGTGGGAATCTCCTCGATCCGTACTTCGCCGCAGTTTTCGCAACGAGCGCCCTCCGCGCACGAGAACGCGCAACTCGTATTCGCCCGGATGGGCGGAAGCAGATCGGCAAGTCCCCGCGAGACGCTGGACTTGCCCGAGCCCTTCACTCCAGAGATAAGCACTCCGCCGATCCTCGGGTTGATGCCGTTCAGGATGAGGGCGAGCTTCATGTCCTCCTGGCCCACGATGGCGGCGAATGGGTAGTGCATTAGTCCATGACCTCCAGCCCGGCTTCGTTTTCAAGATAGATTTGCTTGAGTTGCTCGACCATCTCCGCAGGGGGCGATTCCCAGTAGCCGCGCTCCTGGGCCTCCAAAAGCCTCTCGACCATGCCGCGAAGCGCCCACGGGTTCTTCTCCTCAAGGAACTGTCTCGTGTTCTCGTCCAGAATATAGGCTTCAGTCACTTTTTCATACATGTGGGGCTCGATGACATGGGCCGTCACGTCGTAGCCAAACAAATAGTCCACCGTGGCGGCCAGTTCGAAGGCCCCCCGGTAGCCGTGTTTCTTGATGGATTCGATCCATTTGGGGTTTACCACCCGGGAGCGAAAGACGCGCACGACCTCCTCCCTCAGGTCGCGGACCTTCACCCTGTCGGGCTTCGAGGTGTCGCCGAAGTAAGCCTTCGGGCTCTCGCCGGAAATCGCGCGGACCGAGGCGATCATCCCCCCGTGAAACTGGAAATAGTCATCGCTGTCGAAGATATCGTGCTCGCGGTTGTCCTGGTTTTGAACAGCGACGTTCACTCCCGAGAGCCGCCGCCGGAATGCCCCGAAGGCCGCAACGCCGGGCGCCTCCTTGCCGTAGGCATAGCCGCCCCAGGCGACGTAAACATCGGCGAGATCCTTGTCGGTTGTCCAGTTGCGCTCGTCGATCAAGTTGAGCAGTCCCGCCCCGTAGCTGCCCGGCTTACTGCCGAACACGCGCCAGGCCGCGCTCTCGGGATCTCCACCACCCGCGATTTCCTTGGCGATGTTCGCCTTGATGAAGTTCATTTCCGGGGGCTCGTCCAGCGCGGCGACGGTTCTCACAGCCTCGTCGATCATCTCGACCACGTTCGGGAACGCGTCCCGGAAAAAACCGCTGATGCGCACCAGCACGTCAATGCGCGGGCGGCCAAGCTCATCGAGAGGAATCACTTCAATCCCGATGACGCGCCGGTTGATGCCCTGCCATACCGGGCGGACGCCCATGAGGTGAAGAATCTCCCCGATGTCGTCTCCGCTCGTCCGCATGTTCGAGGTGCCCCAGACGACCATGCCAATTGAGCGGGGGTAATCCCCGGTCTCATTGAGGTATTTTTCCAGCACCCCCTCGGCGGCGCGGCGGCCTACCTCGCAAGCGGTCTGGCTGGGGATCGCCCGGATATCGACCGAATAGAAATTCCGCCCGGTGGGCAGAATGTTCGCCATCCCCCGCGTCGGCGCCCCGCTCGGCCCCGCCGGAACAAAGCGGCCATCGAGGCCGACGAGAATGTTCGCGATCTCATCGGGGACCTGTTCAAGACGCGGGCGGATGTCATCGTTGAGATAGGCCAGCGTTTCCTTTGAGCGCGGGCCCGCTGGGCGGTTTTCCTTAACAGCGTCCCGTGCCTGGAGTTCGATATACTCAATCAGATCCCCCGCCGTCCGACAGAAGGGATGATCGACCCTCTTCGCCGGGTCGGCCACGAGCGCGTCATGGTCGAGTCCAAGGTCCTCGGCGATGGCGGCGGGAAGCCCCCGGACGCCCGCCTGATCGAGCCGCATGAGCGAGACGAGAAGATCGATGAGGCTGTCATCCTCGGGGAGAGCGCCTAAAATGTGAAGGCCGTCCCTGATCTGCGATTCTTTTATTTCGCACAGATAGCCGTCGAAATCCTCGATAAAAACCTCGACCTCATCCTCAGAGGGCGGTTTTTCGTAGGCGAGGTCGCGGTAAATCTTGCTCTCGTCCAGCAAACGAATGATCTTCTCTGAGATCAACGGGCACTTGGCCGGGTCGAGTACGCTCGCATCGGCGTACTCGTCCGCGAGGTGTTCAAGTTTCACGAGGTCGCCGTAGGCCTCGGCCCGCGTCATCGCCGGGATCATGTGATCGATGATGACGGCGTGCGAGCGCCGCTTGGCCTGGGTGCCCTCGCCCGGGTTGTTAATGATGTAAGGGTAGATGTTGGGAACCGAGCCCAGCGCGATTTCGGGAAAGCAGCTTTCGCTGATGCCGAGGCCCTTTCCGGGCAGCCATTCGAGATTGCCGTGCTTTCCGACGTGGGCGACGGCGTGGGCCCCGAAGGTTTCAAGTACCCACTGGTAGTAGCCCAAATAAAAATGAGTGGGCGGAAGATCGGGGCTGTGGTAGATCGCGCTCGTATCCACCCCGAAGCCGCGCGAGGGCTGGATGCCGATGAAGATGTTGCCCAGCCGGAGGCCGGGAATCGCCATGCCGCTTTTTGCCATCATGTATTCGCCGGGGGGCTCGCCCCACTGCGCCGCCATTTCCTCGCGCCGCGCGGCTGGAATTTTCTCGAACCTTTCGCGGTAGGCCTCGGGGGCGAGCTTGTGGGGCGTCGCCTCGATGTTTTCGGGAAGCTGAAACTCATCGTCCTGGGTGCACCCAGCCAGAAGCGCGAAAATTAGCTCATCCCCGGTTTGGGGAATCTCTCCCACGTCGTAGCCCGAGTCGCTCAGGCTTCTCAGGATGCGGACCACACTCTCGGGTGTGTCGAGTCCCACCCCGTTGCCGACGCGCGAGTTCCGGGTCGGGTAGTTGTTAAACAGGATGGCGATCCTCTTTTCGTTGTTGGGGGTGCGCCGTAGTGTGCACCACGAGGCGGCGAGCCGGGCCACCTGCGCCACCCTGTCGGGGAGCGGCACGTTGCGCCGAAGCTCGGCACCGATGCTTTGATCCCGGTTGCCCTCGTCCTTGAACGAAATCGGCACCGAGATGATACGGCCATCGAACTCGGGGAGCGCGACGTGCATGGCAACGTCACGGGGGCTCAGGCCTGCGCTGGAGGCGCGCCACTCGGCGAGGGTCGATCCGCTCATGACGGCCTGGATTACCGGGCAGTCGAGCCCGTGCGGGGAGCTGAAGGCGAGGGTGGAGATGAGAACATCGGCGTCCATCAAGTGCTCGCGGACCGCGAGGGGGACACCGGTCTCGTCCGCCTCCTTGAGCGATTCGCAGTACACTCCGCGGGGGCGGCAGCCCAGCCGGTTAATCTCGGTTGCCAGCGCGTCGATGGGCTGAAGATTCCCCGATTGCCAGTGGGCCCTGTAGAAAAGAATTCCTACAACGGGCGCATCGTCCGGAAGGGGCTGAAGCCCCGGCGTCTCGTGAACGCCCCTCTCGGTGGTGGACGCGGCGGACTCGTATCCGTATCCGGTGAGTAAATAGCGATCCGATAGGAAGCGGAGAAGCTGGGTGTAATTCTCCACCCCGCCATGGACGAAATATTCGAGGGTCGAGGTGAGTTCCGACAGCGGAACGGTACCGACAGCGGACAATTCGGGGTCGATCTCGCGTCCCCCGGCCAGCGCCAGGAACGGGACCCCGTTTTCACGGCAGGCGCGTGCGAGGCGCTCGAAGCCCTCGGGGAAATAAGCGCGGCCCCCAAGGATACGCGCCACGAGGACCCGTGCGCCGGGAACGATCTCGGTTGTAAACCGATCAAGCGCCTCGGGCTCCGAGAGTTCGCGAAGGTGCACCGCCCGAACACTGGCGAAATCGTCCGGCATTTTCTTTCGTGCGAGCGAAAGGCCTAGCACTTCGGTGTCCGCGGCGGTGATGAATACGACCTCGCCCTGCGTAAATTTCATTATTGCTCCTCTAATAGCGGGGCTAAGTGGTGATGGCCTCGATCAATGTTCTGATTCCAGAGAAAAAGACGAGCCCTGCCGTCGATGAGGCGTACATCCACAGGACGGCGCGGGGGATGTCGCCGGGCGCGGGCTCGCGGTTCGGCTCGCCGATGCGGGGTCGCTCCTCACGGACCCCTTGGTAGATGTTCACGCCCCCCAGCTGGATGCCCAGCGCCCCGGCAAGGGCGGCTTCGCTTATCGCAGCGTTCGGACTCGGGCTCTTCTTACCGTCTCTAAATGAGACGCGCCAGCTGTCGGCCACTCTCATGCCGCAGACGAGGGCCGCCGCCGGATAGAGGAGGCGGGCCAGCCGCGCCGGGATGTAGTTGAGCAGATCGTCCAGCCGGGCCGAGGCCCATCCGAACGCAAAGTATTTTTCCGAGCGGTAGCCGACCATCGAGTCGAGGGTGTTGGCGGCCCTGTAGGCCATCGCCAGCGGCGCGCCGCCAAGGATCGCGAAAAACAGGGGGGCGAGGACGCCGTCTACCGCGCCCTCGGCGACCGACTCGACCGAGGCGCG
>Ga0114999_10008235_pt1 | contig 11638 bp, 14 predicted proteins | sample ArcticOcean_MG_C_3_FD_89820 | JGI IMG/M metagenome (GOLD analysis project Ga0114999, IMG submission 89820) | Marine microbial communities from western Arctic Ocean - ArcticOcean_MG_CB8_126 | ecosystem: Environmental > Aquatic > Marine > Oceanic | place: Arctic Ocean: Canada Basin | collected...
AGCGAAACGGGTTACACCGAGGTATCCGGCCTTGGCGCGACAAGCGCGTATTCAGGGTACCGTGAAGCTTACCGCGATTATTGCCCGTGACGGTACTGTCGAAAAGCTTGAGGTTGGCGGTGGCCATCCCCTGCTGGTTCCCTCGGCGATCGAAGCGGTGAAACAGTGGCGATATAAACCGACTTTGCTTAACGGCGTGGCGGTTGAAGTTGTAACTCAGATTGACGTGATCTTCACGTTGTCCGGGTGATCAGTGGTCGCGTGATTCATAGCGAATGAAGTTCTGACCGGTACAGCCGGCGGAGTCTTCGCGCATTTACGATTCAAGAGTAGGAGGAGGACTTTTCCATGTTTGCTCAGTTGTCGGTTTGGGGCATGATACTGCTCCAGCAAGAAGTTGGTTTCGATATAGTTTCGATGTGGAACCAGATGGGCGTTGCCGCGCGAGCGGTTGTCATCGTCATGTTCCTGATGTCCGCATGGTCGATTGGCGTGATGATCGATCGCTACATGGCCTTTAGCGCCGCCCGCAAGCAGTCGCGGCAGTACGCTCCGGCCGTGGCCGGAGCTCTGCGCGAAGGCAAGTTGGACGAAGCAGTGAAGGTGTCCGAGCGGTATAAGAAGAGCCATTTGGCAAAGGTTGTTGTGGCTGGCTTGCAGGAATTCCAAGCTCATGAAATGAGCGCGGAAATTTCCGGTGAAACGATTGCGTCTTCCAAGCGAGCTCTCGAGCGCGCCCAGGCGATCACCCATGCCGAGTTGAACAAAGGGCTCAGTGGTTTGGCCACGATTGGCTCGACGGCTCCGTTTGTTGGGTTGTTCGGCACAGTGGTTGGTATCATTAACGCCTTTGAGGGCATCTCTTCGGAGAAGTCCACCGGTCTCGGCGCGGTTGCCGGCGGTATCTCCGAAGCGCTGGTAGCTACCGCTATCGGTCTCTTCGTAGCGATTCCGGCTGTGTGGATGTTCAACTACTTCAATACGAAGGTTGAAGCGTTCGACGTCGAGATGGATAACTCCAGCTCGGAGCTGATCGACTACTTCCTGAAGAGAACCCAGAAGGTCGCTGCCAACTAGGTGGTACAGACGGAACTTGGTGGCGGGCCGCGGGCCCGCCGCCTCGTCCCGACGGGAGTCAGCCAATGGAAGAAGAAGAAAAGAAAAAAGAAAGAAAGAAATCAGGCGTCGTCGTTGACATCAACATGACCCCATTGGTCGATGTGATGCTCGTGTTGCTGATCATCTTCATGGTCATCACGCCGATGTTAAGTAAAGGCGTGAGCGTCGACTTAACTCGCACTCGCAATCACATCGCCATGGACGAGGCCGATCAAGAAGATGCCGTCTTGATCGCGATCACGCGTGACGGCAGCGTTTTCCTGGGCCGTTCGCGTATCGAGGGATCAGAGCTCAAGGGCGAAGTGGAAGATTTACTTACGACGCGGATCGACAAGACCGTGTACGTGAAGAGTGATTCTCGCTCGCGTTATGAGCGGGTTGTCGAGGTCGTGAATATTCTTCGCTCGGCCGGCTGTGATCAAGTGGGTTTATTGACGGAGAAGCTGGAAGAAACCGGCTCCTTCTCAGCCCAATAGCAACGGCGTAACCAGCCCTCGTCCCACGGCCTGAGGCTGGACCGTCAAACCTAGAAGCTGGATCTATTAAGGAGAAACGCCATGGCAATGGATGTAGGTGGAGCCGACGGTGGCCCGATGGTCACGATCAACATGACCCCGTTGATTGACGTGCTATTGGTCTTGTTGATCATCTTTATGGTGATTACCCCGCTCACGCCCAAGGGCCTTGAGGCCCTCGTTCCGCAGCCGAACCCAGACGCAGAGGCGGCGCCGCCGAGCAACTCCCGGACGATCGTCATTTCGGTCAATGCCGACCGCAGTATCCTCATCAACCGCGACCCCACCACCAAAGATCTGTTAGGGGCCCGGCTGCAGGATATCTTCAAGACGCGAGCCGAGAGAGTGATGTTCGTTCGCGGAGCCCCGAGCTTGGATTTCTCTGAGATCGCCGAGGTTATCGATATTGCCAAGGGTGCGGGCGTCGACAAGATTGGGTTACTGACTGAGGACCTTGGGTCGGGTGGCTAAGGATCCGCTGAATCGGACATACGGAGCAGAAAGCATGAAACGGTTTTCAAAAGTTTTCCTATCGCTCGCTACGGCTGGTGTTCTTCTACTAGCCACTGGGTGCGCGGACAAGATCAACTATCTCAGGGCGCGAAACGAGCTAAACCACGGAGTGCGCGCATTTACCGCTGCCGACTATCAGACCGCGGTCGATCGTTTCGATGAGGCCATCGAGTTGGATCCAGAGCTGTTGGCCGCCCGTTCCTACCGTGCGTCGGCGTTCATGATGCAGTACATTCCTGGCGGCGAGTCCGACGAGAATCGGGAGATCGCCAAGAAGGCCCTGATAGGCTTCAAGGAAGTACTTGAACGCGACGAGGGGAATGAAGTCGCGCTTGCCAGCATGGCGTCACTGTACTTCAACATGACGGAGTTTGACCTCGCCAAAGAGACGTATCGCGACCTGCTCGAGGCACACCCTGATAACAAGGAAGCGCTTTATACGATTGGTGTCATCAACTGGTCGATCACGTTTCCGAGGGATATGGAAGTCCGCGCCTCGCTTGGCATGAGGCCTGAAGATCCGGGTCCGATTAAGGACGAGGAAGCCCGCCTGGAGTTGGCGGAGGAGCACCTTCCCTTAATCGAAGAAGGTCTGGATGCACTGAACAAGGCGATCGAGATCGATCCGCAATACGATGATGCGATGGCCTATGTGAACCTTCTTTATCGGCAGCGTGCGGATATCTCCGAGTCATCGGAGGAGTACGAAAAGTACAACACGATGGCCGACGAGTGGGTTCAGAAGAGCTTGGAAACGAAGAAGTTGAAGGCGGACGCGGATATTCAAGAGTTCCAATAGAGCGTTCAAACGGTCTTATAATGAAGCCCTGGGAAGCGATCGCTTCCCAGGGCTTTCTTCATCTGTCATGGCGATGTGCCCGGCAGGTTCGCGATGTCAACGTCTTCCGTTGTCGCTAGCCAATCCCTCCCTCTCGATGCCGTACGCCTGCGTTTTGATGAACTGGAAGCGAAGCTCCGCAAGACCCGCCCTAACGACGACCTAACGCCGCTGCGCGAGGCCTTCGACTTCGCGGTGGAGCGCCACTCCGCGCAGAAACGCGCCTCCGGCGAGCCCTACATCGTCCATCCCCTCGACGTGGCCCACATCCTCGCCGACCGGCGCCTGGATCAAGTCTGTCTAATCACCGGGCTCCTGCACGATGTCGTCGAGGATACCGGCGTCGACCTGAGCGAGATCGAGCGCCGCTTCGGCCCTGAAGTAGCCGGTTGCGTGGATGGCGTCACCAAACTGAGTCGACTTGACTACTCCTCAACAGCCGCCCACCAGGCCGAGAACTTTCGGAAGATGCTGCTGGTGATGGTCCGCGACATTCGGGTCATTCTGGTCAAGCTTGCCGATCGTCTGCACAATATGCGGACTCTCGATCACCTTAAGCCAGAGAAGCGTCTGCGCATCGCTCGGGAGACATGGGAAATCTATGCCCCCATCGCTCTACGTCTCGGAATGGGGAAGGTGTGGGGCGAACTGAAAGACCTGGCTTTTCCCCACCTCGAACCCGACGCGCATCGCGAGATCAACAAGTACATTGAGTCCCGACGTGAGTTGGACGATGACTTTTTGCAACAGGTGACAGAGGTGATCAGCAAGACGCTCGATCAGGCGGATATACCCGCGAGGATCGAGGGAAGAATCAAGAGGTCGTCCTCGATCTACGAGAAGATGACCAAGCGCGGCGTGCCCCTGCCGGAGATGTACGACCTGCTGGCCTTGCGTGTCATCACCGACAGCGAGAAGAACTGCTATGCGGCTCTCGGGCTCATCAATAACCTATGGACCCCGGTTACGGGCACGATCAACGACTTTATCTCCCGACCCCGCGCGAACCTCTATCAGTCACTCCATACGTCCCTGATCAACGACAGGGGGCAGAAGTTCGAAGTCCAGATCCGTACGAAAGAAATGCACCGCATGGCGGAGGAAGGCATCTGTGCCCATTGGAAGTACAAAGAGGGCAGGGTCGGCGTCGATGCCGATGACAAGCGAATGAGTTGGTTGCGCCAACTGGTCGAGTGGCAGCAGGATATGCCCGACCCAACGGATTTCATGGCGAACCTGAAAGTCGACCTGTATCCGGAAGAGGTCTACGTCTTCACGCCCAAGGGCAAGCTCCTTCCTCTGCCGCAAGGCGCTACTCCGGTCGACTTCGCTTACAACATCCACACGGAAGTCGGCGATACTTGCGTCGGCGCGAAGGTCAACGGCCGGATCGTGCCGCTGAAGCACCACCTTGCCAACGGGGATAGTGTCGAAATCATCACACAGACGGGGCACACGCCAAGCTCTGATTGGCTGAACTTCGTTCGCACATCCAAGGCCCGCAACAAGATTAGGCACTGGCTCAACACTCATCGCCGCGAGCGTGCAGAGGAGATTGGGCTCAAGCTGCTCGACAAGGAGGCCAAGCGTCTGCGTGTTTCGCTTAAGAAGGTTGATGCTGAAACCTTCGAGACGGTCTGCCGCCACTATGGCTGCGCCCGGGCGGCGGATTTACACGCTGCCTTGGGATACGGACGCTACTCGGCCCGACAGGTGTTGTCGAAACTTCTACCGGACGAACCTCGTCTTGCCGCGCCGCCCGCGCCCGCCGAAACGAAAGCCCGATCTGCTCGGCCATCCGTCTCCCCAGAAGACTCCCTCGTCGTCAGCGGTATCGATGACATGCTCGTCTACCGCGCGGGCTGTTGTAATCCGATTCGTGGTGAGCCGATCGTTGGCTACGTTACCCGTGGCAAGGGTGTCGCAGTCCATTCGACCAGTTGCACCAACGTCGAGAACTTGATGTACGACGCGGAGCGCCGTATCGAGGTGCAATGGGCGAAGGCCGAAGACCTGCAATACGAGGCGAAGTTGGAGATCCGAGTCGATGATCGTCAGGGCTTGCTGAACGAGATCACGACGATTCTCTCGGACGAAGGTATCAATATTTCGCAGGTGTCGAGTCGTGCGTCGACGGGCAATGGATCGGGTCTCATCGACATCACGATTTCGGTGCGGGACCTCGCGCAACTTACGCGCGTGATCGGATCGATCCAACGCGTGAAGCACGTGCTCGAGGTGCGGCGTAGTTGATTGGCCCTGCTAATCGACGTAGGCGATGCAGTCGATTTGTAGAAGCTGGCCAGGCCGGCGGAAACCGGTGGTGCCGAAGTAGTTGCGGACCGGCTTGGGGTCGGGGAAGAAGGTATTGTAGGTCTCGGTCATCGGGCCCCAGTTGTTGACCGGATCAACGAGCGAAACCTGCACCTTGAGCACGTTGGCCATTGAGGATCCGGCGCGCTCGAGCGACTCCTTCATGATCGTCAGGCAATCGGCGGTCTGCTGCTGAACATCGCCGGGTCCGTTGGGACGCCGCTTTGGATACCAGCCGCCGATGCCTCCGATGAACAACAGATGACCGGAGCGCATCGGGCCGCCGGCGCGCTCTTTCTTGGGCGTCCATTCGTCGGCGGCTTGCGCGGATGAAGCTCCGGCGAGGCCGAGGGCGACGGCCATCATGGCTTGTCGGCGTGAGTTGGATTTCCCTTCGGGCATGGCTGTGTTCGTCCTCCTAGTAGCGTGTTGACTGAGCGAGTCCCCACAAAGTAACACACAGCCGAGAGCACTCCGTAGACGGAGCCGACGCGCTGGTACAATCGGCGTTTGCCGGCACCCTCTCGACCGGGTCCGGTTCGCCAATGTTCAACAAGATTCTAATCGCCAATCGCGGCGAGATCGCGGTCCGTGTCATTCGCACGTGTCGCTCCATGGGGATTGCTAGTGTCGCCGTCTATTCCGATGCGGATCGTGCTTCGCTGCACGTGCGGTTTGCTGACGAAGCGGTGCATATCGGACCCGCCCCCGCCAACGAAAGCTACCTGGATATCGAACGGATCCTTGAGGCCGCGCGTGCTTCCGGCGCCGAAGCGATCCACCCGGGCTACGGGTTCCTGAGTGAGAATGCTTCCTTCGCCGAGGCGTGTGACCAGGCAGGGATCAAGTTTATTGGCCCGACAGCAGCATCGATGCGTCTAATGGGATCGAAGACACGGGCTCGTGAAGTGATGCAGGCGGCGGGCGTTCCGGTGGTGCCCGGCACGACGGCAGCGTTGGTGAGCACGGAAGAGGCGGTGACTACCGCAAGCGAGATTGGCTTCCCCGTCATGCTGAAAGCGGCGGGTGGTGGTGGCGGCAAGGGCATGCGGCTGGTGGCGTCGGAGGGCGAGATGGCGTCGGCGTTCAGGCAGGCGCAGGGCGAGGCGCAGCAAGCATTCGGCACCCCGGAGATCTATATCGAGAAAGCGATTCTCAATCCGCGTCACATCGAAGTGCAGGTGCTCGCGGACGAACACGGCAATACGATCCATCTTTGGGAACGTGAATGCTCCTTGCAGCGGCGCCATCAGAAGGTATTGGAAGAGGCGCCGGCACCGTTGGTTCGGGAGCACCCGGAGTTGCGCGCCAAGATCACCAAGGCAGGTGTTGAGGCGGCGGTGGCGGCTGACTACGTCAATGCCGGGACGGTCGAGTTTCTCGCTGACACCGAGGGGAATTTCTACTTCCTGGAAATGAATACGCGCCTGCAGGTCGAGCATCCGGTGACGGAGATGATTACGGGCCTTGATCTGGTGCGCGAGCAAATTCAGATTGCCGCGGGTGAGAAGTTGTCGTTGCGGCAGGAGGATGTGCGACTGCACGGTCATGCCATCGAATGCCGGATCTACGCCGAAGATCCCGATAATCAGTTCTTCCCGTCGCCGGGTGAGATCGTGTCACTGACCGAGCCGGATGGGCCTGGTGTGCGTGTAGACTCGGGGGCCTATCAAGGTTGGACGGTTCCGATGGATTACGATCCGTTGATCGCGAAGCTGGCTGTGTGGGATGAAGACAGGGACGCTGCCATTGCGCGGTTGCGAACCGCTCTTCGGGAGTACAGTGTGACGGGCATTCGCACGACGCTCGGTTTCTTTCGGGATGTTGTGGCGGACGAAGATTTTCGGACGGGGCGGATCGATACGGGATTCGTCGGGCGCTGGACAGACCGCAGGAAACAGCGTCAGGTTGACGAAACGGGGCAGCGGGTCGCGTTGCTTGGCGCCGGACTTCACTTTCTTGAGAATGCTCGCGCCCAGGGCAAGCAGTCTGTGGCGCGTGCGAGCGCCTGGAAGAGGGTCGGCCGCGATGCTCTGTTACGGTAAGCGCATGCGTGTCGGCGCACTCGATTCCGTATGAAACTGCTTGCGAGCATTGGCGGCGAAGACGCGGCGCTGGAGTTGCCCCGCGATCTTGCATCGCCAGTTACGTTCGTTGTGGATGGGGAAACGAGCGAGGCGGATGTGTGGCGAGTCGGTCCGGGCGCGTATTCCATCATTGCCGATGGAAAGAGCTACGACGTGCGCGTGCATGAGCGCGGCGGCGGGGACTTTGATGTTGCTGTCAACGGCGTCACGCACGATGTCGCGGTGAAGGATCCGCGCCGTTGGACGCCGGGGGAAGGCAGCGGCGGTTCGGCCGGACCGCAGCAGGTGAAAGCGCCGATGCCCGGTAAGGTTGCCAAGCTGCTTGTTCACGAGGGTGAGGAAGTGGAAGCGGGCCAAGGCCTCGTGATCATCGAGGCGATGAAGATGCAGAACGAGATGAAGTCGCCGCGTGCGGGAAGCGTCGCGGCCGTCAAAGCGGTCGAGGGCGGTCCGGTTGCGGCCGGCGATGTCCTCGTTGTCGTCGAGTAAAGGTTGAACGAATGCCTGCGCGAGCGGATTGTCCCAAATGTGGCGGAACGGGTTGGAAGGAAGTCGCCAAGGGTGGTGTCGCGGCGGTTGCGCGCTGTGACTGCGCCGAAGTGGAGCGGCAGGGTACGCTGCTGGACAGGGCCGGTATTCCCGAGCGATTCGCGCAGGCGAGTTTTGAGAATTTCAGCCTGCCGCGCGGGAACCCCATTGCGAGCCGTACGCTAGCGGACGCGATGGTCGCCGCGAAAGGATACGCGCGCGAGTTCCCTCTCGCGCCGAAACCCGGGTTGATGCTGCAAGGTCCGCCGGGCGTGGGCAAGACACATCTGGCGTGCGCCGTGATGAAGGGTCTCGTCGAACGCGGATTCGAAGGACTATTCTTCGATTACCAGAATCTGCTCGATCGGATTCGCGCCGGATACAATCCGACGGCGGGCACCAGCGAGCGCGAGGCTTACAAGTCCGCGCTTGAGGGCCAGGTGCTGCTACTTGATGACCTAGGCTCGCACCGCGTGAGCGATTGGGTTGTGGACGTGGTGACGAGCATCATCAACCACCGCTACAACGGCAAGAAGGCGCTGATTGTCACGACCAACCTTCCTGATGAAGCCTTGGGTGGCCGCAAGAGCAGCAAGGATGCTGCCTCGGGTCAGTACCACATCAAAGACACATTGACGGACCGAATCGGCTCGCGGGCCCGTTCGCGGCTCTTCGAGATGTGTAAGGTCGTGCGGATTGACGTGAGCGACTATCGCTTGCGCGACGTCCAGCGCTAGGGCCCCCGTAGTGGCTCCGGTTTACTCCTCGAAGAGCTTCCCCGGCAAGATGATTCCATCCTGATGAGGTAGACCTAGCTGGTCGTAGACACTTTCGACGTCGGACCAAAAAGAATCAGTGGTGAAACGCGGCTCCTCCCCATGCTGTCGCCCGAGCGCGTTGGCGGCGTTCATCGCGGAGGTCGAGTTCAGGATGAGCGCGGCGGCAAGTTGTACTTTGGAGGCAGTGACGAAGTTGCGGGCGGCCCGTTCAAAGGCCGATGAATTTTCTGGTTGTGGCATGAGGGCTTTCTATCTGCCGGCGGCGACTTCCTTACGTTTCGCGGAGTTTCTGAGGAGCTCATCTACGTCGCGCATCATCGTGACTTGTTCAATCCGCTCCAGCGTTCGGTCAATGATCTGTCTCTTCTGGTCGTCGAGATCTGGATGAGATGGGAACTGGTCGAGAGCCCCCAGGCTTCGTAAGCGAGATCTTGAATCATAGTGTTGTCTCCTCTTGAGATCGAGCCGAGCCGCCAGTTTGGAGGTGACAGTTCGGCTCAGGTATGTCATAGTGTCAATAAGTCATTGGGGTAGTGACCCCATGACCTTTAGTCATTATGGAGTCATGGGGTCGTGATGTCAAGACTCTATCGAAAATTAAATGCACTTGACGAGTACGCCTGGGGAAGCCAAAGACAAGAAGATCGCTTACCGCGCTTCCGAAGATTTCCGGAAGCGTCTGCAGATCGCGGCCATCGAGCGCGGGATGAAAGTCCAGGGTCTGATCGACATGGCTCTGGATGCTTTTCTGGCCGCGGATGCTCCGTCCGAAGCGGATCGCGGGCCCACAGCCGGACCGTTCTCCACCATCACGGCCTCGGAGCGAAAGTTTTTGCAGGTCATGCTCGATTTCTATCGAGTGGCCGACGACGCGTCGATTAAGCTCGTGCGACAGCATGCCGCCGCCATGCTGGAGCTCTCAGGTAACAAGCGGCAACGTGAGAAGGCAGGCTGAATGCCGGGGAAAACTCACGTAATTCCTAATGTTTCGTAGGCTTCGTGCCGACTGGAGCGGAATGCTACCGGAAGGTGAGTGGGGGCGTTCGACAACTCAGTCGCGCCGCCGCGGTGTGAACGGAAAGCAGCCGCTAATTATCAGGGTCAACAAGGCCGAGTGAACGACCGGAAGGTCGATTTCGGTGATTAGTAGTTGAACTTGACTTCCAATTTCTCTTCGACTTCGGGGGTGGGCACCATGTCGATGGCGTCCCAAGGGCAGCCGTCGAGGAAGGTGTCGTCGGGGCCCTTGCTGATGCACTTCTTGCAGCCGATGCAGAGCTGGTAGTCGACTTCGATGCGGCCGAACGGAGGGCTGTCTTCGTCCTCTACCCAATACATGCATTCCTCAACCGGGCAGTAAGTGATACAGACGGGTGATCCCGCGCAACCGGTGCAACTCTCGTTGATGACGGCGAGCAGCGGCGGTTTCTTCTTGCGCTGGTTGGTGAGACCTTCGGACCAGGGCCAGGATTTCTCCAAGCCGAGATCGATGGGGATCTTTGGTTCTTCCGGCGGTTTGGGCTTTCGCACGGGCTTGGCCGCGACAGCCGGAGGTGGCGCGGCCGGGGTGGCTTCAGGGTTGGGCGTGGCGGCAGGTTGGTCGGCCATAGACAGTGATTATATCAGCGGTTCTGGCTCTCCTCAGGCGCGGAAAAGGCGGGTTAAGAAGTTCGTCCGGTCAAATAGCCTACGAGGAGCGCGGAAGGACCCGTCCGGCCGAATCGCCACGGCCACGACGCCATCCCCGGTTACGTAAAACAACTCCTTACCATCGCGCGACCATCTGGGCAGGTTTCCGCCTCCGCTAGAGACCGGGATCCTGTTCGCTCCACTGGGATACGACTGCACGTAGATCTCACTTCGCCCCGACTCGTCAGACGAATACGCGACCCAGCGCGGCCCACCCTCCGGGCCCGGCGAGACCTCGGCATCTCTTTCGTTGAATGGAGTTACCCGAAAAGGGGAGCTCATTTCCTCCTGCGACTGGCCACCCGGCGACAGGGTCCAAATGTCAAAACCGGTTTTGGGGTTGACCTCGTTGTAGAGCACCGTCCCATCGGCCAATACTGCGCTCGGGAACTGGTCGTAAGGCCGAGAGAGCAGGGCTTCAGCGGGCCGCGATCCGTCCGCGGGTCGGGAGTAGATGTCCCAGTCGCCCCCCCGATTTGAGGCGAAAACAATCCGCGCGCCGTCGCTGCTCCACAAGGGCAAGAAATTAAGGGTGTTCGCCGACGTTAGACGAGTGCGCGTGCCGCGCTGCAAATCATGAATCCAAAGGTCCGTAGCCAGCCTGACGGCTGCCTTCGTTCCGTCGGGCGAGAGCGTTACCTCCCGATACATACCCGGGTCCGCACCCAGCGACTCGACCGTGCCCTCCTGGTCGACCCACACCAAAGATGACTTTGCTGGGTTGCCGGGCGCGTAGACTGCAGTGCCGATGTTCGACACAGCAAGCCAGCCCCGGGCCTCGTACTCCACGTAGTTGTACACGTTGGCTAGGACGAAAGTGTCGGCGCTGGTGCGCGCGGGATGCGCGGCGTCGAAAGGTGCAGCTCTGATGCCGGCGGCCTGTAGAACCGCTAGTCGCATCGAAACTCGCGGACGCCCAGGTCGACGAAGGTAGGACCATTTCCCACTGGCCTGAGTCTAGCGAGAGCACCGCGCTGCCCTGGGTTTGCCCCCATATCCCGAAGAGAACACTTCGTCCTCCTGGAAGCGCCTGTGGGAAGCCGTGAACGTACCCCGCGGCCGCGCCGTCTGGCTTGGTCAGAGCCTCGGGCATTCCACCGCTGGCGGGAATCCGCAGGAGTCCTGAACCGAGCGACGCGGCGTAGATGATCGTGTCGTCCTGGTTCCAGGTTCCACCGACGGGAACGGCGGCTTCGGCCAGCGAGATGGGTGTACCGCCGGCAACCTCCGCTTTTTGAAGCTGCCCCTGCGCGAAGA
>Ga0114999_10008236_pt1 | contig 11637 bp, 12 predicted proteins | sample ArcticOcean_MG_C_3_FD_89820 | JGI IMG/M metagenome (GOLD analysis project Ga0114999, IMG submission 89820) | Marine microbial communities from western Arctic Ocean - ArcticOcean_MG_CB8_126 | ecosystem: Environmental > Aquatic > Marine > Oceanic | place: Arctic Ocean: Canada Basin | collected...
ATAGTTGTTGCGGATAGAGCCGATCTCTTCAATGGCGACAGCATCGATGGTGATCACCACCGCCGTCGTCGTCTCGTGCTGTAGAACCAGGGCCTTCACGTACAGACGATCAGTCCCTTTGTCCGCCTCGATACGGGAATAGAGCGGGTCATCCATTTGCTCATCCGCCGTACCCGTAATGTCTACAGCGGCGACACCTGCGAGCAGACTTCCCCGCCTACCCATCCTGTGACTCTTTCTTGTCCCTCGAGTTGTCCTCGCCGCCGTCCTCTTCCTCATCATCACCCTTGGCGCGATGTAGTTCAGCCTCAACTCGCTCTATCTTGGCGCTCAGGGCTTCTGCTTCCTTGCTCATACCTTGCCTGTCCGTCTCAAATTGTTCGAGACGAGCCTCAGAACCCTCCAGCTCCGTCTCCTCGTGCTCACGCTGCTGCCGTAGATGGCGTTCATGGGCGATGAGTCTGCTGCATTCGGCCCGAAGCTGCGTCAAGATCTTGCTTGTATAGGCTTTCACGAGAGCGAAGGCGACGAGCGCCGCAAGAGCGACGGTGCCGACTACTTCCTCCACAACGAGTCCTCATTGTCGTTTTTGTCGACTTGCCGAGTCTTTGGTTTCACCCGTTCCAGCTGCGCTTCCAGCAGCTTGAGATTTTCTTCGGGTTCTCCGATCTGACAATCCAGTGCGTCACACTCTTCTTTCTTAGCGACGTTCTGCTCTCTGACTTCCTCGGCACGTCGTTTGAGTTGCTCGAGTCGCTTTTCGTGCTCAGTGACGAGTTCCTCCTGCTCCCGTATGCTCTGTTCCAACTGCTGTTGGCGCAGCGTGAATTCCATCCACGTGCGTCCCGTCAGAATCAGAAAACCAGCACAGACAGCTGCGAAGACCCATATCAGCATAGTGACAGTCGTGTAAGGCCCTTGTACAAGTCGGGGCGGGTTGACGTGATATTCCTAATATGCAGAACGGATGCCCCCCGTCACACGCCAGAGTTCGCAGCGATCAGGGGCTCCAGTAGTAGGCCAGCTTCAGTTGCACCGAACGATCCAGCTGATGCAGGCTTCCCTCTGTGTCGAGAAGATGGTTGTAGACGATGAACAGATCGCTGCCCGGTAGATACCGATAACCAAGCAATAGGTTCCCGCCAACGACATGTCGCTGGCTGTTCCATTGTGCCAGTCCGCGTACGTATAGATCGGTGGAAAGTGTCAGCAGCATGCGCTGACTTGCCCGATGCGTTGTGAAGGCTCCTGCGGGCAACTCGATTCTGTTGATCTCGTATCCCGACTCCAGACTGATGCGTTCACTTACTTTGAAGGTGAGTTCGCCATCGGCACGTCGACGTGTGCCGCCAAAAAAATCACCTAGAGCGATCTGGCCACCGCCACTGATAAGACGTGTGTTGCTGAGAAAGACACGGAAACTTATTTCGGTGAACTCGAATTCACCCCCGGGAATGTCGACACCGTCGTGGATCTCGAAAGAGTCATCAAGGCGTTCGAATCGATCTGTGACCTCCACACCGATCCAGTCACCGGCCTCGAGATTGGCAAAGAGCGACGCCGTGACGCGTCGTGTCTGCAATTGGTTGTCACGATCAAGCAGATGCGTCCATTCCGCGCCCGTTGAATAGAGACGGACCCAGTCGCGAGCAGATCGTGGCCTGTATCGAGCGCGCGTCTTAAAACGGCGAACATCATCGCGTGGTACGAAACCAACCTCCGGATTGAAATTTTCGCCGACATCGAGAAAGGACGTATTGAACTCGACCACACCCGACCTGCGATCGAGTTCTACGTAGGCGACCCGATCTTGGTCCCTCAGACCAGGCGTCCAACTCTTGGCAGCAAAACCTGTCACATTTGTCGAGCCATCCAGGAACGAAAGATTCGCATCCACGCCCATCGTGCGATTGTAGTCTTCGTCTTCTCCTGGAGACCGATCAGCGAACATGATGCCCATATTCGATTGCCCAAGAATGTCGCGCTTGAGGCGGGCTACAGTGAAAACCGTTCGCTCCACGTCCAGCGTGTCGATCACATCGAGTGTCATCGTGTCCAAAAAACTGAGTGCGTCACGATCACGATCGGTTAACTCGTCGAGATCATCATCGTTCAACCAGTCCCCCGTATCCGCGAGATACCGATCTTCCTCGACCTCGTCGTGGAACAGGACAGGGTCGGTCATCGTGTTCAGCAGCCCCACCTCGTAGGGACCCACTCGCCCCGTCAGTTTCGCACCGTACGTCACGGGAATCTCATGTCCATCCTGGATGCCCACGCGGCGGCTGTAGAACAGGACCGTTGGCGGTCGACCACCGAATTGCTGCCGACGCTCGCCAAGGGCGAATATCCCCGCCCCCTCCAGGAAGAAGCCGCGCTGCTCGGGCAGGAACAGGTTGAAACGGGTCAGATTCACCTCTTCCTGATCCGTCTCTACCTGAGCAAAGTCGGTGTGGTAGGACAGATCCAGGCTCAGGCCACCAAACAGACTCGTGCGGACGTCGGCGCCGGCATCCACGAAGGGATCCTCCGTGGGATCAAGGCCCTCGAAATCACGCCTGGTCCCTGGCAGCACATAGGGTGTCACCTCAACCTGTCGACGGCGCTTCAGATCGGTCAGGCCGCGCAGAGACACGAGGCGTGATGTGCGATAGCCACCACTGAATCCGAAAGCCTGTGGGGGCGGTGCCAGATAGATCTCCTCATTGCCTCGAGGAATCCGTCGTCCCACGTTGATTCCCCAGACGCCGTCGCCGCCAGCATCGTAGCGCAACTGTCCGAAGGGGATCGCAATTTCTGCCGTCCATCCGAGACTGTCTCGGCTTGCAGTTGACACCCAGACGGCATCCCACGCCTCGTTGCGACTTCGGCCTTCGTCGATGAGCAGTGCATCTCGCTGGGCACCGAGGGAATTCGTGCCGAAGTAATACCCGCCGCGGCGATTGTTGTAGGTGTCGAGGACGATATCGATGGAATCATCTTCGAAGAGGCGATCGTCTCGACGCATGTGCGTGGCGATGATTCGATCGGGGTCGGTGTCATAGTTCCGTATGCCGAAATACAGATGGTCGTCGTCATACAGGACTCGGATCACCGTGCGCTGACTCGGGTCGCCACCTTCGACCGGTTCTCTTTGGGTCAATGCCGAACAGGGCTGAGCGCTCTGCCAGGCAACATCCGTTAAGACTCCATCAAGGATCGGCGCTTCGGATGTGAACACGGCCTGCAGATCGCCATGCGTGGGAGCGACGACGGCACCCAGTACTATCACTGCCACCAGCCCGTTGAAGCGACCCTTTTGGGCCGGATCGTTCAAATCGCCGTCGTCGGTCATTTTGGATCGTCTTCAACGGGCCAGCGAGGCAGCCGCTGACGACGCGCAGACTCCTGGGCGTTGTAGCGCCGTACATATTGATCGCGCGCATCAAAGGCAGGCTGCTCGTCCCAATGGGGTGGGTCGCCGACCTGCCAGGCCTCGTTGATTTGCCGCCGCCGCTGCTGAGAGTCCAGCACGGCGCTTCTTCTGGCGGCGGGATCCCAATTGTCATGGACAGCTGCATGCATGGAGGCAGTCACGGTAGAAGTCGTCGGATCGTCGATACGATTTTCGACTTCATCGGGGTCATCTGTCAGGTTGAACAATTGCGGTGCTTCATCGTGCACGTAGACGTATTTCCAACCGCCACCGACAGCCATGCGCATAGGCTGACAGGCGCCCTCACTGCAGTAGTCACTGATGGCCAGATCCTTTAAACTCGGCTCATCTCCCGCAAGAATGGGCAGCAGACTGTCACCATCGAGATCCGCAGCGACCTCATCTCGATCGGGTAACTCTGCCACATCGATGAATGTCGGCGCCAGATCGACAAGACTCACCGTCTCCCCATGTCTTGCACCACAGATCACATCCGGTCCCCTGACGATGAGGGGGACCCGCGTCGATGAATCGAAGTAGGTTCGCTTGAACCACATGCCATGTTCGCCGAGCATCTCCCCGTGATCTGACGTGATCACGACGAGAGTGTCCTGGGCCATCCCAAGTCGTTCGAGTTCGGCTGTGAGACGCCCCACCTGATGATCGAAGTAGCTGACCATCCCGTAATAGGCATGCCGTGCATTGCGAACCCACTCTTGTTGCGGTGGATACACATCGATCATGTGATGGGTCTGCAGCCACTGATCGTAGGGGTGCATCTGTTCCAGGGGGCGCGGCCCAATCCGTGGCAGATCAATCTGTGCGTGATCGTAAAGATTCCACCACTGGGGAGTGATCGTGAAGGGATCATGGGGATGCGTGTAGGAGGTGCACAGGAAGAAGGGTCGACCATCACTCGACCGGCGGGCCAGATCACGCAGTGCTTCCAGCGCGCGGAAGCTAACTTCCTCGTCATAGTCGAGTTGCATACTCCAGTCACACAGGCCTGCTTCACCTAATTGATCGACCGCCGTACCCGGATTTGCATAGGCGCCTTGGCGCCAGTCGGGGGTCCATGTGAAACTGGACGGGTAAATCTCAGGCGTCAGCCGCCGCTCGAAGCCGTGTAGTTGATCGGGACCGACGAAGTGCATCTTCCCCGACAGCATGGTTTCATAGCCAGCACGGCGTAGATGATGGAGAAAGGTCGGTTGACTGGCCGCAAAGTCGGTGCCATTGTCCCAAGCACCGATCTTCGAGATATGACGTCCCGTACACAGACTCGCTCGCGATGGCCCACAGATCGGACTATTGCAGTAGGCAGAGTCGAAGACAACCCCTTCGGCAGCAACTGCGTCGATGTGCGGTGTCCGTACGCAGGGGTGACTATAGGTCCCCCCTGTGGCTTGGGCCGACAGCTGATCAGCCATGATGAACAGGATATTTGGTGTCGACATGAGGGTGAAAACTAGCGTCCCGCAACCGTCAGGGCCAGCCCACACTTTCAATAACCGGCCGCAGGCACGCCACAGAAACAGGAGGTGATCGTGGAAACAATCCAGGACCTACAGCAACTGCGCTCGATCGTTGGCGAGCCGTCAGAGATGACCCAGAACAAGATGTACGACCACCTCAATGAGCAGGCGACGGATTTCATTAGCCGCTCTCCCTTCCTGGTGCTTTCCACTGTGGATGCCGAAGGCATGCCCACATCCAGCCCCAAAGGCGACGTTCCCGGGTTCGTGTATCAGGCAGACGCCCACACGCTCTACATGCCCGAGCGCCGTGGCAACAAACTCGTCGTCTCCTACCAGAACATCCTGGCGACGCAGAAGGTGGGCCTCATCTTTCTGTTGCCACGCTGCAGTGAAACACTGCGTGTGAGCGGTCGCGCCGAGCTGGTCATGGATAAAGAGTTATGCAAGAAGCTGGATTCCCGCGGGCCGGCGATCCTGCTGCTGAAGGTGACGGTGACAGAGGCTTATTTTCACTGCGGCAAGGCTTTCATTCGCAGCAACCTGTGGAGCCCGGAGCACTGGCCAGATGAGTCACGCGTCTCCTTTGCACGCGAAATCGGCAACCAGATCGGCAAGGGCACAGATTTCGTGGAGGATCTTGATGCCCAGGTACTCGAACGCTACAAGGACTCATTGTAAGTGGGCTGACAGGAAGCGGGATATTCGAGGAAGGCGAATCCAGTGAACCCTACGAATCGAGTGCTGTCGATCGACATCCTTCGTGGACTTGTCGTGTTGTTGATGCTGTTCGTCAACGACCTGGCGGGTGTAGCCGACATGCCTGCGTGGCTCAAGCACATCGATCCGTCGAAGGCGGACGGCATGACGCTGCCGGACTTCGTCTTCCCTGCCTTCCTCTTCATCGTCGGTCTCTCTATTCCCTTCGGTATCGAAGCGCGTCGTGCCCGTGGCATGTCGTGGCTGCAGATATGGCAGCACATCCTGGTGCGGACGGTGAGTCTGCTGGGCGATCGGTGTTTTCATGGTGAATACACCGAATCCCCAGGGCGCCCTCGACCCGCACCTTTGGTCCTTGCTGAGTTTCACCGGGATGATCCTCGTCTTCAACGACTGGCAGATGCCCGCGCCGCGCACACGTGCAGTGCGGGCGATCGGTGCAGTGATTCTGCTGCTGGCAGCCATTGTGTATCAAGGATCGGGTGAGGAACGAGTATTCGTCGAAATGACGACGCAGTGGTGGGGAATTCTCGGCCTCATTGGCTGGGCCTACCTGGTCGGCTGCCTTGTGTACACTCTCGGCCATCGTGAGCCGGCAGCACTCATGGGCGCAATGGCGCTACTGATTGTGTCCGCCTCGTCGCCAAGGAAGGCGTGTTCAACGACACGTGGCTCAATGGTTGGGTCAGCTACGGCGCGGGTTTGATCTGCGCCGCCGTGTTGCTGCATGGACTGAGTGGGTTGAGCGATGCCTTCTACTACAACAAAATGATGGGTACACCACCTGGTGCCCTGCTCACAGCGGGGCTCACCACGTGGCTCTGGGTGATCGTCTATGGTCTCGTTGATCGTGGCAGGGACGCGAGGTGGAGCACCTGGGTACAGCCTGCGGGACGGCACGCCCTCTTCATCTTCATTTTCGGGCCGATCCTCTACCACTTACTTTGGTGGTCCCCCAACCTGACAGGTGGCTTCGGGATTCACAGCTGGTTGAGCTCACCACCCTACCTGGGTGTGGCACGTGCCATCAGCTTTGTGGCCCTCGTCGTTTGGGGCTCGCTCAGTGGCTGTCGACCAAAGGTCTGCGGCTGCGCGTGTAGAAGCTATACCCTCCTACAAGCCTAGACTCTCCAGAAGAGCGATTCCTCGGACACCTGATACTCCACGTTCATCTGTGGTGTGGGAATCACGATCTGGTCCTGATAAAGCGAGTCGACGCCGGCAACGACCATGCCCGAAGTGAGCAGGGTCCGCTGCACGGGATAGTTGGCCCGCTCATTGATCATCAGATCTTCGATGTGGCGCGTTAGCGGGTTGAAGAAGTCTGCCGTCGTGGAGCCTCGACCCGGCATGGGCAGATACATCTGGCAGGAGATGATCTCGCCCGTATCCGATCGGTGACCGGCGTAGTTGAAATCGCGGATACCGGTGAGGAACATGGCCGTGCGAAAACCGTCTCTGTGCTCGATGAAATAGGCCGTGATACGATCAAAGACGCGCTGTGCCCAGTCCAATGTGACAGGCTGAGAAGGATACCCTCCATCTACCGGTAGATTGTGGCTTCGCATGAGTGCAGAGACGAAGAGCTCGCGTGTTTTTCGACACTCTTCACTGCGTAGCCGTGCCCAGACGCTGTCACCGCTCAGGGCTTGCACCTGTGTGATCCCCACTTCACCCCCCTGCCGGCGCTCGGACATGCACTGTGCCGTCTCGAGGGCGTGGATGTCATAGCTGTCGACCCCACCGTAGGCGACACAGACACTCTGTGTCAGTGGCGCACCATAGGGCATGTCGATGGACGGTAGACGCCAGGTGACCGGCAGGGACGACCCCGCGAGAAAAGGAAAGCCCAGACGCTCAGAATCAGCAACCATCTCGGCGCACTCGTCCCAGGTCGTCGACAGATGTTTGTCATTGAAGACGGGCACGGAATGCCCAGATGCCTCGAAGACCTTCACAACCTCCTTGAACCAGTCGTAGCGCGGATAGCGGGTCTGCCCCTTGTCATTGCGCGGATACGTTCCATGCTCAGCGATAATGACCACACCATCCACGGCCAGTGTCGACCCACCCAGACACAGCGCCTCGGCGATCGTCGGATATAGCTTGAGTCCATGGCGATCTACCCGTTGGTGGGCAAGATCTCCCTCTGCGGGAAACTGATCGATATAGACAGAGGCGACTTCGACTCGCGGCTCGAGCCAGCGTCCACCCCATGCTTGTCCTGCTGTGAGACGATCGAGAAAATGCTGGGCGTGCGAGTGCTGCCGAACCACAGTGCCGAGGAAGGCGATCTGCTTGGGGCCTACGGCAGCGCGACCAGGGATACCTGTCAACATCAAACCCGCGCTGGCAGCAAGAAACTGGCGACGAGAGACCATGGCTTGCCTACTCCCGATATCTTAAGGGGTCGGTGATTGAGATGGGGTGGGCGGCTGCGACGTTCCCGGATGCCGGCGCGCCTCAGCTCCAAACAAAAAGGACAACAAGGTGAAACGTTTGCCCACCGTCACGGGGATGACCTCGTGCAGCATGGAGCAGGCAAAGATCAGGGCCTCACCCGCCGCCGGTCGATAGAGAGCGTCACCGAACTCCGGGAAGCGCAATTCACCGCCTTCGTACTCGCTATTGAGATTCAGGGTCATCGCGAAGCGTCGGTGCGCTGTGGCGGGACTCAGATTGTCGCGATGGGCATTGAAAAAACCACTCGCCGAGGATTCATAACAGGAAATCTTGAATCCCTCGAAGCGGTCTGCGTTGAAACCAAAGATGCGACGAACTTCGGGAATCACTCGACGTCCGACACTCTGTGTCAGGTTGCGCATCAAATCGGCCTCTTCCACAACATGGTCGGCACGACGTTTTGCCTCAGCTTCGATGACTTCCTGTCGTGTTGTATCTACCGATTGTTCGACACCGGTTTCGGCATGAGATCGATCCCACACTTGTTGCAGATGGGCGCAGATCCCTGCCTCGAGGACTCGTGGGACAAACATGACCGGCGCCTGAGCGGTAATCGTATCTGCTGCGGTCGCAGGCAGTTGCTGCAGAGTCTGCTCGATGACTTGCGCTACGTCCGCGTCTGTGAGGGCCACTGTGGTGAGGACGCGCAGATTTCGATCGAGTAGCACGGCGTGAGCCGATGCGTCGGCGGGCAGCCGGAAAGCACCTCGGGCGGCACCATCGTCGAGGAAATGATCAACATCTTGCAGAGGCAGAGGCGACGTGAATTTCTCGGGCGCGATGACATGCACGCTGGCCATCTGTGCGACCTGACGAATCGTGGCGACGTCAGACTCGTTGAGGGTCTGAGCGAAAAACAGAACGGCCGGACGGCCTCCGGCACGCGAGTAAAACCTCGTCTCCTTACCGCCGATAACTGGCGCGACGAAGTCCGGCGCTCGCTCTCCTGAGCCCAAGCCGATGACGTGGCTCGTCATTGTGACAGATCTTTCTGGAAGGATCGGTCCTTTGCACGTCCCTGAACGAAGGTGCTATCCCAATCGTAGACCGTTGGAAAGCCAATTGCTTCTCGCAGGTTGTGGGTTTGCATCGACAGCGTCTTCCCATCAACCTCGAAGAGTTTGAACTCGAAGGGCGTCTCGACGAAAGAACTGACCGTGATATATTGAGTTGATCGCACGGTCTTGTTCATATTCGCATGAGTGTGACCACCCAATACGCAGGCAACACCATGTGTTTGTGCCAGTGTGCTCACCGCTTCGGTAAAGAGTGCTGAGGGCGCGTGGAATGGTTCGCTCTGACCGGTTTGCGCGGGCGAAATGGCGTAAACTGGGCTGTGTGTGAGAATCAGTTGGGTCGAGTTTGATCTGACGGCGAGTCTCTCTTCAAGGGCCTCGGTCTGCTCAGGCAACAGGTGAGGATCCTGGGTTTGATCCCAAAGGAAAGGTGTTTCGCCATACTGATTTGGCATGACATGGATCGTACAGTCATCCGCGTCGATGCCATAGCTTGCAGGGCTTCCCGGAAACAGTTGCGGCGCCAGGCGCTGCCACTGATCGAGACTGCCAGCAGCTGTAAGATCGTGATTGCCGAGACACAGGTAGACGGGAACGGCTAGGTCGAAGAGTGCTGCCCCTGACTGGATGGCAGCAGCGCTGGTTTCGTGAATCAAGTCGCCGCCATGGAGGACGAAATCGATCGGACCGGCCTGTTCCATCCAGGACCGCAGCGCCACCAGCAGTTCAGGCAGACGCTCATCATATTTTGGCTGCAGATGATAGCCAGATGCGCCGGCACCCCAGTGAGTGTCAGCTAAATAGATGAATCTTGTCATCGGGTACTTGCAATTCCTGCAGGTGTACAGTATCGATTGCGTCTCATTACAGTAATACTCCGGAAAGTGCTCATGAAGATCAATGTCATCCCCTGGAAGCGAGATCCGACGAATCCGGTTCTGCCACCAGACCCTTCGAGTTCCTTCGATTCCACTCGCTGCATGAATCCCTGGGCGATCCGGGTGGGCGATGAACTTCGCCTGTATTACTCCGGCGGTGACCGGGACGACCATCAGCGTATCTGCCTGGCGACGGCGCCCATCGACCAACCGACCGAATTCACACGCCGTGGTGTCGTGTTGGACCTGGGCGAATCTGGACACTTTGACAGCGCCTGGTGTGTGCTGCCCATGGTGGTCCGCTTCGGTGATCGTTGGCATCTCTACTACTCCGGCAAAGACGACAGTCCTCGCGGCCTGCAGTCGTTCTGGGGTATCGGCCTGGCCACCAGCGATGACGGACTGCACTTCGAACGTCTTTCCACTTTCCCCATAATCACGGGTGATCAAACGCCGCAGTTTCCCGACAATCGTGGCATTGCCGGTGGTGGCACGATCCTGCAGGAGCTCAGACTCGACGGCTCAACACACTATCGGCTGTACTACACCCTGGCGACGGGAACACCTGATGCCGACGACATCCGTGTCGATCAGGAGAAGCACTGCGCCGTCTGTCATTCGACAGATGGCCTGCGCTGGACGGACCATCGAGTCGTGCTCAGTCCGAGAGTGAGCGTATCCACAGAGGATGCCGCCGTCGCTGCCCCATGGGTCTGGCGTGACGGCAATCTCTACCGGATGATGTATTGCGGGATCGGCACACGCTGGGGGTACTACTCGATGTCAGAAGCGGTCAGTACCGATGGGTATACGTGGGATCGCGGCGAGGGCGACGAGAATCTGGCCCTGACACCGAATCCTGCGTCCGAGTGGGAATCGCAGATGGTCGAGTATCCCTCGATCGTCGATGAAGGCGATCAACTGCGACTGTTTTATTGTGGCAATGGCTACGGCATAACGGGAATCGGCACAGCGACGGCTAACGTGCCGTTGCCGGGCGTTTGAACACGGGCGCTGCTTCCTCTGATTCTGATTTTTCGTAAACGTACCCACCCACATTGAACTTCGACAGTTGAGCGGGTTTCGTGATCTTCTCGTCCACGATCCAGCGTGCCATGAGCCCCCGCGCGTATTTGGCAAATATACCCATCGCCCGGAATTCCCCCTTCACCTCGTCCTTGAAGACGGCGTGCACGACGCGACAGGGCAATTCCTTTTCACGCACAGAGCGATAGTATTCCTTGCTCGCCAGATTGCAGATCCAATCTGGCTGCTCTTCGGCCAACGCCTCGGTGATGGCCGATCCCCAGAACTGATACAGATCTTTGCCTTTGCGTGTCTTGAGACGAGTGCCCATTTCAAGTCTATAGGGCAACATCAGATCGTACGGCCTCAGCACCCCATAGAGTCCTGATAGCATGCGGATGCACTGCTGAGCGGTCTTACGCTGGGGAGCCGTCATCGACGTCGCATCCAGCCCCTGATACACATCACCTGTAAAGGCCCACATGGCCTGCTTCACTCGCAGGGGGCCAGCTTGTGACGGTGACTTCTCTACTTGTGTCTTGATCAGGTCCGCATCAAAACTCTGGAACCGATTGTAGCTCAGCTCGGCCAGGCGATCACTCAGATCCATCAGCTGTGCCAGATCAGAGGTCTTCTTGCGCCTG
>Ga0114999_10008237_pt1 | contig 11636 bp, 8 predicted proteins | sample ArcticOcean_MG_C_3_FD_89820 | JGI IMG/M metagenome (GOLD analysis project Ga0114999, IMG submission 89820) | Marine microbial communities from western Arctic Ocean - ArcticOcean_MG_CB8_126 | ecosystem: Environmental > Aquatic > Marine > Oceanic | place: Arctic Ocean: Canada Basin | collected...
CTGGTCGATGGATCAAAGAGGCCACCCCGGAGTGGGTCGACAGATCAAGGTCAAGGCACGAAGCCGGTCATCCTGTGGGTCAGACCCACTCCAGGGAACAACCAGCAAATATCTTCACAGTCACCCTGAGACGGGGAGGCTCTGCGACCAACGTGAGGGTCTCTGCCGGTTATGAATTAGGGGTGCGGTGGGAGAAGCGCACGTTGAGAGCAAGTAATGCGAGCAAACGCGGTGCGGGCAGGGATAGCCTCAATACGGCAAACCGGCGAGTCCGGTGTGGTGCTGGTCGCCGTAATACTTAGGCGTGTGTGAAAGTTTTCGCAAACCAATAGAATCTGTAGTTGCAGGTGGACGCTAGCGGTGCTCGTTAGAGTTAGTCGCCAGAGCAGATTCCAGAGCAGATCGAGGAGTTGGCCGCAGGGCCGCACGCAAAGATGATTGAACAGCAATCAGATACCCAGCCGATAATCGAAGCCGCTAGCATCGACAAGATATATCGCACCGCCAGCGACTCAGTTCACGCTCTACGCGGCGTCAGCCTTGAAGTCCAGAAGGGTGAAATCGTCGCAGTCATGGGACCTTCCGGCTGCGGTAAGACGACGCTTTTGAACTGCCTGTCTGGACTGGACGGTATTGACGCTGGTGACGTGCAGATCAACGGCCAGTCTTTGAGCGAACTTACGGACGATGAGTTATCGGAATATCGTGCTCGCTCCATGGGGTTTGTGTTCCAGACCTTCAACCTGCTCCCAGTGTTGAGTGCCCAGGAGAATGTTGAGTTATCACTTCTGGTGGCCGGGGTGAGCAGCAAGATGGCAAGCATAACGGCGCTGGAAAAGTTGGACCAGGTTGGGCTGGTTGAGTGGGCGCACCACAAGCCAGCGGCGCTCTCAGGTGGGCAACGCCAGCGCGTTGCTGTGGCTCGCGCACTGGCGAACGAGCCGGCGATTGTCTGGGCTGATGAACCGACGGGAAACCTGGACTCTGAGAACGAGCAAGAGATCATGGAGCTCATTACGCAGCTCAACCGTGATAACAACCAGACGTTTGTGCTGGTGACGCACTCAGACGACGTTGCGAGTTCTGCACGCCGAATCGTGCGGATGAGCGACGGCGAGATCATTGATGATGCGCCGCAAACTCAGGCCGCTGACTAACCAGATATGAATGAACTATTTGGCGTAATTCCAATGGGGCCGCTGGCCATGGGGATGGCGATTACCCTGGTGGTCGTTCTCGTGGCGATCGCTGCATCAGCGCTTCGCAATCGCGTATTTCTGAAGCTCGCACTGCGCAATATTCCACGTCGACCTGCGCAGACCGCGCTAATTGTCGTTGGGTTGATGCTGAGCACAATGATCATTGCTGCGTCGCTCGGCGTTGGAGACACGATTACGAACTCGATCCGGTCGTTCGTAGTTGTCGATGGCCTTGGACACACCGACGAAGCTATCAGGTCGCCGACACTAGCGTTCCTTGGCGACGACTATCTCGACCAGTCTGATCTGGATCTGGTTCGGAGCGCGACGGACGGTGATGAACGTATTGACGGCGTGATGGCGCTGATCACTGAGAGACTGCCGATCACCAATCCGAGCTCTGGACGTACGGAGGCGCGTGCTGACGTTCGTGGGTTTGAGGTGGTTGCGGCGAATGATTTTGGTGAACTGAAGTCCACTGATGGCTCCACTGTAACTTTGAGCCAACTTGCGCCGGGCGAGATCTATATCAACGTTGATACGGCGCGAAATGTTGCCGCTGTGGCCGGGGACAGTGTATTCATCGTCACGCCCACCGGGCGCCACGAGTTCGTTGTGCGTGATGTGCTTGAGCGTGGGGGGCTGGCGTCCACCGATCCACGTGTTCTCATGGGGCTGCCAGAGATGCAGCGGATCATGGACAGGGAAGGGCAGTTCAACCGGGTTGATATCTCGAATAGAGGCGATGTCCTGGGAGGGCTCGATCTATCTGATGAGGTCACGGACGATCTCAGGCTGAAGTTCATACGTACAGACATTGCTGATCAGCTTTTCGATGTACTCAAGGGTGATGAGATTGGGGATGCGATTGATGCACGTCTGGAGACTGCAGGCATATCCGGCGGACTTGCTGACGACCTGACCGAATTGGCAGGCGAGTTGCGGAAGCCTGATCGCAGCGACAAATTCGCCGTGTTGATGGCAGACGATGGTGTGGCAGTGGCGGTGGTGGCCGGGCTTGAAGAGGCAGGGTTCCGTGAGCAGGCCGTTCAGGCGCTCCCTCTCGCATTGGAGCTTCCGGTGTTGCGGGTCACGGACATCAAGGCCTTCCTGGTTGAGATCGCGGAACTCGTGGGAACCACCTTTACCCTCTTCTTTATGGTTTTTGGCTCCTTCTCCATCATCGTGGGCCTGCTACTCATCTTCCTGGTGTTCGTGATGCTCGCGGGTGCCCGAGAGCAGGAGATGGGGATGGCCCGCGCGATTGGTACGAAGCGCGGGCATCTGGTGCGAATGTTCACGTTTGAGGGTTCGGCCTACGCACTTCTCGCTGGTCTGGCGGGCACATTGCTCGGGATCCTGGCGGCGTTCCTGCTGGTTACGATCATGAACTCCATATTTGCGACTGACGAGAGCGCGTTCAGGGTTCGCCCAAGCATTTCAACAGCATCTATTGTTGTGGCGTTCTGCTCAGGTGTACTGCTGACGTTGATGACGGTTGCGGTGTCGGCCTACAGGGTTAGCAAGCTGACGATTGTGACTGCGATACGTGGGCTGCCTGAAGAGCTTGTGCGGCCTCGGACGCGTTCGCTGAGCAGACGTTTCCAGAACATTGGCTGGGCGCTTATTACGCCGATTCATATCGTCTATGAGGAGATGTTGGCGCGAGGCTGGGGTGAGGGGCGAAAACGTAGGGATGCACTTTTATATGCCATAGGCTTCGTAGTTATTGCTGTCGTCGTATTCGGATTTCTTGCGAAGACCAACGAACATCGGATTTTTCGATCGTACGGGGCCGCCGTATCGATTGGGTTTTGGTGGATCATCATGGGCCTAACGCAGTTGACACCGATTATGATCGCGACGGTGGGAATAGGGGTTATTCAAAAAAGACGAAAACGCGTTGCTCAACCTAAAGGGGCTGGGTGGCTATTGATCTATTCCTTCTTCTTGCCTATCGTTTGGATAATTCGAATCGTGATCTCAATATGGCAACTGATTCAGCCGTGGAACCGCATTGGTGCACCGGCGCTTATCACGGGTGTTCTGGTGGCGCTCTCAGGAATCGACGGTGGGCAGGCCGCAGTGTGGGCGATTGGCGCGAGCCTCTTCTTGATCGGTGTTGGCCAGGTGGTTGGATGGCTCTTCAGAAGGTCCGGTCGACTGCGCGTCAGGGCTTCTCAGGTGTCGTACACAATCTCCGGTGGATTAGTACTCATCTTCTGGTCGTTGCCGTTCGATTCCCTGAACTGGCTGACTGGCGAGATTGAAGGTGACTTCGAGATGTTCATACTCTCGGGTGTTTTCATGGTCGGATCAGCCGTGTTCGTCGTCATGAACAACGCAGAAACGCTATCGATGATTCTCGAGCGGGGGCTTGGCCCATTTGGCTCGATGAAGCCGGTTATCAGAACGTCAATCGCGTATCCGCTCGCGGCAAAATTCCGCACCGGATTGACCATAGCTATGTTCTCTCTGGTTATCTTCACGCTCATTGTGTTCGCAATTCTCAACAACATTGGCAGCGTGCTTGAGGAGGAGCCCGACCGGGTGACGGGCGGCTACGACATCCGTGGCACAACGAGCCGAGATCTACCGATCGTAGATCTTGATGCGGCCATCGCTGCATCGGCAGAGATTTCGGCTTCCGATTTCGAAGTGATCTCCCGCACAGGCCAAATTCGGGGTGAGGCAAGGCAGAATGAAGCCGAGGAGATCGCGTTCAAGCCCATAGTAGTTCGCGGACTGGATGACGAGTACCTGCGCACCAGCCTTATCGAATTCACCCACTGGGATCACGCATATGGAACGACGGATGCGGAGATTTGGGAAGCCTTGCGGGACGACTCCTCGCTGGCCGTCATGAACGGTCAGGTAATCACGCCACCAAGCGGATTCGCTGGCCCACAGTCAGAGCAGTTCACGGTTGATGGTATTACGACCGAGAGCGAAGAAGATGTCGAATCCATCACGGTGCAAATCCGCGCAGCGGGCGGGCGTGGCGAGATTACGGAGCGGAAGATCATCGCCTATATGGATAACCTTGCGAATGTCCTGGACGCGTCTGGAGAAGAGTTCGGTGATCGCAACGCAATAGCGACCGTGTTCTCCGCAGCCCCATTGCTTCAAGAAGTCGCCGGTGTGCCGGTACCGTTCACTATTTATCAGTTCAGACTGACAGACCCAGCACGAGCAGACGAGATTGCGGGGAAGCTGGAAACGGTATTCCTGGACAACAGCATGGAGGCCGATTCAGCGCAGTTCTTGATCAGGCAGAATCAGGAGCAGGGCGACGCGTTCAATTTGCTCTTCCAGGGCTTCATGGGGCTGGGTTTGCTGGTTGGAATGGCCAGTCTGGGTGTGATCTCATTCAGAGCAGTTGTCGAGCGTCGACAGTCGATTGGGATGATGCGAGCAATCGGCTACAAGGGCTGGATGATCCAGGCTGGGTTCCTGATTGAGTCGACAGTGATAGCGCTGTTGGGAATCGGCATTGGGATTGGTCTTGGATCGATGATCTCCTACAACATCGTCCAGGAGATTGGCAAAGATATTGAAGGCCTGAAGTTCCATGTGCCGTGGCTGAATATGATGGCCATCGTGGCAATCGCCTGGGCTTTCGCCATGATCACCACATACTGGCCCGCCCGCCAGGCATCGCAGATCTACCCGTCAGAGGCGCTGCGGTACGAGTAAGCGTTCCGGCGGACTAGATGCCCGTTCCGCGGATATCCGGCCTGATCACTTCTGACTTTTTTAGCATTGCGCGGGCGCGTGTCAGATCATCCGGCGTGTCGATATCCGTGAATGTCCGCAAATCGCTATCAAGTGCACGGGCGCTGGTCTCCGGGTACACCAGTGCGCGGTCCACATCGATTAGGCCCCGTAGGAAGTTCATTGGCGAACGCTGCTCTGCTTCTAGCGCTGCCGTAATCTCATCGGCCAACGATCTCCGGTACAGCGATTGCAATGGCTGAAGTAACTCGCCGATCTCCGGGACCACCGCGTCGTAGCCAGCGGAAAGTTCGCTCAGCGCGGTGATGAGTTCGTATGACACAAATGGGTGGTCGGCGCCGGTGACGAACGCGAAATCGGTGGTCGCAGCCCGCAGCCCAGCTTCAATCCCGCCCATCGGTCCAGTATCGTCAAAGTTGTCTGACACTACGTGCATTCGGAGTTTCAGCGCCGTGTCTGCGACAACGTCATCCTGATCAGATCGAACAACCAGAATCGTCTCTTCGCACACTTTTCCCAAGGCCGCCGCAATTCGGGCCAGCATGAGCTGACCGCCTACTCTAAGGAGCGGCTTCGACTGGCCCAGTCGTGAAGACCGGCCACCGGCGATGATGATTCCTGTGATTCCAGACATCAAACAAGTCTAGCGCCCATAGCCGAACCTAGCGCGTGATCTCTGTCCCATAGGCCAGTCGAAAGGGCCATGCGAGGTCGATTTAGCGTGGTCTCCCGGTCGTTGGGTTGATGTGGCGTGGCCGACATTCAGACGCTCCCTCGTACTCTCCCTCTCCCGATGGGAGAGGGGATTTGTGGAAGCCCGTTGGGCGACCACATATACTGAGCGCCGCTTGAAATATTGAGAACACAGGAGGAAACGACGTGGCAGAACCGACCGCACAGGTATCAGACGAGCTGATTGAACGACTACGAAACGTGTCGAACGCAACCGTGTTGGGTCAGCTGCTGCGACGGGGTTACGACAAGGTCTACATGGAGGGCGTCCACAGCCTGGCGAAAGGCCGCCGAATGGTTGGTCGAGCAGTCACGCTCCGGTACCTGCCATCACGTCCGGACCTTGGAGAACGAGTTGCCACCGGCGAACACGGTGAGGGGTGGAATGAGACGCCTCGCTGGCGGGCGCTTGAAGCGCTCAAGCCGGGTGATGTGTTTGTTGGCGATGCGATGGGGATGAGCGGTACTTCTACGGGCGGTGACGTGGTCTTCTCACGCATCCTCACCCAAAAGGCGGCTGGACTGGTGACGGATGGTGGTGTGCGGGACGGCCATAAGGTCATCCAGTATGGCTTTCCCGTGTTCGCGGGCGGTAGCACCCCAACGGTTGGCGAGCCGTTCATCATGCCGTATGAAGTCAACGAGCCGGTCGCGTGCGGCGGCGTACTGGTGTGGCCTGGCGATATCATCATGGGTGATGACGACGGTATCGTAGTTCTGCCTTCGCAACTCGCCGCAGAGATCATCGACGAGGCTGAGCACCACGATGAGGTTGAGGAAGCGCTAATCGAGCATACCCAGCGCGAAGGCATCTCGCCCAAGTCGTTATACCCGTTCAACGAAGAAACAAATCGCCTCCACGCGGAGTGGAAAAAGCGCCAGGGTTAAGGCGCCGCATGGCCTGCGCCCGCACCATTTGATTCCGTGGCGCACCGCGTTGTGGCATCACGCGTAGGGGCAACCCTTGTGGTTGCCCTCGTTTCGCGAACACCAGTCATCCAACAGCCGGGTACCCACAAGGGGCACCCCTACGGTGCCAGGCAATCGCGTGACAGCATCGTGGGATTCGCCCTTCAGCGCCCCGCGCTAAATGCCCGTCAGGCAGGCATTATCTAACCGCGATCGCGTCAATCTCGATCAGCAACTCTGGCATTACCAACGCCGCCACAGCTACCGTCGCGCTGGCTGGCAGTTCACCCTGGAACAGATCTGCGCGTACATCAGCGTACTCACCATACTTAGACACATCGTGATGTAGCAAGTCATTTTCACCACGTTGTCCAGCGTCATGCCAGCCTCGGCAAGCACCTTCTCCACGTTTTTAAGCGTCTGGCGCGCCTGTGCATCCATGTCGCCACCGGCACCCACCAGCTGGCCATCGTCGTTTAGAGCCACCATACCCGCAACGTACACCGTGCCGTTAACCTCCACACCCTGTGCAAAGCTGGCGTCTTTTGAGTACGCCCAGGCCTCAGGATGAAGGCGTTTTCGATCACTCATATCTACTCCTCGAACATTTTGAATTTCAAATGAAGAACCCAGCCTACATATCCGCCTATTAGCAAGCGCCCCAGCGTTACGACGATTCACGAATCGGTCCCTTCAGCGCCCGCGCTATATGCCCGTGCGGCAGGCACACATATGTTGAAGATCGAATAAGATCGCGCTGAGACGAAAGAGCGCCTGAGTTGAGGAGGACCTGATGATTTCAACAATTCTTCTGCCAATTGACCCTGGAACACTGTCTGAGTTGGTAATGAAACCGGCAGCAGATTTCGCTAAAGTGCATGGCGCAAGCATCACACTCGTCGCGGTGGTCGACAGCGATGGCTAAGGCCCCGGTTCAAATGTCGCACCAGAAAGCGGCGACGATATCACCACAGGCGTGGCGTACCGCCGATAGTCCACCGCCTGCCCCATCCGAGACTCAGATTCGCAGGCTGGACGGGCCGGAGCCAAAGCAGAAGACCACCTCAATCAACTCGGGCGGCAACCGGGTCAGGAAGTTGAGTCAATTGACACGATCGTCGCTTCTGGTGATCCTACCGAAGCGATCGTCTAAATTGCCAACCGTGAAAAGATTGACCTCATTATCATGGCAACCCACGGCAGAACTGGCATCACCAGAGGAGTGCTCGGCAGCGTTACCGACTCGGTAATCCGCAATGCAGAAGTACCAGTCCTGGTGGTGCGCGGTTAGCGCGGTCTATCCTCTAAAACACCACCACAGACCTCAGAACCTCGCCGCGTTCCATCTTGTGGAATGCCTCTTCCACGTCGTTTATGGCAATCGTCTCTGAGACGAAACGGTCGAGGTCGAGTCGGCCTTGCAAATACAGGTCTATGAACATTGGGAAGTCGCGTTTCGGGAGACAGTCGCCGTACCAGGATGACTTGAGAGATCCGCCGCGACCAAACACATCCAGAAGAGGCAGGTCGAGTCGCATTTCCGGGTTGGGTACGCCAACAAGTACCACGGTGCCCGCCAGATCGCGTGCGTAAAAGGCTTGCCTGTACGTTTCTGGAGAGCCCACCGCCTCAATAGCCACATCCACACCGTTACCGCCCGTGAGCTCTTGAATAGCTTCTACAGGGTCGCTATTTGACGCGTTGATCGTGTGGGTGGCACCGAAATCTCTAGCCCACAGGAGTTTTTGGTCGTCGATATCGACGGCGATGATCGTGTGCGCACCTGCCAGTTTTGACCCAGCGATAGCGGCATCACCAACACCACCACAGCCAAACACCACAACGGAGTCTCCGCGAGTTACGTTCCCGGTGTTGAGCGCCGCTCCCAGGCCAGCCATCACGCCGCATCCGATCAGCCCTGCCACTTCCGGGCTCGCCGCAGGATCCACCTTCACCGCCTGTCCGGCGTCGACTACCGTCAATTCAGAAAACGCCCCAATACCGAGCGCAGGCGACAGCGGCGTGCCGTCTGCAAGACTCATTGGCTGCCGGGCGTTACGACTATCAAAGCAGTACCAGGGCCGTCCCCGCAGACAAGATCGACAGGTGCCACATGGTGCGCGCCACGCAAGAACCACGAAGTCACCAGGTGCGACATCATTCACCCCCTCGCCAATCTCCTCCACTATTCCCGCTGCCTCATGTCCAAGGAGGAACGGGAAATCATCGGAGATCGCTCCCTCTCGGTAGTGCAGATCCGTATGGCAGACCCCGGAAGCCTGGACGCGAACAAGAACTTCCCCTGGCCCCGGGTCGGGCACGATAATCTCCTTGAGTTGGACCGACTGGCCTTTGCCAGTGGCAATGATACCCTGCGTCTTGTGCGGCATAAAAAGTGTTCCTCAAATAGTCGAATTCAAAAGTAAGGTCTGGATGGTACATGCATGTGCCCGATGATCAACAACCTTCAGCCGAGCCGGGACCTCAGTGTCCGTACGACGGGTACCCTGCTCACAACAATAGTCATAGCCGCAGCGCTTTAGGACGAATAGCATCCGTGCATCGATAGGGCGCTGAAACATCTCGGTTGGTGTTCGCGAGGCTGTGACCATTCCGGATGGATCTATTTCCCTCCCGCCATTCACCCCTTCCCAACCCCCCATCCATCCAACTATAAGAACATACGTTCTAGTACTCCGCATCCAACGCTGAAATAGATGCGGCCCTTCAGCAACCAGAACGCATAACGAAAACGCTCTCGGCGCGTGGGCAACAAACACAATCTTTCGGTCAAGCTGCCGGGGACGGTAACCGGTAAATACCAAAATTACTACGCGTTCGGTATCGGGCTAACACTCGTAAACGGCGTCCACGCGATTTGCACGAGAGGAATCGCAGGATCTCGACCGGATAGCTCGCCACATAACCCGGATCCATACACCCTTGCCCCGTCCGCCTCAGGCGGATCGCAGCGACGGAGATGGTGCAGCTTCCTCGTTACCTGGATCCCTTGCCGGATTCAGGAACTAAGGGAGTCAGAGTGCATGGCGTTGTAAGCGCTGGCCAGGCTCTGTGCCGAGGCCGATTCAAGCAACGCGTGCCTATAGCCGGGCGGGATAAGAGTTCCGGCGTCAGCATACCGACGAAAAAACAACGTGCGCCCGGGCGTCATGGTTTTTGTTGGGCCCCTGGTGGGTACCCGGCTGCCATGTATTACCTCGGAAACAACACACGCTGGTGGGCAAAACCAGAAACCGCACTCCGGAACCCACCTGCAGCCTGGCCAAATCTAACAACACCGGCATAAAGGCCAATTCAACGCGCCCGATTTCGTTCCGCGACCCCCGGCAGCGACGGGTCTATGACCCGCTTCCTCCTAACGCAAAGGCGAGGAAGCTCATCCTGTACCTATCGTAGGCGGCATTCCAAATCAAGAGGCACCGCCAAGTTCCAGCGCCCCCATTTGGTCATCCAGCGGTGGTCGCCTCCCCCCCTCACACCGCGACATGATCCTCTAGTGGAAATCGGAGCGTCAGGCATGTGCAATCAGCTCCGGAATTGATACAGTCCGGCTATCTGCTTGCGTGATGCTATTCCTGCCAATTGGAGTCACCTGAAATGAAGATCACAAAAATCATCCCCTGGCTGATTGAGGCACCCGCTCCGTATCTGGACACCGCCAACGACAGCAAGAACAAGAATCGTTTGCGAGAGTACCTGTTCGTTGAGGTGCAGACCGACGAAGGGGTCACTGGCTGGGGTGAGGTCACGGGCACAATGCCGGTTGCGAACCGGACCGTGTGTGCCGGGATTCGGCATGTAAGCGATTTCCTTGAAGGTGATGATCCCCGGCTCATTGAGAAAACCTGGAACAAAATATTCCGAGCGTTTACCTACATGGGATCTCGCGGTGCGAGCACCAGCATCATAAGCGGAATAGATATCGCCCTCTGGGACATCAGGGGCAAGGTGCTTGGTCTTCCAATATCTGAACTGTTTGGCGGACCAGTTCGAGATGGCATTCCAATCTACTGCCACCCGGAGGATGGGGCGTCTGTTGAGGATGCAGTCCAACACGCAAAAGCAATTGCAGCGACGGGACAGAAGTCGCTAAAGACTGATCCCTGGCAGCCGAAGCATGAAGAAGAAGAAGACGGCTACCTGACCGGCAAACTCAGCGCTGAAGCGGAGAATCATGGTGTGGACCTTATTGCCGCGATCCGTGAAGCCGTAGGCCCGGACTTCGAAATACTTATCGACTGTCACGGTCGGTTCGATGCACCCACGGCCATTCGGCTGGCGAAGGCGCTGGAGCCGTACGACATCTTCTGGTTCGAGGAACCGGTGCCGGTGGAGAGCATTCACGCGCTGCGCCAGGTACGTGAGAACGTTGGCGTGCCGATTTGCGTTGGCGAGCGGATTCACACTCGGTGGGAGTTCGTTCCGATTCTGGAGAATGAACTGGCGGACTACATTATGCCGGACGTCACGTGGACCGGCGGCATCACTGAGATCAAGAAGATTGCGACTATGGCTGAGGCGTACTACGTGCCAATTTCACCCCACGACGCCAGCGGCCCAATCAATGTGCTGGCAGGTGCGCATGCAATGGCGTCCGTCCCGAACCACTATCGCGTGGAGACGAGCCGGGCAAAGCTCAATGCCTACGATGTCTTCATTGATCACCCGCTGGATATTCGAGGCGATAAGATCTTCCTCTCAGATCGGCCTGGACTGGGGATCGAACTCGATAAGGACTACATGCGTGGCCATGCGCTGGAAGGTTACGCGGGCTAGTCGGTCCAGCCGCAGGAGGCACAAATGTCAGGAAACAGGATCAAGATCACCGCTGGCGATGTAGTGTTGTCTGCGGAGTTGGGCGACTCCGACACGGCGCAGTTACTGTGGGACGCGCTGCCAATACAGGCCAGTTGCAATGTGTGGGGCGATGAGATCTACTTCGGCACCGGTATCAACGCTGAGTTGGACGACGAGGCTGAAGAGACCGTCGAGTTAGGAACGGTCGGCTACTGGCCACCCGGCGATGCACTCTGCCTTTTC
>Ga0114999_10008238_pt1 | contig 11636 bp, 12 predicted proteins | sample ArcticOcean_MG_C_3_FD_89820 | JGI IMG/M metagenome (GOLD analysis project Ga0114999, IMG submission 89820) | Marine microbial communities from western Arctic Ocean - ArcticOcean_MG_CB8_126 | ecosystem: Environmental > Aquatic > Marine > Oceanic | place: Arctic Ocean: Canada Basin | collected...
TCTTGAACCAGCATACAAAAATATGAAAAAAGTAGGAAATTTAGAAAATTCTACTAAATTATTTAATAATGCACTAACACTTCCACTTCATAAAAATTTAACAAATGAAGATCAAGAAAAAATTTGCAAAATAATCAATAAAACATTAAATGAATAAAATCTATTATCCAGATTTTCTTATTATTTCAAAAACAACATGAGGTTGAGCTCCGTTGATTCCTGTTTCTTGAGGTCTAATATTAAATTCATCTTGAGTTAATCCATTATTGAGAAAGAATTTTTTAATTTGTTTAATTGATATATCGTTATAATAACAATGATCTTCGTCTCTCCAATTCATTTTATGTTTTTCAAGATTTGGATGATATCCCCTACATGAATGAATGTAACCATATTTTTTACAACATTTTAAAAATATTCTTAAAAATAACTCAATATCATAAACACAATCGATAACACCATGAGCATAAACTAAATCATATTCTTTAGGTAAATTTCTTTTAGAGAATTCTTCGATCAAATTCATTTTTAAAAAATCACCTGAAAAAAATTCAAATGGAGAATTTTTTTTACAATGATCAATTGCTGTTTCTGAAATATCAGTTCCAACATATTTTTTATTTTCAAACATTTGAGGATATAATAAAGGATAATTAGCTGCTCCACAACCTAAATCTAAAACAGTTCTAATTTCATTTTTTCGATCATCAAAATATTTAACAAAATTTTTGTGTAATAATGGTAGATTATCCCATTGAGAATAATACCAATCAATAGGTTTTCCCTGCCAAACTTTTCCAAATTCAGATCTACCTAAAGCAAATTTTATCTTTGCATATAAGGATGAATTTTTAATATATAATTTTAAATTAAACATCAAGAATTATTATTATTAATTATTATATTATTGTTTAAAATATGTTAAAAATAATATTTTTTTAAATCTTGAATTGTAAAAGATTGTTTATTTTCCAAATATTGAATAATATTATTAAATAATGTACAAGTTCCATTTTCTTTATTAATGTAATCTTGACTATTTCCAGGATTCATATTTAATAATCCTACTTCATTTTTTAACAAATTATACTTATCCCAATTTTTAGAATTAAGAAAAATATGAATTGGATGAAAATAAAAAATTTTTAATCCATTTAAAGAATAATCAGAATTATTCATGGACCAATTTTGATTGACTTCAACCATTTCATGTCCATCACCCCAAAAAAATGGAAATCGAAATAAATTAAAGAATTTTGAATGATGTGGAACTAAATTAGGAGTTTTTTCTAAATTCAATGAAACATCATTTTCAATTCCATATTTTTGAAATTTTAATAATAAATGTGAAGATTGTAATAATGAATGTGTACGAATTGATTTTGCATTAGGAATAATAGTTTTTAAGTATTTTAAAATTGAATCTGGATCTTTTCCTTGTGAAGAATTTTCAGAAAAATTCGGATGCAAACCTAGTTCAAATAATTTATTTTTTAATAATTTATTCCAAATTGGTGAATCATGAGTAACAAACCAAGTAGATTTTATTTTTTTTGCAATTAGAAGATCCGCAACATATTCAATTACAAAGTCAGGTGCCCAATCCACATCTAAAGTAATAATTGGTTGATTTATCATTTCCATTTTTCTAAATTAATTTAATTTTATTCTTTATTTGTTTTGTAATAAACATTCTACACCAAATTTCTACAGCAAAAATTGAAATTAAACGATTCAAGTATCGTATATCCCCATCATTTTCAACAATATTAAAGGCACTATTAACCCAATTCAGATCAATCAATTTTTGTTTAACAAGATAACTATTTTCATTAATAAAAATTTTATAAATATCACGACCATTTTTTTGCCAATCAAACAATAAACTGGGTGAAAAACCTCTTTTTTCTTCAATATGTTTAATCTTTAATCTTTTAGCAATTTTTCTTAAAGGAATTTTACCAGTATTAGTTTCAAATGAATATTTTTGTTCTAAAGGTAATTGAAGACCAAATTTAATTAATTCATCATCTAAGAAAATTGGTGTTCCAATTAATTTGTAATATTTACTAATAGATTTAGAAGTTGGAATAAAATCAAATAATAATTTTCCATTAAAATCTGCAAGCATAACTTGTTGTAGTGGAGATAAAGAATTTTGAAAATATGGTTTAAAATAATTATGAATGGTATTCCAATTAAAGTTAATTTTACTGCTAAAAATTTTTTCTTGATCTTGAACCCAATCTCTATTATGACAATCTAAATAAAATTTTACTCTACTTTTCCACGTATGATTTTTTGTTAAAAAATTTAAAAATGTATTATATCTAAAAGTATATCCGCCAAAAATTTCATCTGCACCATCACCAGTAACAAAATATTTTCCATGTTTTTTAGCTTCTTTTGCAATTATATGATGAAATGAATTCCAGCGAGGTTTTTTCGTCATATTAATTAATTCAGGCATATTAACAAAAATAGAATCCATTTCTACAGTTATAAAATCAGAATCAAATTTTTGTGCAATTAATTTAGCACGTTTTGACTCATTAAATCCATTTTCAAAAATTCCACAAATGGAAACAATTTTTCGTTTAGGAAATGTTTTTCTTAAAAGACCCAATAACAACGAAGAATCTATTCCACTACTAAGAGAAATAGTAATAGTTTCACCATCATCAGGTATTTTTTTTAAAATTGATTGTTTCAAAAGTTCTTGAGTTTTTAATCCATCATCATCTTGATATTTATTTTTAAAATTAGATGGTGAAGCACGAAAAAATTGAGTTTTATCATGTGGATTATATCTAATTGAAAGAATATTTCGAATTTGAGTCTTATCAACTTTATGATCCATATGAATTAGATAATTCACTGATATTTATTCTGATAAATAGAATACAACATATTAAAAATTATATTGATAAACAAATTATCTCCCTAAAATAAATTTTTATGTAATTTAAAAAAATTATAATTCAGATTTATAATTTATTTGTGGAATTTGTTGAATATTTCCAGTAATTATTTTTGGAATTATTTCTTTAAACAATGAAAACATGAAATAATGAGAAATAGCAGATAATTCATCTGTTGATGTAGGTCTTTCGTGTAAATCGAAATATTTTACTTTAATAATATCACCGGTATCAATACTGTTATCCATAAAATGGCAAGTAACTCCCCAACGCATAACTTTATTTTCAATAGCACGAAGCATTCCTAAATTTCCTTTATATTCAGGTAATGGGGCGGGATGAAAATTTACAAATCCCTTTTTTGGAGTTGATAATAATGGATCAGTAATTTTTCGATTATATCCATAAGAAATTCCTAAATCAAACTGTTCGTTATCACTTGATGAATCAGAATATATTGTATAAATTTTATTATCAAAATTCATTGAATTAAGAAATTTTTGAATTTTTGTCACATGCCTATCTTTTGCATATACTTTAATCATTTGAATCTTAAATAATATATTTTAAAATGATTTTAAAAATGTATAATGTAATGATTTTAAGATATTCAAATTCTTTAAATAAACAAAAAATTGAATCCTGTACATGACTTTTGAACGAATTATTCCATGGGTTGATCCATTTACAAATAAGCCATTAAAAGAAGAAAATAATTATTTAGTTGGAGAGAACTCAAAGTATCCTCTAATCAATCAAATTCCAAATTTTGCTGAATCTGTAACGAACAAAGAACAAAAGCAGGTTCAGGAATCATTTGGTGAAAAATGGACTAAAAGTGATATTGCACAAAGTGATGAAAGTTATGAAATTAAAATGAAGCAAATTGCATTAGATGTTATGGGAATTACAGAAGAGGATCTTAAAATATTTGAAAATAAAACAGTTTTAGAAGTTGGTTGTGGAAGTGGTGGAACAGTACGAATGTGGGCAGCAAAAGCAAAAGAATTTCATGGTGTAGATATTTCAAAAGCAGTCTATAAAGCTCCGAATGTCTTAAAATCATATGAAATTAATGGTGTATTTGCACAAGCTGATCTTAATAATTTACCCTACGAAAATAATAGTTTTGATATAATTGTAAGTGCAGGTGTGTTACACCATACACCAGATACAAAAATTTCTTTAAAAAATATTATAACAAAAATTAAACCAAAAGGAAAATGTTTATTCTACATATACAAAATGAAAGCACCACTTAGAGAATATGCAGATGATTTTATTCGTTCAAAAGTAAGTGATCTTCCATATGACGTAGTTTGGGAAAAAATGAAAGAGATCACTACATTTGCTAAATCATTACATGACCAAAATATTACCATAAAAATTCCTGAAGATGTAGAAGTTCTCGAAATTAAAAAAGGGGAATATGATCTACAACGTTTTATTTATCAATATTTTTTTAAATGTTATTGGAATGATATTAGGGATTTTGAAGATTCAAATTTAGTAAATATAGATTGGTACCATCCAAAATTTTCTTGGAGACATACTGAAATTGAAATAAAAAATTGGTGTAAAGAATTTAATTTACGTATTGAATACATTAAAGAATCTGAATCAGGATATTCTTGTTTAGTAGAAAAACTATGACTTTATTCATTAATTATTAATTAAAGAAATTATTTTTTCTACATTCTCTAAAGAAAGTGTTGGGTAAATAGGAAGAGATATAGTATTTTTTGAGAAATTAATAGCATTAGGAAATGATGATGAATTATCTAATAAACCAGATTCATTAATAAGAACTGTTGCTCTGATATCATTTTTTGCTAACTTTTCAATTATTTCATTAGGTTGTTTTGTAAACATTATTGCACGAAATCTAACAGGTTTTAATTTATTTATAGAAGATTCTGGTATATTTAATAATTCTAATCCAGCATCAACATATTTTTGAAATATTTTTTCTCTACTTGATAAAAAATATGGTAATTTTTTTAATTGTTCACGTCCAATTGCAGCCTGTATATCAGTCATTTGAAAATTAAATCGGAATTTTTTATCTTGTGGACCATAATCTCTAAAATTCTTTATAGATTCAATTAATTCTTGATTTTTTGAAATTATCATACCTCCCTGACCACCACTTGTCATTAATTTAGTTGCATGAAAAGAAAAAAATCCAATCTCTCCTTGAAGACCTACAAATTTTTTATTAACTTTAGCACCTAATGCTTGACAACAATCTTCGATAACATTATTTGGTTTAATATTTGACAAATCTATTGGAATTCCATACATATGTGGAATGATTTTAATATCAAAAAAATTTTCCATTAATTCATTTACATTTATGTTTGGAGAGTTTCGCGCATTATCAAGAAGTTTTTCATTCCCACCAACCATCATTACTGCATTACGTAATGCTGAACAAACATAACTTGGATAAAGAATTGTCTTTTTTTGTCCATTTAAAACCCATAATGAAAGAAATAGTGCAGCACTACCACTTGAAACTGCAATTGCATGTCCTTTTGGAATATCTAAATAATTACAAAAATCATTTTCAAATTTTTCTACTTGAGTTCCTTGAGCAATCCAACCAGATCGAATTGTATCTAAAGCTGCTTTTTCCTCTTCACTTCCAAGTGTTGGTTGATTATGTGGAATCATTTCTGAAGTTTTCCTAATTCATCAAATGAAATAACATAAAAATATTCATAATATTTTTGAATATCATTAACATTTATTGTTTTTAATCTATCTATATCAGCAGAAATATAATAATTGTAATTGTAATTAGTAGAATTCCAACCTCGCTTAAATAAATACAAATCTTTTTGATTGGCAAGTGTACCACCGAAATTATAAAATTGAATATTATTTTCAATTGAGTGTTTAATTGATTCCCAAATCAACATACTAGTACCTTGTAAATTACTCCATTCTTTTTTAAATGCAGGCATATAATATTCTGCAAAAAGACCATAATAGAGAATAAACAAATATGAAATTGGTAAATTATCCTTATAAGCAATAAAAATATCAAAATCGCTTGTTTCAAAATTTGATTGAACATAATTAAAAAAAGTTGGAGGTTTTAAACGACCTTTTTTTATTTCCATACCAATTTTATAACATTCATAAAAATCTGAAGAAATTTTATCATCTAAATCTGTAATTTGTGCTATTAAATTATTTTTTTCACATTTCCTAATAGTCCATCTAACTCTTTTTTCAAGATTTTGAAAAATTGATTCAGTTGTTTCATTTTTTAAATTAATACATTGAGTGAATCTTTGTTCAACAAAATTATAATTAAAAAAATTTTCATATACTGAATTTTCTTGATTAAATGGATTTGTAATTATTACTGAAGATAGAACATCATTTTCAGAAATATAATTATTTAAAAAAGTTAAAAGTTGTTTTTTAATTTCAAAGTTATTTGATAGAACACCACCATGACTACCAAAAAATGGTAAAGAGTTTATGACTTTACCATGAATAGAATTTTTTTCAAAAAAAGGAAATACACCAACTAATTTTGTATTTTCTCTTGCAGTGAAAAAAAGAGATGGTAAATCTAAAATATTTTCTAAAAATGAAATATGTTTACTTGATAAAGTGAATGGAGAATGAATTAAAGAATGAAGGAAATTTTCATATTCAATCGGATCAAGTTTTTTCTCTAAATCAATTTTCAATAATATATTTCACCGTATTGTAGAGTTTTCAAAAAATGAATTATAATATTCAAATCCAGTAGGCGTTAAATAATTAGTATTGAATTTATCAAGTTTTTTAATTATATTTTTCATATAACAAGGACTAACAGATAATGCAATTGGCAAGTCAGGGTATTTAGAAAGATCACTAAGATGTTTTATTTCAATTCCTAATTTTTTAGTTCCAACTAGCAAATCATTCTCATCAAAAAAGAATTGTATTTTTTCTTTATCAAGTTTACCATGTTGTATTCCTGCTAAACCTATTTCACCTAAACCAAATATACCAAATTTTGAAAATTCATCATTAATTTTTTTGTATGTTTGAAAAATAGATTCATTAATTTGTATATGCTCATCAGTTAATTTCTTTAGTAATGTGTAATGATTTATGATTGTTTTTTTATTTGTTGTTTTTTTACAAATAATTGAAATTGGAAGTCTTTCATTACTTTCAATTAGTCCAATAGGTTCAATTCCATGTAAATTAAATAAATTTAGTAATGTTTCTTTTGTAAAATGAGTTAAATGATCATAAGTGAATAGATCAGCTGAATTAAGTTTAAAATTAGGAACCTCAATAAAAATAATTCCATCATCATTAAGACATGATAACATATCATCAAGAAATACATTTGGAGATTCTAAATGTTCAAGAACACCATGAGCTAAGATTAGATCAAATTTCTCAGTAAAAATTTTGGAATTAAAAAATCCTTCATAAAATGTTGCTTGAGGTAAAATTTGATTTGCAAATTCAATTGCACTTTTACTAATTTCAATACCATAAAGATCCCATTTTTTATATTTCTTTGAAAAAGACAAAAGAAAATTTCCTTTACCACAACCAATATCTAAAATTTTTCCCTGATTTGAAGGAGTGAAAAAATTTTCAAGTATTTCCAGCCTAAGATCCTGATGTGTAACAAATTTTCCATCATTAAAATATTTGAATTCTGCTTTTTTTGTTTCTTCATGTAATTTATAATCATCAGCATAAAATTTGTTAACTTGATTTCGTGCTCCAGTTTCATTAAATACATTACCACAATCAAAACAAATTACATTTGAAATTGGAAAATTAACTAATTCAGAATCGGATGTGATACTTTGAGAAAGTTTTTTGTAAACTTGTTCATTATTTAATGAATGGCAAATAGGGCAATTCATATTCTAAACAGAAAATCTATGTATAATATTCTTTATATGAATATTAACCCTGATTAGGTTGATACATTCTTTGTTGAGTTGGAACATAATATTCATCCATGCTAGAAGGGGAACGAACATTGAATCCAAGTATTCGTTTAGCCCTATCACTTGCTTGTGAAATAAGTTCTGGTTTCATAATTCTTGGATAGTCAAGACGTTGTTTAACAAATGAACGAGTAGCATGAAAAGAAATCATATTTCTTGTTTTATCTGTTCGATTAATTCCAGCTCGATGTGCTACTCTAGGTCTCCAAAAAAGAGCATCGCCAGCTTTTCTAACACTCTGTACTGCATTTTCATTAAAATAATCTTCAGAAGGTAAATCTTTCATATTGAATGAACGAGGTAAATTCCATGTTGAACCATTTTCTTCAGTGAAATCATCTAATGCAAGAGCCATAAGTAAGCCTAAATGATAATTTGGAATTATTCTTGGTTCATCAACATGCATTTTTTGAGAATAAAAATCGGTTTTACTTGGCCGTAAAATTGCTGAAACATAAGAATGAGTAGTCCAAGTATCTCCAAGAAAATGACTAAAAACATTATTCATGATTTCATTATTTAGAAAATTAACAAAAACCATTCCATAATTCGGAAGATCAACAACATAATCATGAATTTTATTTGGTTTTCCCTCATGTTTTTTATTATCTTCATTAATAGCTATTTCCATTGAATGTTTTAATTCAGCAATTTCAACTGGGGAAATAATTTGTTTAATAGTTGTAAATCCTATATTTTCAATTTCAGTAAAATGTTTTTCATAATCAATCATAAACGATTTATCAAATTAAATTGTTATATTAAAACTTAATTAAAAAAAATAGTAAAGAATTAAATATTTTTGAATAAAATTAAATTATATTAGAATTTGACAATCAAAGTTTTAGCAATAGGGGATTCGGGTAATTATATATTAACATTAAAAAAATTTGTAAAAAATTCTAGTATCGACATAATTGATTTTCCACGAAAAGGTCCAGCAAAAACTACATACTTACCAGGAGGAGTAGAATTTTTTGATTCATTAAAAATTTCAAAACAAATTGATAAAATTAATGAAATTAAAAAAAAATATGATGTATGTATTGTTATGAGTTGGGCTGGAGCAAGAATAGCTTATCTTGCAGGATTAAATTACATAATGTATTTTACAGGAAATGATATCAAAACTCCACCTTTTATTAAAAATATTAAAGAACCATATCTAGAAGAATCAATTAATAATTTAAATTACATAGAAAGAAAATTTTATGAAAAAGTTTTTAATTCTGCATCTCATTGTGTAACATCTACAAAACCATTTTTTGATCAATTAAGTAAATATAGAAAAGATGGAATTAGAATTGATAGAACTGCAGTAGATACAACAGTGTTTAATGATAATGTTAATCCTATTGATAGAAAAAAAGAAAAATTTACATTTTTTAGTCCACAACGAAATGGTCCAGAAAAAGGAATAGAAATTATTTGGGAAGCATTAGAAAAATGTAAAACAGATTTTGAAGTTCTTATGGTTGAATGGTTTGATGATAGAACAAATGAAGAAAAAGAAATTATACAAAAATTATTAAAAAAAATTCCTTCACAAGTAAAATTCATACCATTAATAAAAAGAGAAGAAATGTCAAGATATTACAAATTTGCTGATGCGGTATTAGGTCAAATGAGAGCAGGAACAGCATCAGGAGTTGAAAGGGAAGCAGTTATGTGTAAAAAACTTGTAATATCATATTCAAATCCTGAATTTAAAGATATTATTGATAATAAAGAATTAAAAAATACTTTTCTTCCAAATTCAAATGAACCTGAAGAATTAGCAAAAATTATTGATAAGGTTGTAGAATCAGAAAAATTTAGAAATGAATTATTTGAGAAAGAATATAAATTTGTTAGTGAACTAGCAGATCCTGATAAATGTGCTAAAGAATGGGATCAACTTTTTCTTAAAATATTTCAAAAAAATAAATCAATTAATAGTAAATCATTAAAAATAAAAATTATTTTTCTCAAAAATTTAGTAATATTTTCAGAAAAATTAGTCTATAATAAAAAAATGAAAGAAAAAAACATCATAGCCTGGGGAAAAGATGAATATGAAAAATTAATGGATTAAATTTTAAACTGCACCCTTAGGAGGATTACCAATAAATCCTCCATCAATTAATTTATTAACTATTTGTCTTAAATTTTCAATTTTTTGCTTATCATTTTCTGTAAATTTTTCTTCAGGAATTGATTTTTCTAATAATTCGAGCATAAGTAAATAAACAGGAAATTGTGCTTCTGGTTGAACACCTGGAGTAAGTTTATAATTGTATGGATAAGATTCTGCAGTTATGTCAGATTCAGAACCATATACAGAAGATTTTTTAAAATGAGCATGTCCAATAAAGATCAATAAAGGAATTCCAATTACACATACAGTTACAATATACATAACAAATGTTGGAAATAATTCTTTTAGAAAAGGTATGTTTTCAATAGCTAAATAATATGTTACAGTAAGTGTGTTTACAGCAGCCATAATAAAAGCAAAATATGTAGCCCAACCTTGTCTAAAATAAAACCACATTCTAGGAACAAATTTTTCTCTCAATATTTTTTCTATCAAATACTAATATATCAATTAAAACATAATCAAAAATAACCATTTACTGAAAGAAGTTTAGCATTTTTAAAATAATTAATTAGTAAATACCCTCAAAATCATTTAATTTGAAGAAAATAATAAAGAAAAATTAGAGTGTTATTTCCAATAAATTAAGAAAGTTTAGAGATATTTCTAATTACAGAATTTTCAAAAAATTTGGTACAAAAAATATTTTTAAAGTTATTAAATAGTTTTAATACATGACTATTTAAAATAAATTATTGAATTTAGCTAATAGATTAAAAATTAAATTAGAAAAAAAATTTGGTAAAACAAAATATGGAGAAACATGGAAAGAAATAGATTCTGAATGGTACAAAAAGATCCATGAATCAAATTATTTACTTCATGAAGATTTTAAAAAATTTTTAAAATCAAAAAAAGATATTAAAACATTATTAGAAGTTGGATGTGGTGCAGGTATTTATCCAATTAATAATAAAGAGTTATTTTCAAAATTAGAATATACTGGAACTGATTTTTCTAATTCAGTTATCGAATATTGTAAAAAAAAATCAGATTTTAAATTTTTTCAAGGAGATTTTATAAAACTAGAATTAACAGAAAAGTATGATTTTGTATTTTCACATGCAGTTGTAGATCATGTTTATAATATTGAACAATTTATTACAAATTTAATAAAATCAACAAGAAAGTATGCATATATCAATTCATATCGAGGTTACTTTCCAAATTTAGAAAATCATAAAATGCAATGGGATGGACATGAAGGATGCTATTTTAATAAATTATCAATTAAAAAAATTGAAGAATTACTAAAAAAAATAAATTTAAAAGATAATCAATTTGTTATTCGTTCTCAAAGAAGTGGACAAAAAGAAAAAAATCTAGATATTCAAACAGTAATTGAAATTGATCTTACAAAATAATATTTATTTTATGAAAATTTTAAATTAAGATTTAAAATACTTAATTTATAACAGAATTTTATAAATTATTTCTATACCAAATTTCAAATGCTAACAATCCTAAAAATTTGTTAATATGTCGAATATCAATATTTTTATTATAAATATTTGAATTAATCCAATCTTTTTTGATTAAACCATCCTGAATAATTTTTCCATCAATTAAATAATTTTTTGCCATATCAAA
>Ga0114999_10008240_pt1 | contig 11633 bp, 11 predicted proteins | sample ArcticOcean_MG_C_3_FD_89820 | JGI IMG/M metagenome (GOLD analysis project Ga0114999, IMG submission 89820) | Marine microbial communities from western Arctic Ocean - ArcticOcean_MG_CB8_126 | ecosystem: Environmental > Aquatic > Marine > Oceanic | place: Arctic Ocean: Canada Basin | collected...
CGTTCTTGAACACTCCCGGCGAACAGCTACCACAACTGCAGCAACTACCGAGGAAGCTCGTATTTATTCCAGCTCTTGGTCTCTGCATCCCGAAGAAATAGTAGGACTGGTCATCCCTGAATTCGTTGGCGTCAGTAACGCCAACGATCAATGGTCACAAAATACCTACTGGGGCCGGAATGGATTCAAGGGGAATCACGAATATCTGGGTCTTGTTATCCTTGTCTTTGCCGCTATCTCCCTTCGGAGTAAACGTAGAAAAACTCTGAGAAACTTTATGCTCAGTTTGGCTGCGTTGGCACTTTTGTTCTCCCTCGGAGAGCACACGCCTATTTGGGGGTTGTTTTATAAACTTCTTCCTGGAATCAGTCTTTTTCGTGCTCCATCGCTTTCGATTTTCCTCGTTGGATTTTCTGTGACAACGTTAATGGCACTTGGATTAGAAGAAGCATGGACTCTGGGAGATGCAGGTAAAGGAAAATCGATATGGAAAAATATCTGGCGTTTCATGTTAGGTGTAATTACGGTCCTACTACTGGGTTTTATCTTTTCCAAGTCAGGAATTATTGCAAAGCTGTGGACATCGTTTCTCTACCCTGACATCAGTGATACAGGAAGGCAAATTCTTTATGGAAATAATTTTCTGATAGCCAAGGGATTTTTATATTCCACTCTGATTGCTACTTGCTTGTTAGCAGTCCTGGCAGGTTTACAGAGGCGTTTATGTCGCCCTCAAGTAGCGGCAATCGCAATTGCAACAATAATTATCGTTGACCTGATTAGAGTGGATACATCCTTCATAAAGACAATTGATTTTAAGGAATTTCACACGGCTGGCCCTACTATTCAGTTGCTTGTAGACCGCCAAAAAGAAGAGACCCCTTTTCGAGTACTTTCCCTCGCTGGATTGAATGGGCAAGATGTCCGACCAGGTATGTTCGGCCTGGAATTGGCTGGTGGTCATCATCCGAACGACTTGGCACGTTACAGGGAATTGATTGGAATGACGGGCAGTGGATTGCCCATGAACTTGTTAACCAATCACAACATTCTAAGTTTGCTGAATGTCCGATACATACTCTGGCCCAAACAGCTCGGCAAACCTTCCGACCAAGGCCTTCCGGTAAACATCGTTGGTGACTTGAGAGAGATTCCACAGCTAGGGGCGGCGGATATTTTTTCAGAGAGTATTTATACTTTTCCTGATTTAGAACGAGCCAGGTTAGTACACGATGCCATTATCATTCCAGATGAAAACAATGCACTCGATTTTGTATTGAGCGATCAATTTGATCCTAGTACTCAGGTGGTAGTCAGTGAGCCCCTACCTTTTCAAATGCAACCTTTGGTGAAGCTCGGTCAAGTGTCTTGGGTTAGTCGAAATACTAACGACATGCGACTAGAAGTCATAACGGAGAGCAATGCGATGCTAGTTTTAAGCGATAACTGGTTCCCGGGTTGGAAATCGCGAGTCAACGGTCAGTTAACTGAAGTATTGCGGGTCAACCACTCTCTCAGGGGCATTCCTCTGGCAAAAGGCGTGCACTCTGTCGATATTTATTACGAGTCATCCATCGTCACTTTGTCGATGAAGTTGACAATGCTAGCCTTATCAATCGTGTGTGTTCTTGTAATATGGAACCCGGTAAAATATAAATCTCCCACTATAAACAGTGATAAATACGATGCTTAAGGTTTTTCGTGTTGTCATCACATTATCTATTGTTTGGTTCATTTTCATGCAAATTGATATCAATTTGAGCAGACTAACACAAATGGATTTGGAAGTGTGGTATCCGAAAATCTTCCTACTGTTGTTTTCTTCATTCCTCTTGCTTTTTGCGTACGTCATTTCTTCTTTGGCTTGGAGGGAAATAATAAAAGATATTTCTCGAATTAGGCTCTCACCTTTTAGGGCAATCAGTATATTTCTCTCTGCTAATCTCTGTCGATATATTCCTGGAAAAATCTGGCAAATAGGAGGCTTGGCCTACTTTTCTGAGAAATCAGGCATTCCACATAGCGTGGCTCTATACTCAGCAATCTTAGGGCAAATCCTGGCGTTGGCGGCGGCTAGTGTCTTGAGCCTTAATGCTTTCATGAAAGTGGGAACCAAACTAACCGAAACTCCTTGGGCAATAATCCTAGTGGGCTTGGCAATCATAGCCTTGATTCCGCATGTGCTCAAGTGGCTCTCAACCAATTTTTTAACTCTTCCTGAAGTTGGAAATATCAATCTACCTAGTGGATGGAATCTACTTTTTTTAAAATGGTTCGGTCTCTATTTAATAAATTGGATTCTATATGTAGTTGCATTTTGGTTTTTCTGTCAGTCATTTGGTATCAATCACAGTATATTGTTTCTCGGTTCGGCTTTCTCTGGTGCTTACCTCTTGGGCTATCTGGCTATTTTCAGTCCGGCAGGATTGGGTATTAGAGAAGGTTCGCTAGTTATCCTCCTTGAACCAATCATGCTAACTGAACAAGCTATATTACTGGCCGTACTCGCACGCATATGGACTACTTTTGTGGAAATTTTGCCAGGGGTACCTTTGCTTATACGAGAACTCCACTCTAAAGGAAAAAGTTCCCTATGAACAATGAAGGTAATTACTTAGTCGTTCTCCCCACTTTTAATGAAGCTGTCAACCTTAATCGGATTGTCCCAGAGGTACTTTCCCAAGACAAACGAATTGATGTACTAGTGGTTGATGACAATTCTCCGGATGGCACAGGTGGTATCGCTGACACATTAGCAGCAGGGAACTCCAGGGTTTTTGTCTTACATCGGAAAAGGAAAGAAGGACTGGGATTAGCCTATTTGGCCGGTTTTAATTGGGGATTGAACAGGGAATACACGCATTTTATTCAAATGGACGCTGATTTTTCACATCGACCGCGAGATCTTAAGAAGTTCATCAGCAAAAGCTTAGATCATGAAATCGTTTTGGGCTCACGCTACCTAAATGGCCGAGTCACCGTTATCAATTGGCCGATGAGTCGACTTTTGGTTAGTTACTTCGGGAGCTGGTACGCGCGAATGGTTACGGGTCTGCCAGTGCGAGATGCAACAGGAGGATTCAATTGTTGGCAGCGGAAAGTTTTATCCAGCCTGGATTTCAGTAGCATAGGATCAAGCGGATATATCTTTCAAATCGAACTAAAATTAAGGTCCTGGAGAAAGGGGTTCAGCATGACAGAAATCCCGATTATTTTTGAGGAACGGGAAGCTGGTGAATCTAAAATGTCCAAGTCGATAGTGATAGAAGCTGTGTGGAAAGTTTGGAAGCTTCGACTACTCCGCACGTTCGGCAGGCTGTAAAGTAGATCATGCCGATCTATGATCTACTTTACAGGTGTCCATTATGTGACTCTGAGACTACTACATCCTTGAGCAATCAGACTTCTTGCTTAGGCTGTAAAACGATTTTCTCAAATTCAGTCGATTCACAGATCCTTGTTCAGCCACAACGGGAACCTGCGTACCTCACTTCGGCTCGCATGCTAAACCTTTCTATGAAACAATTGCTGAAAGTACGATTTGATTGTGTATCAAATCCCGATCAATCTTTGCTCCGTTCTGAATCTATCATGGCTATTGTCTCAGAATACCAACCTATATATTCGAAAAAGAAATTGATGGGTTACACTGAGATTATCCGGGGGGGTACAGCAGGTCATTTGATCCTAAGCAACAGTTTGGAATTTGTTGAAACGAAGGGTGTCCTGCACCATTGGAATTTTGATCAGATAAAGTCTCTACAAATCAGCTCAGATGCAATTCAACTATATATGCAAGAAAAAGGTCTCCATCAGTTCAAGTTGATAGAAAACTCTCCAAAACTTTGGGAGGACAACCTGAAATTGGCTATTTCTCGCTGTTACTTAAAGCAAAATCTAGAAATAATTTCTTACCAACCAGTGATTAAAACGGGAAGGATCAAGATTTAATGTTTTATCACTTTGTGCGATTTATTGGAAGAATCTATTTCCGAATGCGTCTGAATATCCAAATAGAAGGGGAACATTTTATTCCGCCGAAGGGACCTTTCATTTTAATATTAAATCATGTGAGCGATATAGATCCATTCCTGGCTCATACATTTTGCCCTCGTCTTCTTTCCACTATGACTAAAAGTTCTGCTTTCAGATTCAAGTTTGTCAGAATACTGGGCCCTCTTGTGGGAGCGTTCCCGGCCCTTCGATTCAGGGTAGACCCTCAAGTTGTTAGGGTGGCCCTGCGGTTACTGCGTGAAGGAAAGGCGGTAGGTATTTTCCCCGAGGGGGAACGAAGCTGGGATGGGAAGTTGCGGGATATTAAAATGGGGACAGTCAAGTTTTTACTGAAAGCTAATGTGCCCGTGATACCTTGTGGAATCGTGGGTAGCTACAACATAGCTCCTCGGTGGGGTAAAATGGATCTACTGAACCTCACGGGCAAAAGAGAAACGGTGATTCTGCGCTATGGGGAACCGATATTTTTTGGCAGTCACAACTCACGCTCGGCTAGGGCAAATGCATTCCTGGCTACACGTTCCAAAGTAGAACATTCTCTCCTAGACTTAACAACATGATTTCAAAGGCACAAAATATAGATAGTAGCTATTACGACCAGAGCGACTACTATAAAAAAAATACTGCCCATCTCCTGGATTTTAAAAGTCGTTTTCAGCGCTATAGAGTTCGAAAACTCCGAGAGATCTATGATCCAAAATTGGAGGAAACTGTTCTTGATCTTGGGTGTGGGTGGGGTACTTTTTGTTGGGCGTTGACCAAGCGAGTCCGGCACATCACCGGTCTTGATTTCAGTGAAACAAGTATACGTTTATGCAATGAAAGGTTACAAGAAGAATTGCACGCTAATGTAAAATTTGTTCAAGGTGATGCGAGGGGAACTGGAATGCCACCCCGAACCTACGACCTCATCATCGCTGCGGACTTATTCGAACATCTATACCCTGATGATTCAGACAGGGTGATTAGAGAGGCTTTTCGGTTGCTAAAAAGGCAGGGTCGCTTTTCAATCTGGACTCCCTGTAGGAGTCATATCATAGAAATTCTTAAAAACCGTAATATTCTATTCACAAAAGACGAAACTCACGTAGATTACAAGTCGATGCAAGGCCTGTTGAAGATGCTTGAAGGGGCAGGATTTGTAGTTGAGAAACACTACTATGCAGAGTCCCATATCCCTTTTTTTAAACATGTAGAAAGAATCCTTCTAAAATACCTTCCTCCATTCAGGAGACGTATCGCCATATTAGCTTTCAAGCCGTAACTTCTCACAACTGCACAGTAAATAGGTTGGAATATTAACTAAAAGGAGGGCAAGGTTGCCACAGGTAAATCCATTTCAGTCGCCATCCATTTTCGGGAGGTTACTTCCACTGTTGGCCCTTTTGGCTTCTTGTACTAATCACCAAAATGTGGAAATGTCTTCCAGCCTATTGATTGAAAATGTAATGCTGATCGACGGAACAGGGACCGACCGGCAAGTTACTGATGTCAGAATCGTCTCAAGCAGAATTGATGCGATAGGCGATCTTGATCATGAGAGTGAGGAGATCATTGACGGGAGGGGTCTTGTGCTGAGTCCTGGCTTCATTGACACACATAGTCATCATGACAGAAGTTTGGCTGAAGATCCTGATGCACTCGTATTATTGAGCCAAGGAGTAACTACGATTGTCACTGGCCAGGATGGCGGTTCAAATATTCCTATTGCGCGACTCAAGGAGTCATTCGAAGACAGTCCATCCGCAGTTAATCTTGCATCTTACGTTGGCCATGGAAGTATTAGGCGAAAAATAATGGGCTCTGATTACATGAGAGCTGCTACATCTACTGAATTGACTGCCATGGAGGAACTACTGAATCAGGAATTAAGTACTGGTGCCATGGGACTTTCAACTGGCTTGGAATACGACCCAGGAATTTATTCGGAAACTTCAGAAGTAATCTCGCTTGCGAAAATCACTGCGGAGCATGGGAAAATGTACAGTAGTCACATGCGTAGTGAAGATCGCGAATTGTTTGGTGCCATAGAAGAGACCATCACAATAGCAAGGGAAGCTGGAATACCGGTTCACATATCTCACATTAAATTGGCGATGAAGAGCCTTTGGGGAAGGGCCGATGAAGTGTTGGAATTATTAAATGAAGCTAGAGAGAGTGGATTACAGGTTACAGCCGACCTTTATCCCTACGAATATTGGCAATCAACAATGACAGTTCTTTTTCCAGGTAGAGAGTTTACCAGGGAGGCAGCTGAATTTGCCCTCGAAGAGCTGGCCCCTCCAGAAGGGATGCTGATAGATAGGTACGAGCCAGACACCTCCTATGAAGGGCTGACCTTAGCGGAGGTTTCACAGATCAGGGGAACAGACCCAGTGACAACCTATCTCGCTTTAATCGCTGCATCACAAGCTGCTAGGGAAACTGGGAAGGGAGGAGGGGAAAGCATCATTGGAACCAGTATGCACCCTGAAGACATCTCTACTTTGCTCAAATGGCCCTATACGAACGTCGCATCCGATGGTTCCTCTACAAGTAGACACCCAAGGGGTTACGGATCATTCTCTAAGATTTTTAGGAAATACGTGAAAGAGGCTGGTGACCTTACGCTAGAGGAAGCAGTTTACAAGATGACCGGCCTTGTGAAAACAACGCTGGGCTTAGAGGGAAGGGGAACATTGGAAGTTGGGTCTGTAGCGGACATGGTGTTGTTCGATCCAGATAAAATTCAAGATATGGCGACTAAAGAAGCTCCCCAAGCTCTGTCTGTGGGCGTTGAGGGAGTATGGGTAAATGGTATCAGAGTTTTCGAGCACGGCCTATCGACTGGTGCTCGCCCTGGAAGATGGATAGAGAGTTAAAGGAAAGCCTAAGTAATATGTTACCCATAACATCATATAAACACTGTAAGCCCATGGAACAGAAGGATATGTAGATGGCAAAAAGATCGTTAATATTACTGCAAGTATTGTTAATCAGTGGCCAGGTCGTCAGTTGTACTCCCATTGGTATGGTGTCTGTATCTGTTGCTCCAGAGCCGTTGCTCTTTACGGACGATGTCACTATAGAGGGTTATGATGTGTCACTGGTAAGCATGGAAACTATTGCCTTACCTGAAAGGCTGATAAAGTCCAATATTGGAAACTCGGAATCTTATGAAGAATTCGGTGAAAGTTATGTGATCTTAGAATCCAGTGATGGTTTCAGTGAGATCGGTATTGCTTCCTGGTACGGCATAGATTTCCAGGGCCGAAATACTTCCTCCGGTGAGGTTTATGATATGTACCAATTGACTGCAGCTCACAAAACTCTTCCGTTGCCGACATATGTAAGGGTGGACAACTTGGACAACGGTCAGTCACTAGTTGTGAAGGTGAATGACCGAGGTCCATTCATAGATGGGAGGATCATAGACCTCTCCTATGCGGCGGCGCACAGACTAGGAGTTACCGGGCCTGGAACCGCGAATGTTGAGATCACGGCGTTAGATCCCTCAGCCAGTGATCCGTTTGATTGATATATTGGCAATCTGTCACGGCCAGGGAATTGATGGCATAGGGGCCTTGAATCACCTGCTTCCGATAATATATATTATACGAACTTATGTTCAATCCAAAGATTCGGACACTTCAGCTATCCTGGCAACATAAAACCCCTTTTTGGGGTCCTGGTCTTCCAGACCATCAATTATTTTCTGATACAGTGAGGCAGCACCAGTAAAATCCATTTGCCTGGTTCGTGACCGAGCTGCTGCTTCCAGTGATTCTCTGACTTCAAAATCGAGATTCGCTCCAGCAGCTACCCTCAGATACTGTACCTCAGCATCTGCCCAGCGGCCCTGTGATTCAAAGGCTCTCGCGAGCAACGAGTTCGCTTGGACACCACTGGAACTGGACAATGGTAAATCTGCCGATTCAAGGACGCTAATAGCAACCAAGAAATCTTCCGCTTCCAAATGGAGCCTGCCAAGCAACACAACGCCTTCATCAGCCTGTTTGGTGCCCTCGAATCTATCGATAAAGGTGGAAAGCTGCGCCTTAGCATCTTCAACCGCTGACATGGAAATTGCCTGATGTATCGCCTCCAAGCGGACAGTGGCCTGTTCCACTTGTTCTTCCTTAGCACCCTTGTAGTAAAGTAAAGCAGAGACACCTAGCACACAAAAAACTAAACCGATTATGGCCATGTCTCTATTCTTCTGTACCCAGCTAGTTAAGTCCAAGACGGAAACGAGAAACTTGTCTTCTCTAGATAACGGATCCACTGGCTCTTCATTTTGTGGGGCTACGATGGGACGTTTAGTATTCTTGCTCATGTTTTCAAACCTTTCTGGAGACACAAGAAGCTATATTCACAAAAAATTCAGGTCAACGGGTCAAAGTTTTGATTCGACTCGAAACTATCCTTCTCCTGAATACATTTCCAATATTCTTCAGTCCAGCCTTTCGCAATGCTCCTGGCTTGTTAATCACTAGGCTTTTCAATGATTGCCTCAATATGCCCTTGTAGATCCAGTCATTGATAGCAGTAGTAACTGTAGACCTGTGGACACCAGCGAGATCAGCAATTTCCTGATGCGTGAACCAGTGACCCAAATGGATGCGGCGACCATTGTCGTGGCCCAAACGGCAGCCTAGCTCCAATAAAACGTGAGCAATCCTTGCTCTAGAAGAAGCCGAAGAATGGCCCACTATAGCCCTCACTATCGCAAGATCTTCTCCATCGCTGGCTAGGAGTGCCTTCAAGGTGGCAGGCGACGCTCTCAGCGCTTTTAGCATTTTATCAGATTTCAAGATATAAATCTCGCATTCTGACCCTGCTATCGCGGTATAAAGTCTTTCATTTCCCAAATTGACTGCCTCAGTACCAAAGAGTTCGTTTGGCCCAAGGATAGCCACTGTCTTTCCTGAGCCAGAAACCTGATTCGGCATGGTTAAACGTACATGTCCAGAGCGAGGCATACAAATGTTGGTAGATTGATCACCTTGAGTATAAATCGTGGCTTTCTTCTTAAATGCGACGATTTCTGCACTTTTTATTAATTTGTTCAGTTGCCTATCTCTACGCGGCATTAACTTAAGAGGCACTGTCTACAACCTTGCGAATGGTCAGGTTACTGCTCGTCGGTATGATATTAGCTTGGGATGAAAACACAGAAAAGTAGCTACGAGTAGGATTGGTACAGATAACAAGCCAGCCATTTGTCCTCCGAACAGATCTCCCAAGACTCCTGTTCCCAATAATCCAATCGAACCGACAGCCCAAGCCAAGCCCATGACAACTGCTGAACCCATCGCTGGACTCTCTGGTACGATTTCTTGAGCCATTATAACAACAGGAGGCAAAAGAGCCATATTTAAGAACCCTGAGCAGGCCGCGAACAAAAACGCTCCTCCGGAACCTGGAGGCAACCATAATGCTAGCATGTGGGTCGGTACTGACAACGCAGTGAGCCAGGCTAGTAGTTGTCCTCGGTCTACTCGGTCAGTTAAGTAGCCGCTGACAAGGCTTCCCAGAGCTTGCGCTCCCAAGTATACGCTCAAAGTCAATGCTCCTGTAGTTTCCGAGACACCTGCTTCAAATGAAATTATGGGGGACAAAGTCATGAATACTCTCTGAACAAAAGCACCTAGAGCACTAATTAGAAATACTATTCCTAATGGCCCTCTCAATCCAGAAAGAACTTCTACGATACTCGGAGGAGTTGATTTGGCTATGTTCACTTCATCTGGTGGTAAAATCCAGATCAACATAAAAGAAAGTACGACTGCTGGAGCCACAGCCATCCACATATTCTCCAAACCAACTGTAGTGATAAAGACAATAATAAACAGCGGACCGATGGCATAGCCGAGACTACCACAACATGAAAAAAAGGACATCCTCAAGCCACTTCCCTTCCCTTCACCTGTCCTGGCAGCCATGGCTGCTCCTGGAGGATGGAATATTGCACTGCCAATTCCACCCAACACCAGGATTAGAATCAACATAATAAGGCTGGGCGCGAGTCCGATCAAAGAGAGGAATATCCCAGATATCAATGGGCCAGCTATTACGAATCTTTTACGACCGAAACAATCGGCCAAGTAACCAGCCAATGGCTGCATAACAGATGCTGAGAAAGAGAGAACCATAGCCAAGGCAGCAGCCACAGTGATGGATAGACCTAATTTATCCATCAGTCTAGGCAACAGAGGGTGAAGAAAAGAAGCGTAAGCGTCGTTTAGTAAGTGGGCCATTCCGACTGCTAGGGCCATTTGCTTGGCCCCTCTTGGAATGTTTCTCTTAGCGGTCGATTCTTTTAGCCCTTTCGGTATCATTCGAAGAGATTACAAGACTGGCTTCAGTAACGCCACTAGCACTGACAAATTTCTTGCATAGGTGATAGACTTTTACATATTTATTTGGAACAATCCAGATTCAAAACTAAATGAATGGAATACAATCATGGAACGTTTTTTTGCATTAGCCGGCTGTATTTTCGCAGTAGTAGCAGTTGTCATAGGGGCATTTGGAGCTCATTTTCTCCAGTCTAGGCTACCCACAGATTCCCTGGTTACACTCGAGACTGCGGTGAGATATCAAATGTATCACGCTTTGTCACTATTTTTTGTAGCATATTCCCTTGGAAAATGGCCTTCTGTCGTCTCTCCTGTTTCAGGATGGCTATTTCTGTCTGGGATAATAGTCTTTTCAGGGAGCCTTTATATTTTGGTCGCAACTGAGCAGCGATGGATAGGAATGTTAACCCCCGTAGGCGGTATGCTTTTGATAGGTGGGTGGATCAATTTATTCATTAATTTAACGAGGACGTAAAGCTCGGTCTAATCAGAAGCACTTTATTTAGCTACGACTAAGATTGCCAATTAAGAGTTTCCGGATCCTTCCTCCCACCTCTTCCAGGGGCCTCTTTCTGCGAAGAAATCCGAAACGGAGTGCTGCAAATCTAGTTATTTCGTCAACTTCATTTCTGTAAACCTCATCTGCCCCCATGTCCAATGCAATGGCATTAACTTTTTCACCGAACAGCCTGCGTACTAGAAAATCTTCTGGATTGTCCACAGTTTTAGGAATTATTATTTCAGAAGAAATACCTCCTATGGTTCCAGTGATCCCTACTAGTAATTGTTCAACTCTCTTATCCATCACTTTTACAGACCTATCTATAAAGGTCTCTCGCAATTCATTCGGATATCTGGCGATTTCAATGCTAATTTCCTCTTTTGGGAGCCTTAGGGTCCAATCTGTCATTCCCAAATATGTTTTTATCTCGTTTATGGCCTTATAGGACATTTCTGTTTCGCTCACAAAATCCATCACATGGTTGTCTCCCATTTCAGGCTTATTTGTGGCAGGTACATTTGTCAAGTTGGTCGAGGGATCTCGTTGTATCATTTCAACTAGATTCTTACTTATCCTTGGTAACCATGAGTTGGGGCCTAGTGAGCAAGCCTCCGGATGATTCCGGTATGTGGGCCACTGTACATGCCTATACCACCATGCTCTAAAAATTTCATCGGCGGCCAAAAACGATTTGTCACCCTCATTTTGTAAAGGTTCTCCTAACCTATAGATCAAGTCTGCAAACTTGTCCTTGTGTCTCATTGTTAATGATGCCA
>Ga0114999_10008245_pt1 | contig 11630 bp, 13 predicted proteins | sample ArcticOcean_MG_C_3_FD_89820 | JGI IMG/M metagenome (GOLD analysis project Ga0114999, IMG submission 89820) | Marine microbial communities from western Arctic Ocean - ArcticOcean_MG_CB8_126 | ecosystem: Environmental > Aquatic > Marine > Oceanic | place: Arctic Ocean: Canada Basin | collected...
GTCTGGACCAGGTTCGTACCCGTGCAGCCGGTGGCTGAAGCGGAGACCGCCGTCAAGCGCCCCCGCGCCGCAGGCTATGTGACGGGCGCTGCGCTGCTTTTGAGTGGTCTGGCCCTCAACCCGCTTGGCCTGGCCCATTTCTTGCAGCAGAATTCGCCCTACATTCAGGGCATCCTCGCCCTTCAGGTCGCCCTAATCATCAGTGGCGGTTGGCTCGTATGGCACCTTCCCCCGCGGCCGCTTGTCCCCACCGCGCTCGCCTCTGTCGCCCTCAGTATAGCTCCCTCGTGCATCCTTGCGACTCTGCGGCATTCCACAAGGCGAAGGAATAGAAAAATTCAGCGGAGAGAATCCGCGTCCAGACAATCTCGAGCGCCACTAGCATCGCCGGGACCAGGCCGATGGCCACCTGGCCCCGGCGCAGGGAACCTTCATGCGCGGCGTCGCTCATCACATGCTAGTCGAGGTGAAAAACCTCTATCAGTTCGACAATTACATCTTGGGGCTCGGACCCCTCCGGTATTTCGACCAGATCGCCCATCGCCTCGCCCCAACGCGCGGTCACCTCTTCCGAGAGGAAGCCCTTGAGCGCGGTCTCGAAATCCGAATCGGTCTCAAAATAGCCGAAGACCACCGCGTCCTCATTCATAAAGATCGAATAGCGGTGCCAGCCGTGTTTGGTCAGTATGGCAAGCAACTCGGGCCACACATTGCGATGCGCTTCCTTGTACTCCTCGACCTTGTCCTTGCGGACCTGCATCTGCCAACCCACTCTGCGCATCGCATCGCATCCCTGTGAAATTTCCCATATCCGGCGCAATCGACTGCCCCCGCTGCAGATCGAAATCGATCTCGACCGAGTGCGCTAAATAATCCTGGTCGCCCCGCGTAGTCTGACAAATATCCTCGCCCGTCACGCAAATCGGCATCGTATGCCACACCCCCAGATGCAGACAAACCCCGACATCGCCCTTGGAATAAAAGGCCCGCAACTCCTCCGCCTGGATATCGTCCTGTATCGCCTCGACTAAAAAGACCGTCGGCGCATGGAGGCTGGGATAAAAGGACTGCCCCGCATCGGTGTGAAACGCAAAATGCGCCCGCTCCAGTCCTTCCGAAAGCGGCACGCGATTGGCATGGGCCTCATACCAACCGCGTGCGCCTTTGGACTCGGTCCCCCGCTACGCCAACACTGGATAGGCATTGGTCGCGTATCCCCCCTTAACCTTGTCCGGCTGGCGTTCCTCAAAAGTGCGAATCACATGCCCAAAAGGCTCAAACGCCTCGGGCACCAGCGGCTCAACAGGTATTTTAATCAGCCCCCACATAGGTCGATCCTCCTCTATGAATCTCTTCTTTTAGAATTTCTTCTTTTCTTTTAACAATAGACGCCTAATACCGAAGAGCTCGTCCACTAGGCAATCCCCAACGCCACGTCAATCTCCTCCTGATAAGCATAAACCCGACAGGTCTCAACCTCGCTCAACTGCACCGCGCGACCAGCGCGCCAAGACTCAAAAACCGCATAGAGCGCCGCCACGTCCTTCAACCCACATCCGTCATCGACCTCCACCTCCCGCTCACTGCGCACGGCCTTAACCATCTCGTGTAATTCATACGCAATCAGCTTGGGATCGACCAGCGGATCCCCGGCCGTGACCCCGCTCGGAAAAAGGTGCTGGGTCAGCGGGTCGAACTCCAGCCCCGCGCCCGCCGCCGATGCGAGAATCTCCTCCTGGCTCAGATCCTCCGCACCGTGCCGCTTGAATACCACCCGGCCCCCGCGCACCCCAAGCCCCTCGATACTCCCCTCCGCGCCCAAGATCAACCCGCGATGCGCGCTGCCGTGCCCGCCGATCCAATTCAGCGTCGCGCCTTTCTCCATCTTGAAAACCGCCTGCGTCATATCTCCGACTGCAGCGGCACGCACTCCGGCATCGCCACCAGGCGCTTTTTATAATAATCGTAGTCCATCGACATCGCCGCGGTCTTCTGCCGATCCTGCTCCACCATCCGCGCATCGGCATAGACCTCGGCGAAATCGCCCAACTGGTAGCGAATCATATGGGTGAAATGCACCGCCATGTCCAAAATAAAACCGCCCCGTTCGCTGCGGTGTCGCCAGGGGGTGATAAAAATCGGATTGCCCGCACCCAACGAGTGGTAGAGCCCCATATAAGGCGTGCCGATGGCGCCGGTGGCGAGCAGGTGGCGCACGATGCGGGCGGAAGGGTCGCGGCGAAAATTCCTCCGCCACCGAAACAATGCGCCCATTGCGCGCAGCCGCAGCGATGATCAACCGACAGGCCCGCACCGTGATCGCCACCGGCTTTTCGACCAGCACGGGCAGCCCCAGATCCAACGCCTGGCAGCAGATCGTGTGGAGCGCCGAAGGATCGGCCACCACGTCCACCGCCTCCAGTTCGGGCACCTGCTGTACCATCGCCTCCATATCGATGAAGACCTGGGGGCGGACGCCGAGGAGCTGCTCCGCTTCGACGGCGGCCATCTCGGCGTTGTCGGGGTTGATATCGCAGACCGCGCTCAGCTCGACGAGATCAAAGGGGGTGCCTACCAGTTGCTTCAAGCCGTGCAGGTGGCGAGTGCCCATCCCGCCGCAGCGGACCAAAGCCATACGCACTTTAGTCCATGGAATTTATCCTGCCCAGCCGGGGAAGTTCTTCATATCGGGCGCGAGCGCTAGACCGCGGTCCTGGTCGAAATGGACGTCGATCGAATGGGCGTGATAGTCCTGGTCGCCGCGCGAAGTCAGATAGACTTCCTCGCCCTTGAGGCACACCGGCATCGTGTGCCATACCAGCAGTTTCATGCAAATCCCCGTGCTGCCGTCGGAATAGAAGGCGCGAAAATTTTCCGGCTCGGATAGAAGGACTGACCCGCGTCGTCGTGGCAGGCGAAATGCGCCCGGACCTGACCTGTAGACAGCTCGAGCTTCTCCGCCGCCAGATCATTGGGATCAGAGCGCACCGCATAGGCGTTTTCGGTCAGCGCGCCCACCACCACTTCGGGTTTGGCCTCGTCAAAGGTCGAGATGACTTGACCGAATGGGGCGAAGGCTGCGGGTTCCAAGGGTTCGACTTTGACTTTAAGAATCTCCAGCATCGGCTACGCTCCTTTTAAAAGACCAACAACATCGGTCCCATCCGCTCGAGCAGAATCTCACGATAATACTCGGCCTTGGCCACCTGTAGCCTCTCGAGCGGATTGAAGTCGTCAGTGATCAACGCGCCGCCTTCCGCAACGGTCTGCTCGTGCGCAGCGAGCCACGCGTACAATGGCGTCTCGCCGTCGGGGGCGAGGATCTCGGGGGGGATGTCAAAAGAAATCGGCTGGTGTGCAGCGAGAACGATGAAGTCGTTGAAATTCTCGCCCGGTAGCGTGACCATAACCTGTCGGTGAGGAAAAATCTCGCCGAGGGTCCGGTAGACCGCCTCGATCGCCGCCGAAGCTGGTGCCTGGGAAAAGCCGACGAAGTTCAGTGCCAGCAGGCCGTCGGCTTTAAGCAGCCGGTCGAGATCGCGGAACATCTCGACACTCAGCAGGTGGCTGGGCACCGCACCGCCGGTGAAGCAGTCGTGGATGATGAAGTCGTAGCGCTTGTCGAGGTTGCGGATCTCGTAGCGGGCGTCGCCGACCAGCAGTACACCCGACGGCTTATAGAGAAAGAAGTCGCGCGCCGCCTGCGCGACGACCGGATCGATTTCCACCGCGTCCACCGCGACGTCCTGCTCGGCGAGTGCCGTGGCGATATGGCCCCCGCCCAGACCGACTAGCAATGCGTCCTTGCCCGCGGGCCGCAAGTGGGGCAGGGTCGCGATGATTTTCTGATAGCCCAGGACCGTGCCCTTGGTGTCGAGCCGCAGTGCGCTGATGACCGAGGCGTCGGAGAGCATCCACCGCACCCGGCGGGCGCGGTCGTCGATCACTCGCACCCAACCGTAGTGGCTTTCGGCCTCGTAGACCAGGCGGTAATCTCGCTCGGCGGGCGAAGCTTCTCCTATCTTCAACCACAATCCCACACCGGTCGCAATCCCTATTAGTGCGACCTTGCCCAGCGCGTTGAAACCCAAGCGCCGCTCGTAGAGCGCCACGACTGCCGCCAAAAGGACCAGCGCCGCGCTGACGCCGTAGAGGATCACCCGCGACCCCAGCGCCGGCAGCAGATAAAAACCCAGCAGCAAGGTACCCACCACGCTGCCGACCGTGCTGATTGCGAAAATCGAGCCGGCGGCCATGCCCACGTCCTCGCGGCGCAAGGTCGCCATCTTGATCACCTGCGGACCGACCATCCCCAGCAAGGTCAGCGGGGCGGTAAAGAGCAACAGGGCGCTGGCAAAGGCCCCCCCGCGCATGCCCAGGCCATTGGTCCACAACAGTATCGGTCGGCTGATAAACGGGATTGCGGCGGCCGTCAGCCCAGCGAGGGCGATCGCGTAGGACAAGCGGAAGGCCGTCTCCCGGTCGGCTACCACGCCGCCCAAATAATAGCCCAGCGACAGCGCGATCAGGGCTACCGAAATAAGCGAAGACCATACGTAGAGACTCACCCCGTAAAAGGGGCCGATTATCCGCGTGCCCAATAGCTCGAGCATCATCACCGCTGCCCCGGTCGTCGCCACCGTGCCGTAGAGTAGCAACCGGTCCTGGCGACCCAACGCCGGCCGCTCTCGTTGTTTCTTGTGCACCATTTACTCTCAGTTTTTCGTCGTCTCTTTACCCCAATACCGCAAAGAGATTCCATGCCTAAACGAAATTCAAAAACAAATAATTTATCTTTCCGTCAACCCTTCGATGAAACCGCACTTAATTCGGTTCCAAACCTTCGATCGAGTTTTAGCTGGCCCAAAAGATAAGAGTATTGTTATTGAAGAGATAGGAGTTTTTACTTTTTTGAGCCGATTCGAAAAGGATTGTCTTATGCACAACCAATAGCCAGGCACCGAGTAGCGAGACAACAAATCGTGAAACTACGCATCCTGAACAATACGATTATCCTTGTAGCAAACAACACTGACCCTTACATTTGGTGCGGTTAGCTGCGGTCATTTGACTTACCAGTGTCCCTCGGCCCAATCGCCTGCTGTTGCCAACAAACCCGGAACTTTTTCGCAGCGCTCGACCCACAATTGGCTACCCCTTCTCAGGATGGCCATTTGTCGTATTTGGGGGAAATCATGCGCATCCAGAATCTTGCGTTAGTCTCGACTTTGTTGGTTGCCTGTAGTATCCTGCCGTCCAATGAGCGTTCCGGTACAGAGCGGATGGGAGCCCGACTCCGGGAAATTGCGCACAATCAAGATCTAACCACAAATACTTATCTTAATGCGCGCCGAGTGGGTTATCTGCGCAGTCTCGACGCACCCCTAGATCCACTGGCCAAGCTTAGATCGAGCGTACTTTTGGCTAGAGAACTCTTGCGCGCTGGTAGCACTGGGGAGGCCATCGATGAGCTTCTGAGGGTGCAACCAGAATTCGAAGCGCGTAAAGTTCAGATGAATCCGACGTTGGACATGCTTTTGGGAATCGCCTACATGCGTCTGGGCGAACAGGAAAACTGCCTGAACGAGCACAACACCGAATCTTGCCTGCTCCCCCTGAGCGGTGCTGGGATACATACCAAGAAGCAGGGCTCGCGTGCAGCAGTAAGCAAATTTACCGCTATCCTCGAACGCGATCCTAGCGATCTTACCGCACGCTGGTTGCTGAACATCGCCTACATGACTCTTGGAGAATATCCCGACGCGGTACCCGATTCCTGGCTCGTGATGCCGGAAATATTTGAGTCGGAGTACAATCTTGGTCGCTTTATCGATATTGCCCCGAAGCTGGGACTGGACCTAGTTTCCCTTGCCGGCGGCTGTGTCATGGACGACTTTGACGGCGACGGCAATCTGGATCTGCTGATCTCTTCCTGGGGACTTGATCAACAACTCCGCTACTTCCGCAATAACGGCAACGGCGGCTTTGACGAGCGCACGCAGGAAGCTGGTCTCGAAGGCATAACAGGCGGTCTACACCTGATCCACGCTGACTACGACAACAACGGCTATCTCGACTGTTTGGCCCTACGAGGCGCCTGGCAGGGAAAAGACGGCAGGCACCCGAACTCGCTTTTGCGCAATAGCGGCAACGCCAGCTTTACCGACGTCACCGAAGCGGCGGGACTTTTTAGTATGCACCCGACGCAGACGGCGGCCTGGGGGGACTACGACGGCGATGGTTGGCTCGATCTATTCATCGGCAACGAATCCTTCCGCGGTGAGATCCACCCATGCGAACTCTTCCACAGCAACGGGGACGGTACTTTTACCGAACGGGCGTCGGAGGTGGGAGTTGCGGTCGAAGGCTTTGTAAAAGGAATCAGCTGGGGCGATAGCGACAACGACGGCGACCTCGACCTGTACGTCTCACGGCTACAGGGAGATAATTTCCTGTTTCGCAATGACGGAGCCGGCACCGAGGGGCGGTGGAATTTTGCAGATATTGCTTCAGCAGCGGGCGTAACCGAACCACAGGAGAGCTTTCCTACCTGGTTTTGGGACTATGATAATGACGGCTGGCTCGATCTATTCGTCTCTGGCTACCACTACAACCCGGATATCAATGCGGGCGATGTGGCGGCCGATTATCTGGGCCTACCTACCAATGCCGAACGAGCCCGGCTCTTCCGCAACAATGGCGACGGCACTTTCGCCGATCTCAGCAAGGAAACCCGAATTCACAAAGTGCTCTACACCATGGGATGCAATTACGGGGACCTGGACAACGACGGGTTTCTTGACTTCTACGTCGCCACAGGTTCGCCCTCTTTGCGCGCCGTCATGCCCAATCGCATGTTTCGCAACGCGGAGGGTCGTTTCTTCCAAGACGTAACGACCTCAGGCGGATTCGGGCACCTGCAAAAGGGCCACGGCGTAGCGGTCGGTGATCTGGACAACGATGGGGACCAGGACTTCTACGCGGTCATGGGCGGGGCCTATACCGGAGACGTATCCCAGAACGTGCTCTTCGAGAATCCTGGACACGGCAACCGCTGGGTCTCGCTGGAACTGGAAGGAGTACGATCCAACCGCAGCGCGATTGGGACGCGTATTGCCATAGAGGTCGAGACCGGCGCCGGCCAACGAACGGTCTATGCGACGGTGGCAAGCGGCTCCAGTTTCGGCGCCTTGAGCATGCGACAGGAAATCGGCCTGGGACAAGCTACGGCCATCCGCTCGATTTCGATCACTTGGCCGACCACCAGTACAGTCCAGGTATTCGAGAACGTGCCGCTGGACCGCGCATTTCGAGTGCGCGAAGGCGAAGAGGCGCTGATCCCCCTCACAAGACAGCGCCTAATGCTGAATGTTGCTGGCAGGCAAGTACATGACCATCATTAAAAATACCTATGAGCACTTCCTCGACTCTTACGAAAAGCCTAGAAGCAGAGAACTTTTCCCACCAAGCTAAAGTAATGCCTTTACGCTACGCGCAATAGTGCTGGGTTCGCTTTGTGCTTTCTGCGTGGCCGCCGGATCCGCTTACGGAACGTTCTACCTACGCGGTTCCTTTATGGCCTCAGGCACCAGCATGCCAGGTGCCATCTTCATTCTCTTCCTACTGACGCTCTTCAGAAACCCCTTTATCAAACTGATCCACTCCGGTGCCAGCCTATGTCGTAGAGAACTCCTACTGGTCTACATCATGATGGTAATGGCTTCGCCCATCCCTCATCTCTTCATTTGGCGTCTGCTTTGTTCGCTCACCTATCCCTTCTATTACGCCACACCCGAAAACGAATGGCGCGAACTGATCCTACCGAACCTTCCCGAGTGGATGATGCCGCACGGGCCGCAGAGCGCCCGGCTCTTCTATAGAAGGGACCGGCGGCCCCCAGCCGATTCCGTGGGCGGACTGGGAGCCGATCTTCCTGGCCTGGTTGCCCTTTATCTGGGCGCTATTCTTGGTGATGATCGCCGCGATGGTTCTCCTGCGGCGACAATGGATTGTCAATGAGCGTTTGATCTTTCCATTGATGCAGGTGCCCCTGGCAATGGTCGAAGAAGCCAAGCCTGGCGACCGCCTGAACGGTTTTTTCAAAAATCCGGTGATGTGGGTAGGTTTTTCGCTTCCCGCTCTCTGGGGTACGCTCCATGGTCTGTACAACTATTTCCCGGACATCATACCGATCGCCACCTACATCGATCCAGTGCACATGGATATCGAACTCTTTCACAGCATCCAACCGCTCTTCGTCGCCCTGCGCTTCAACAACATCGGCTTTTTCTACTTCCTCAAGACCGAAATCGCCTTCAGCCTATGGTTTTTCAACCTGCTCTCCTATACCGCACGCGGCGTTTTCGGGGTTCTGGGCATCGTCACTACCGAGACGGCGGGGGCCGGCCATCCAGTGCCCAATCTGATCCTGGTCTATCACGCGATGGGTGCGATGCTGGCGCTTTTCTTCGGTGGATTGTGGACTGCGCGTCTCCACTTGCGGGCGGTTTTCCGCAAAGCATTTCGAGGCGATGCGACGGTAGACGACACTGACGAGATCCTCTCCTATCGCGCAGCAGTGCTGGTAATTCTGGTTGGCAGTCTAATCCTGGTGGTCTGGCTCTGGCTGGCCGGTGTGCCGATATGGGTGGCGCTCGGTCTGCTCTTTCTGGGCTGTGTGATCATCTTCGGCTATACGAGAGTCGTATCCGAAGGGGGGCTCTCGGATGACTCGCCACCTGTGGTGCCGGCTGGAATCGTGGTCTCGGCGGTGGGCACTTCGGCCTGGTGAACCTCGGAGTCACTATGTGGTGGACCATCGGACGAAATTTCGTCATGACCACCTGCGCCCAATCCCTGCGCATGGGTGAAGACTTAGATGGCAACAAGCGAACGCTGTTCTGGGTGATTGTCGCCGCTCTGGCCATCGCCTTGTGTGCTTCAGTACGGACGATCATGTATCTCAGTCACGCATTCGGTGCTATCAACCTTTCATGGATCCATGGAGGGGGATACAGCTATGTCGAAAAACTGATGCGCGCGACTCCCGGCCCCAACCTGTGGACCTGGATCAATATGGCAATCGGCACCTCGATCATGGGTGGGCTGATGGTGGCGCGACGGGTCTACCTATGGTGGGCCTTTCACCCGCTCGGCTATGCCATCGGGCCGGTCTGGATCATGGACCCACCTGTGGTTCAATATGTTCCTCGCCTGGCTGATTAAAGTGCTGGTGCTCAAGTACGGCGGCGCACGGCTCTATATAAAAACCAGACCCTTTTTCATCGGCATGATCCTGGGATATTTCACCCCGGGAGGTTTCTATATGATCGTCGACTACTTCAACGATATGAACGGGAATATCATTTTCTGGGGGTAATCTTCTCCTTCCGAGTCAGTCGTCCCGCCTCATCTACGCGACCAGCATGCACCAAGGCTGCCGCCAGCGCGGGAAAGAGGGTATCGGCAAGTTCGCGTCGAAAGTCGTCCCGGCTGTAGACGGCCTCCAGATAGGGCAGCGCATCCTCGTGTTCAGCGAGAAAATAATGCAGTTCCCCCCGGATATAATTCAAAATCGGCGGACTCAGATCTGGCCCCCGACCCTCGGCTAAAAGATCGGCCCGATCCAGAGCCTGGCGCAGTTGTTCCAGGTCCGCCGGAGCCCATGCCCGTTTCTCCAGCCGCATGGTCCAGGCCCATTGTACCGCCGCCCAGAGGTCTGCACGGAGCGTGAAAGGTGCATTGCGACGAGAAGCCGCATAGTGCAACCTTGCTCGGGAGAAATCCCGGGCGGCGAATAGCTGCTCCGCGGCATCCAGCACCAGCGGCATGTCACCCTGATGCTTCGACCACTTTTCGGCGACGAGACGCTCGGGGCGCGATAGTTGCTGCCATTCCGCTTGGACCCTCTGCCGAAAAATTCGCACGTTGTGACCGTTATAGCGATCCATGGGAGGACTATCGAGAAATTTTGCGATGGTCCGTTGAAGCACGACCCGCTCTATGGGCAAATCGCCGAGCATGGTCTGGTACTCCTCGTCTCGACGCACCTTTTCTAGTTGGGGAGATTTTTCCACAAGGGTTATTTGCAGCTTGGCCAGTAGCGCACGCGCCATCACAGCCTGGCCCCGCACCGACGGATGCACGTGATCTGCCATAAGCTCCCAACCAATGCCCCTCGACGGGGATGCTTGCAAAAAAGCCTCTTCAATGTCGGCCACCAACACCCCATCTTCGCCAGCAAGAGTCCGGATCACCTCGTTGTGACTACTGGGGGCTCTCCACGGCATGGTATCGAGATTCCGAGACTGGCGGAAGGCCTGACGGGCCCCTCCCGTCAGGCCCATGCGGTCCAAGGCACATCCTCGCAGATACCAGAGCCAGGCCGAATCATCCCAATCCCCCCTTGCCCGGTCGAGAAGCGAAAGCACGCGGCCGGCTGCCTCGGACGCTATCGCATCTTCGTTCAAGAGAATCTCCGCGCTATCGACCCAGGCTCGGCCAGGATTCGTCCGCGCTCCTCGTGGCAGGGATTCAACCGATGCGACCGGGGCGAAACCAGCATCGTTCGACACCAACGTGCAAAGTATCAATGGCGTATCGCGCCGACGACACAGCTCAATCATCTGGCGCAGATTCGCGGCCAGATCCTCCTCAGCAGAACGCCTCCGACTACTGTCCAGAGGAACGTCACCACGCTGACTCATAATCTCGAGCAGGCTTTGCGATACGATATCCTGGCCTCGTAAGGCATCGACGATCTCGTTGAGCAATCGGCCGGTGCGCCACTGCAGGGCGTTGTACTGCAGCCGGTCGAATGCACGCGGCCCACTTCCTCCGGCCCCATAGAGGCCATAAAATTCATTGTGCCCTGTGTAGACTACCACCGCATCGGGTTGCAAGACCAAAGCGTCGGCCAGGACCCGGGCAACAGCAAAACTGCCGATGGAGGTGATACCGAGATTAAAAACCTGCACTTGGTGACCGGGCAGGGCATCCTGGAGCATCGCTTCGAGAAAAGACGCGGCCGCAAGACGTCGGGGATGGGGAAAGCCTTGCACCGTGGAAGCGCCGACCACGACAATCCGATAAGGCGGTGAAAGGGTGGACTCTAAAAAGGGACGGGGCGCCATCCGCCCACTGGCGATCAGACGACCATGGTGGCGCTGGGTGAAAAATTGGCGCGGATAATGCGGATTGACCATACGGATCTGCTGGTCGAGTCGCTCCGCCAGGTTGAGCACCAGAGGGGGCGGACTCAAAACGGGAAAAAGAAGCAAAAGCAGTTCTACCGCACCCAGAATCGCTGGACCGAAGAGCAATGTAGCTGCCCTGAAGAGCCAAATGCGCATGGCGAATCCTGTTGTTGAATCGTACCGGGTTTTCCGGAGTCTCGGTTACTTGAGTCCCGCTGTTTTGATAGGACTCATCTTGTTGAGAGAATACTATTGTTCAAACTCGACGGGGGAAAATTTCCGATCGGCTCTAAAAGCCGTTGGTTATTAAACCAATCTACCCATTCAAGCGTGGCAAATTCCACGTGTCCGACGTGGTGCCAGGGGCCGCATCGCCGAATTACTTCCGTTTTAAATAAACCGATGATCGTCTCCGGCAAGGCATTGTCGGAGGAA